>Ga0075431_100003901_pt1 | contig 14514 bp, 7 predicted proteins | sample RhiMetdeltSRZDD5_FD_75297 | JGI IMG/M metagenome (GOLD analysis project Ga0075431, IMG submission 75297) | Populus rhizosphere microbial communities from Tennessee, USA - Rhizosphere MetaG P. deltoides SRZDD5 | ecosystem: Host-associated > Plants > Roots > Rhizosphere > Soil | place: USA... | reverse complement strand
CGCCGCAACGATCTCGAGGTACACGTGTCCCTCATGACGCTGGACGTGGCGTTGATACGCCGGCTCGAGGCGCGCTCCCCCATGCCGGCGGTCCGGCTGCGCGCGTTGGCCCGGTTGACCGGTGCCGGATTGAACGCGGGCTTGATCGTCGCCCCGGTCCTGCCGGGCATCACCGACGATCTTGTCCGGCTGGACGAGCTGTTTCGGACGGCCCGGGCGGCCGGAGCGAAGTTCATTTCCGCGAGCCCGTTGCGCCTGTATCCTGGGATTCGCGACCGGTTTCTCCCCGTGCTGGACGATCACTTTCCTGAATTGGCGAGTCGATACCGGCAGGCGTATGCCGGACGCGGTGCGGCCCCGCCCCGCTACGCCCGGGCGTTGGCGCGCCGCATTCGTCGATTTCAGGAAAAGTACGGCTTCCCAACTCGCGGCATGCAGGACCGCTATGAAAAGCGTCGTCCCGGATTTCAGCCCGAGCTGGGGCTCTGATGACCGGCGGCGAGCGCGCGGATCGTCCCCGGCGCATTCCCCTCGGCCCGGTTGTTCACCACGATCAGGGCCTCGATCCGGCGCCGCACCGCCTCGGCCATCAGCCGCATCAAGTCCCGTCGCAGGTCCGGTAGCGGTTCCTGAATTCGCTCGTAGGGCTCGAACAACCGGACTGCGTCTTCGTATTTGCGACCCGGTTTCAGCAGCGCCCGCGCAACCGTGAAATCAGCGGAGAAGGTCCAGGGAAGGTCGAGCTGCGCCCCGATCGGCGGCATGTCGGTCCAGGAGTTGAAGACGTGTGCGACGCCGTGCTGGCGCAGCACAGCTCCATGGAGATCGTGCAGCAGCTCCGGATTGCGCAGCTCGACGGCATAGCGGAACTCGTCAGGAATCTCGCTGAAAAACCCGTGCAGCTCCTCCGCCCAATCGCCCACATCCGGCACATCCTTGCCGCGCATGGCCTGGAACTCGAAGACGAAACACCCCACGTGGCCCTGGAATGCCCGTCGATGGGGGAGCAACACGGCGTCTGCGAACAGCTGGGCGTTCAGGAAATCCGGATTCCGCTGGCCCCCCAGGTTGCCCCAGCGGCGATCCAGGTTGTAGCGCCGCGCGGTGATCCGGTCCCACACCTTGATGACGCACGGAAAACCCGGCGGCAACGCCTTCGCATAGGCCTCCAGCGTCGCCTCGGAGAGCGGCTCGTAGAAGGCACTGTCGATGCCGACCGTTCGAAACAGCGGGTAGCGGCCGTACTCCTCGAGTCGCTGAGCCGGGCGAACGCCCCGATAGGGGCGGTGGTACACGTCGCCCGACCAGCCGTCGTAGGTCCACGTGGACGTCCCGAACCGGATGTTGTCGGGAAGAGCCTCCGCCAGATCCGTGAGCTCGGGCGCCGGCGGCGGCAGTGCGTCGTCGAACAGTCCGGGTTGCTCCGCCGAGCTCACCCGCGCGACTCGCTGAGGAGGCGGTTGAGGTCGTCGGTCAATGCCAGGTCGGCGAGCGCCGTAAAAGTCCCGGCGCCGCGTAGCTCCTCGGCGACGCGTCGCACCGCGCCGAGGGCGGCGCGCATCACGCTGGCCCCGAGACTCACGCGCCGCACCCCGAGCCGCTCCAGCTCTGCGATGCTGGGAGCCCCTGCCCCCGCCAGGATGTTCAGCGGGCCCCCCACTTCGCGCGCCAGCACACCGATCGTGTCGGGGTCTCTGACTCCGGGAGCGAACAGGCTGGCCGCGCCCGCTTCCCGGTAGGCGTTCAGCCGCCGCACGGTGTGCGCGATCCTGGTCTCGGGCTCGCCGATCTGCTTCAGGAAGACATCGGTGCGCGCATTAATGACGATCGGCACGCCGGCCGATTGCGCCGCATCGCACGCGGCTTGAATCCGCTCAACCTGCATGGTTTGATCGATCAGCTCCGTTGGGCTGACCGCGTCCTCCAGATTCATGCCGACCGCGCCGGCCGCGATCACCGCCTTGGCCGTGGCGGCGACGTCCTCGGGTCGTGGACCGTATCCCGCCTCCATGTCCGCCGTCACCGGAACAGCGACGCTACTGGCGATACGCGCGACGACCGTCGCCATCTCCTCGCGGCTGATGCGCTCCCCGTCGGGCCAGCCGAGGACCCAGGCCACGGCGGCACTGGAGGTCGCGATCGCGGGGTATCCGGCCTGCTCGACCAGGCGGGCGCTCACGACGTCCCAGATATTCGGCAATAACAGGGCGCGGGGACCCTGGTGCAGCTGGCGGAAGAGCTCGGCCTTGGCGCGTTGGCTCATGACGACCTCGATATCATACCGTCGGTTGTGCGGCGACGGGACGCCAGGGCAGCCCGCGCCGCTGTGCGTAGCGATCCAGGCGGTCGAGCGCGGTGACCGTCAGCGTGACCGCCCCGTACGATTCCTCCACCCGCCCCCGCATGACGTATGGCCCCGACCCGAACAGGAGCGCGACCACCTTCCGATACACGTCCGGGAAGATGACGGTTTCGATCAGGCCCGTCCCGTCGTCGAAGGTCACGAATTCCATCGGCTCGTCCTTGATCGTGTGCACCGGCTTTCCCGTCGTGAGCATGCCCACGCACGTCACCAGCTGACCAACATGGCCGGGCAGCGCCGTCGCCGGGACCGGATGGATGGCGTGCGTCGTCTCGGCCACGAGCGCCATCGGATGGCAGGAGGCGAGATAGCCCAGCACGGCGTACTCGTCGCGCAGCTGCCGGTCCGCGTCGTATTCCTGGAGTGGGGGCAATACGCCAAGGGGGGTTTCGCCCAACGCGAATATCTCCTGCGAGGGTGGGTGAACCCCGGGGCGTCGCCCCGGGGTCTCACACGCACGACCCGCGTCCACGAGCCACATGAGCTGGGGCCGCGTCCTGCCGTGCGCCAACGTGTCGCAGGCCCCGCCCTGGACCAGGACCCGCAGGTCGCCGGGCGCCAACCCCGCGCGCCGGCGCAGATCGTCGAGCGACTCGTAGGGCCCGCGACGCGTGCGCTCCTCGACCAGGACCGCGAGCCCCGCGGCCGTGAAACCCTTGAGCGCCATCAATCCGATCCGCAGCGCGCGGTCCCTGCCGGTATATCGGACGTCGCTCGCGTTCACGTCGGGCGGCAGGATGGTGAGTCCCATGCGCCGCGCTTCGGCGATGTAGGCGAACGGCGCGTAGTACCCTCCCTCGTTCGACAGGACGCCCGCGATGAATTCGGCGGGAAAGTGAGCCCGCAGGTATCCCGACTGCAGAGCCACCTGGATATAGGAGGCCGAATGTCCCTTGCAAAAGGAGTAGCCGGAGAACGAGAGTATCATCGACCATACCTCGCCCACGACTCCGGGATCGACGCCCCGTTCCGCCGCGCCGGCCCGGAACTGCTCCTCGTAGGCGCGCAGCTCCTTCAGCGGGCGTTTCTTGGTCAACGATTTGCGGACACCGTCCGCCTCCGCCACGTCCATCCCCGCCAACGCCACGCACACGTTCACCACGTCTTCCTGATACACCATCACGCCGAAGGTCTCGGCCAGCACGTCGCGTAACACCGGGTGCAGCGGATCGTACGGAGCGCCATGCAGGCGCGCCAGGTAGGTATTGATGTAGTGGTTCGAGGCGGGGCGGATGATGCTGGTGTTCAGCACCAGCAGGTCGAACGTGTCGGATCTGCTCTTCTGGCACAGCAGGCGTGAGGCGGGTGATTCCGTATAGAACACCCCCATCGTATTGCCGGTGCGGAACACCCCCTTCGTCGCCTCGTCCTCCGCCGGGTGACACGAGGTGTAGTCGATCGTCTCACCCGTGTGAACGCGCACCGCCGCGATCGCGTCCCGGATGACGGCGAGCGAGCGGTTTCCCAGCAGGTCGATCTTCACGAGCCCGGCGTCCTCGGTGCCGTCCTTCTCGAACTGGATGGTGGGAACCGGGAGCACGCCTTTCCCGGTGTCGATTTCCTTCGCCGCGTACTCGATCGGCACGTGGTTGGTCATCACGTCGGGAACGATCACGACGCCACCCGGGTGCAGGGACAGGTTGCGCGGCAGTCCGACGATCGCTTCGGCCGCTCGCGCGATCTCCGGCCATGCGCCGCCCAGCGCCAGCGAGCGGAAGTTGGCGTGCGTGTCCAGCAGTCCGGTGAGCGGTCCGCCTTCCGACCAGGGGATCCGCTTGGTGATGGCGGTGATCTCGGCCGCGGGCCGGCCGTACACCTTCGCCACTTCCCTGAGCGCCGCGCGCCGCTGGAACGTGACGTGGTTCGCCACCATCGCCGAGCGGCCCTGGTCGTAGCGGCGGAAAACGTATTCCAACGCCGCGTCGCGCTCGTCCCAGGGGAAATCGAGATCGGCGTCTGGTGGGTCTTTGCGGCCGGGATTGAGAAACCGCTCGAACACGAGACCCTGCGCCAGCGGGTCCACGTGCGTGAGATTCAGGCAGTAGCTGACGATCGAATTGGCCACGCTGCCACGGCCGCAGTGGGTCGGCGCGTTGGTCACGATGTCATGGACGACGAGGAAGTAGTCGGCGAATCCCTTCAGGGCGATGATCGCCAGCTCGTGCTCGATCCGCTGCCGCACCACTGGTGACAGTATCTCGCCACCATAGCGACGCTTTGCTCCCTCCTCGGTGAGCTGCCGCAGCTTGCCGAGCGCTTCCGATCCATGGGTTGCCGGAAGGATCACGCGCCCGCCGGGCGGCTCCCCTCGCGCACGCTCGGCAAGCTGGGCGGCGCGGTCGAGCGCTTCGGGACAATCGGGAAACAGCCGCGTCATTTCATGCTCCGGCTTGAGCCAGGCGTCGCGCGGCGCCGTCGCAGCGGCGGGAATGGTCGAGAGCGTCGCATTACTCGTGATCGCCGCGAGCAGACGGTGCCGGGCGTGATCCTGCGGATGGGCGAACCGCACGGCATTGGTGGCGACGGGCGGCAGCCCGTGCGCGCGGGCAAACGCCAGCGCGCGCTCGCGTCCCGGGCCCGGCACCAGCTCGACATACAGGTTCTCGGTTCCCGACATTCGAGCGAGCTTGTCGAGGAATTCGGTATCGCTCGACAGTATCGCCACTCCCGCTCGATCGACCGATAACCGATGACTGATGACGAATTCGTTCTCACAGTGCAACCCCGTCACCGCTCTGCACATCGTTCCCCATCCGCGCTCATCCAGCGGCAACAACACCGCTTGCTCCGTCGCCGTCTCGAGTGACACGCCGTAGATCGGTCGCAACCCGTAGGCACGCGCCACGCGCCGGAAGTCCATGGCGCCATAGACGCCGTTCGTATCGGTGAGCGCGAGCGTCGTCATGCCGCGCTCCAGCGCCGCTTCCGCCAGGGCCTCGAGGGAAGACGCGCCGGTCCCGCCGCCGATCAGCGAGAACGCGGAGTGGACGTGGAGATGAACAAATGAGGGACGGGGGACCGTCCCCTTAATGCGCATATCGGATACTCGACGTCCCGTATCTCCGCCTGACGCCGTCGATCGCCTTGTTGAGCGACTGGCGGCGCACGGCGGGCGGAACCGGATCGAACAGTGACAGCTGCACGTCGCTGCCCGTGCCGAGCACTACCGAGAGCCCGAGGGCCGTGAGGGCGATGCGACGCGTGAGCACGCGATCGGCCAGCGCGCGGGAGGCGGCGGTGAGCTCGACATCCAGATCGGTGGCGGGCTCGAGGGGGGTCGCCCCCGCGGCGTCGCGGTGGTCCGCGTAGCGGGCGGTGAGCTCCAGCCGGTCGGCGGTGACGTGACGTAACCGCAGACCGCGCCCCAGCTGCTCGGCCTGCCGGCGCAGCTCGGTCATCAACAGGTCGCGGTCGTTGGTCTCGACGGTCAGCAGAGCGCGCGCCTTGAGCGTTTCGCGCCGGGCGGGCGGCACGACGGGGCGGGGATCGATGCCGTTGGCACGCGCATGCAGCAGCGCCCCGCGGCGCCCGATGACACCCTCCACCTGCGTGCGGGTAAGCGCCGCGAGTGTCCCGATGCGCTGCACGTTGTAACGCATCAGCTGCTCGCGTAGCGCCGGTGTCGCCCCGGGAAGCGCCGCGAGCGGATGCGGCGCCAGGAACGCGGGTTCGGAGCCGGGACGGACGTCCACCACCGGTTCTGGTTTGAGCATGTGCGCCGCGACTTCGCTCACCGCTTTGCTCGCCGCCAGTCCGACCGTCACCGGGAGGCCGAGCCGTCCCCAGATTTCCCGCCGGATGCGGGCGGCGATGTCGGCGGCATGGCCGAACAGCTTGAACGTGCCGCTCACGTCGCCGTAGGCGTGCCCCAGGGTATGGGGCTCGATGATCGGCACGTAGGGGTGGAGTATTTCTTCGAGAGCCTGGGCGGCACGCCGGTACAGGCCGTAGCGCGGCGGCAGAAGCACGAGGTCAGGGCAACGGCGCAGCGCTTGAAAGATCGGCATACCGGTCACGACGCCGGCGAGCTCCGCCTCGGGTGACGCCGACCAGATGATCGCGCGGTCGGTTCCGCCGGGCGCGATGGCCACCGGCCGACCCGCGAGTCTCGCCCCGCGCTGCGCCACACGCTCCACCGCGATCGGAAACGTGAGCGGATTGACGTACAGAATCGCTCGGTCCATCGGCACTGCCGGGCTCTGGGAAAGAAAACGTGCCCGAATAAATACCGAAAGTCAATGAGCGAAAGAACCATTGATTTTACAGCATAGTGTCATTGATGTGTTACGACACTGAGTACGATACTGATTACGCATCGGGAGCACGCGCGGTACCGTATCCCGACCATGCGTCCATTCCTGATCGCCGCCGCGATCGCCTTTCTTTCCTCCCGGACTGCCCTGGCTCAAACCCAATCCGGGAGTTTGGTCGAGCAAGCGCATGCCCGGCTCTCGGTCAGCGACCTCGATAGCGCCGAGGTATTGCTCCGTATGGCGCTCGCCGGCGCCACTGGGCGCGCCGATAGCGTCGCGGTGTTCATCGCTCGCGGGATCCTGGCGTTCTCGCGTGGGGACGAATCCGCAACCAGCACCGCATTCCATCAGGCACTGGTATTGGACTCGACCACCACCGCCCCTGGCCTGGCGAGGATATCACGTCGACTCGAAGCCCTGTTCGAGGAGCAACATGTCGGCCTGACGAACAACGTGGTCTATGCCTCGGCGGAGGTCGACGAAAAGCCGCGCCGGCTTGGCGGTCCCCGCGTTCGCTTTCCCCCTGACCTGGTCCGCCGGCAGATCAGCGGTCGCGTCGTGGTCGGCCTGATGGTAGACACGCTGGGACACGCGGATCCGGGCTCCATAGAGATCTTCGCGATTCCCGATTCTGCGCTCGTCGAGCCGGTGCGGCACATGCTCGAGGCCTCGACCTTTTCCCCGGGACGAATCCGGAAACGCGCAGTGCGCACGCTGGTCCAGCTGGCGATCGATCTGGAGCCGCGCAGCCCACCCCCTGCGGCCGCGCTCATCGACGCGGCGCGGACTAAACTCGCCTTGCACCAGACCGATAGTGCGCTCGTATTGCTGCAGGAAGCGCTCGACCCGATCACCCAAGCCTCAGAAGCTGAGCGGGTCTATGGCCTGCTCGTGATGGGAGTCGCCCGGACGGCGGCTGGCCAGGACAGCCTGTCGCGCGCGACGCTCGACACAGCGCTCGCCGGCTACCACCGTCTTACCGACAAGGGAGTCGTGCTCGCGCCATTCCTGAAACGCCTGGCTGACTCGGTCAGTCTCGCTCGCCGCGGCCGCAGGCCCGGAGCACTCGGTAATCCGACCGTCCTCACCGGCGTCGACGTAGCGCCCGTCATTATTTCACAACCGCCAGTCCGCTATCCGCCCGAAATGCAAGCGCTGCGGGTCGGAGGGACTGTCACGATCGAAGCCACCCTCGACACCACCGGACACGTGGTTCCGGGATCAGTGAAGGTGATCCAGAGCCCCAATCCCGGGCTCGACGCGGAGGCGCGCCGGGTCGTCGCTGCGGCAGTGTACCATCCCGCCCGGCGCGGCGGCCGGCCCGTCACGACGGTGATCCGGCAAACGATCACCTTCGTCCCATACTGATGTCGGATTCCAGATCCCGCCGTCTCGGAATGGACCAGTCGATCACCCGCCGGGACTTTCTCGACGGGATCGCGGTCGCGATCGGCGCATCCCTGCTCCCCGCGGGCTGCGGGACCACGGAGGCCGACGCCACCTACGCGCCCGAGCGCGATCCGCGGTACTACCCGCCGGCTCTGACCGGCATGCGCGGCAGCCACCCCGGATCGTTCGAAGTCGCCCACCAGCTGCGCGACGGCACACTCGGCGACACGATCAAACGAGCCCGCGACACGCATGAACGCTACGATCTCGTGATCGTCGGCGCCGGCATCAGTGGATTGGCGGCGGCCCATTTCTATCGCAAGACACGGGGAGATGGCGCGCGCATTCTGCTGCTCGACAATCACGACGATTTCGGCGGCCACGCCAAGCGCAATGAGTTCGTCGTCGCCGACCGCCGCCTCATCTCCTATGGCGGCACCGAGTCAATCGAGAGCCCCGCGCAGTACAGCAGCGTCGCGAAGGGGGTGCTGGACGATCTGGGCATCGACCTGCAACGCTTCTATACGGCCTTCGACCGGCATCGTTATGAGAAGCTCGGCCTGGGCGACGGCGTGTTCTTCGATCGCGAGACCTTCGGAGCCGATCGCCTGGTGCACGGCGGCGCCGACGCGGTCGATCGTGCATTCGTGGCGGGCTCGCCCATGACTCCCGCGGTTCGCGCCGATGTGCTCCGGGTTTACACCGACCGCAAGGACTATCTCCCGGGTCTGACCTCGGCAGAGAAAAAGGCCCGGCTCGCCAGGCTCAGCTATCGCGACTTCCTGCTGAATCTGGTGAAGGTGTCGCCCGAGTCGACCGCGTTCTTCCAGACACGGACACACGACCTCTACGGGGTCGGCATCGATGCGGTCCCGGCGTTGGATTGCTGGGGACTCGAGTACCCCGGCTTCGCCGGCATGCGATTGAAGGCCGGCGAGCCGAGTCCGGGAATCGGTCTCACCCCCAAGTTGGAGATGAATGAAGCGGAGCCGTACATCTTCCATTTCCCCGACGGCAACGCCTCGGTCGCTCGCCTCTTAGTCCGAAGCCTGCTGCCTCACGCGCTCGCCGGGTCGACGATGGAAGATTCCGTTACGGCTCGGCTGGATTACGCCAACCTGGATGCCGACGGCGCGACCACGCGGTTGCGCCTGAACAGCACCGTGGTAAAGGTGCGCCACCTCGGGGATCCTGCGAGCGCCCGCGAGGTCGAAGTGACCTATGTGCGCGGTGGGCACGCCTTCACCGTCCGGGCGGCGGCCTGCGTGCTGGCCGGATGGCATGTGATGGTTCCCTACATCTGCCCCGAGATCCCGGAGCAGCAGCGCCAAGCCCTGTCGTATGCGGTAAAAGTGCCGCTCGTCTACACCAACGTCGCGCTGCGCGATTGGAAGGCATTCAAGACGCTCGGGGTGTCCGAGGTGACAGCACCGGGGAGTTACTTCTACCGGATGTCGCTCGATTTTCCGGTGGATCTGGGCGACTACCGGTCTCCGCACTCACCCGACGAGCCTGCGGTCGTGAAGTTGTTCCGCACGCCATGTCGCCCCGGTCTCCCCGCTCGGGATCAGCACCGCGCCGGTCGCGAGGAGCTCCTCACGACTCCGTTCGAAACGTTCGAGCGGAACGTGCGAGACGAGATGGGCCGGATCCTGGGAGCCGGTGGCTTCGACCCGGCGCGTGACATCACGGCGATCACCGTGAACCGCTGGGCCCATGGCTACGCTTACGAGTACAACTCGTTGTGGGATGGGCCGTGGGCCGAGGATCAGCAGCCTTGTGTGCTCGCGCGCAAGCCACTCGGCCGGATTACGATCGCGAATTCCGACGCCGGTGCCTTCGCTTACACCAATTCCGCCATCGATCAGGCGTGGCGGGCGGTGCAGGAGCTGCCGGGTGGGTCCTAGCGCTTCCCGAGGTAGGCCCTGACGAGTGGAGCCGTGCGGCGCCGTACCAGGGCGCCACTGAACAACCGCTGCTCTTCGGGCGAAGCCTCCACGAGCAGCTTCTCTTCCCCCTTCCCCCTTCCCCCTTCTCCCATCGTTACCGCAACCGGCACGCCATCACGATAGAGAATACGGTTGGTGGACACGGCGGGCACCGCGTCCCCCGGCACGATGAGACCGATCAGGTTCAAGGGATCCGCCCCGCTCACCGCGACCAGCGCTCCGTTCGGCTTGTCGCGCCGAACGCTTCGCAGTGCCCCGACGGCGTCCGGCAGCGCGTACTGCTCGCCCGAGAATCCGCCGACGAAGCGTCCGCCACGGACTTCGCCCCGCGCCTCCAGGCGCCGGAATACGCGTAGCACGTCCCGCCAGGGAACAGACAGGTTCTCGCGCTCCACCACGCGCCGGAACACGACGCCGTAGCGTCGCAACAGCATCCATGCGACCGCCTCGGCCAACTGGTCCGGCGGCAACAGCGACGTCCGCTCCACACGCGACCAGCGTCCCGCCGTCTCGATCCCGAACGGGGCGATGCGACCGCGCCGGCGGTAGCCGCCAATCGGGCGGCGCCGGTCCGACGGCACGAGCAGCGCCCGCAGACCCGCAAAGCTGTCCGAGGCAACCAGCCCCCACGCGACCAGCTCGGCCAGCCCTTTCTCCACTTCCGTCCGCAATAGGCCCGTGGCGTTGACCAGATCACCGAAGAACGACGCGCCTCGTTGCGCGAGCGCGTCGAGCACTGCCCGTCCTGAATGCGACAGCGTCAGCTGCGCGGGATCCGTTTCCCCCGCCAGCGAACGCCAAATCGTCCCTCGCTCACGGCGGAACAGCGCGATCGGCGTCGTCCGAATCGGTCCCGATTTGTGTCCGCCGTTGCCGTTGGACGGCGCGGCCGGACGCACGCGCCCCCAGCCGATTTCCCCCGAGAGACACAGACCGTCGAGCCATAGCGGATCGTAGTCCGGGACTCGAGCCGGCAGCACGTCGCTCTCCCAGGCCGCGGCCGGCAGCTCGAACCCGTCCAGGACATCCAGGACCGCGGCCAGGCCTTCGGGCCCCTGGGCCCGGGTGTCTTCGCTCACGCGCTGCCACCGGAACAGGAACCGCATGAAGTCCGCGGCGGTAACGGGCTCGATCTCCTTGCGCAGCCGGTCGAGCGTGTACCGATGGATGCGCGCCAGCAAGCGGCGCTCGCACCATTCGAGCGTGGAGACGCCCGGGGTGAAATGACCGCGCAGCACAAACCCTTCGTGCTCCAACGCCCCCAGCCCGAACTCGACATCGCTCGTGTCCACGCCCAGCGTGAGCGCGATATCCACCGCCGTCGTCGGACCCGATACCTCGAGCTGCCCCCGCACGAGCTCGCGGATCGCGTCCTCGCGAGTCCAGGTCCTGGCACGCTCCCGCTCCGGCGCCACGAGGGCCGGCTCACACCGGGCACCGGGATACGCCGCCTCGAGCATCGGCAATCGCTCGGCCGCGATCCACAGTTGCACCGGTCCCTGCAACACTCCGGCTCGCCCGCTTCCCCGGAGTTCATCAAAGAAGGGAATCCACTCTTCCCTCGTCCCCCGTCCCCCGTCCCTGTTCGGGAGCGCCCCGATCACGAGCAACGCATCATGCAGCTCTTCCGCGTTCCCGACTTCGGGCGCCGCCTCTTCCCGCACCCTTTCAATGGCTTCGTGGTCGAGCTTGCCGAATTCTTCAGCCGTCTTGGGATCGAGTGAACGGCGCGTGACGACCGCCTGCGTGCGGCGCTCTTCGAGCGGCGCGTCGTCCAGGAACGCGTACGGCTTCGCGTTGAGGATTTCGTGCGCGATCGGGGATGGCTCCGAGGTGTCGCGCGCGACGAGCGTGGGGCGCCCCGCCGCGATGTCGTCCAACACCCGGATCAGACCGGCGAGATCCATCGCCTCGGTGAGGCAATCGGCGATCGTCTGATGAATCAGGGGATGGTCGGGGATCTCCCGATCGCCCACCAGATTCTCCGGGCAGGCGAGCTGGTCCGGAAACACCGCGGCCGAAAGATCCTCGGCTTCCATCCGTTGCAGCGGCGTGGGCACCTTCCGCCCGCCGCGGAACCGCAGCACCGCGAGCGCCCGGGTGGCGTTCCAGCGCCAGCGGCTCTGGAACATCGGGGCGTCGAGCATCGCCTGAATCAGGATGTCCCGCACCGTCGCGCTGTTCAGGTAGCGGAACACGTCGTCCAATGGAAAGCTGTGGTGGGGCCCGAGCGACAGCACGATCGCTTCGTCGGTGGCAGCGGCCTGCAGCTCGAAATTGAATGAGCGACAGAACCGCTTGCGCAGCGCCAGTCCCCAGGCCTTGTTGACCCGCGCCCCGAACGGCGCGTGCAGCACGAGCTGCATGCCGCCGGCTTCGTCGAAGAACCGCTCCAGGACCAGCGTGTCCTGCGTCGGGATCACACCCAGGACGGCGCGGGTGGCCGCCAGATACTCGACGATCTGGCGCGACGCGGGCTCGGAGACTCCCGTCACCTCCACCAGCCACTGGGTCGCGCCTGGGAGGTCGCCCAGTCGTTGCTCGATGTCGCGCCGCAACCGCGAGACCTCGACCGACAGCTCGTCGGTGCGCGCCGGCGCTTCACCCAGCCAGAATGGAAGCGTGGGCGGTTGGCCGCGCGCATCCGCTACCCGCACCTGACCGGATTCCACTTTCAGAATCAGGTACGAGGTGTTGCCCAGCTGGAAGATGTCCCCCGGGGCGCTCTCGATCGCGAAGTCTTCATTCAAGGTGCCGACGAACGTCTCGGTCGGCTCCATGACGACGCGGTAATCGCCGAGATCGGGGATCGCGCCGCCGGACGTCAGCGCCGACAATCGGGCGCCGCGGCGGGCGCGCAGCCGGCCGTTGACGCCGTCGTAGTGCACGTAGGCACCGCGGCGCCCGCGGCGGGTCGTGAACCCGTCGGCCAGCATGCGGACGACATCATCGAAATCCTGGCGCGAGAGGTCACGGTAGGGATACGCGCGGCGCACCAGTGCATAGAGGGCCGCCTCGTCCCACTCCTCGCCGGCCACGATGGCGACGATCTGCTGCGCCAGAATGTCGAGCGGGCGTTCGGGGATGATCAACCGGTCGAGCATCCCCTCGCGGGCCGCGCGCAACAGCGCGGTGCATTCGACGAGATCATCGCGGGACAAAGGGAAGAGTCGACCCTTCGGGACCGCGCCGAGGCGATGACCCGAGCGGCCGACTCGCTGCAACAGCGTCGCGATGGAGCGCGGCGTGGCGATCTGGCACACGAGATCGACGGACCCGATGTCGATGCCCAGCTCGAGCGACGCCGTCGCGACCAGCGCTTTTAGCGTCCCTTCCTTGAGCCGCGTTTCCGCTTCGAGCCGCTTTTCGCGTGACAGGCTGCCGTGATGGCTGGTCACGTGCTCGGCCCCGAGCCGCTCGGAGAGATGCATCGTGAGCCGTTCGCACAGCCGGCGGGTGTTGACGAACACGAGCGTGGTGCGATGCTCCGCGATCAGCTGGGCGAGCCGCTCGTACACTTCCTCCCACACCTCGGCCGCCATCACCGCTTCGAGCGGCGACCCCGGAATCTCGAGCGCCAGATCGAGCGTGCGAACGTGCCCAGAATCGATGATGTCGGGCAGCGCGCGCTCCGTTCCCACCAGGAAACGGGCGATGTCCTCGATCGGCTTCTGCGTGGCCGACAGGCCGATCCGCTGCAACGGGTGACGCGACCATGCCGCGAGCCGCTCGAGCGACAACGCGAGGTGGCTGCCCCGCTTGTCGCGCGCCGCCGCGTGGATCTCGTCCACGATCACCGTTCGGACCCCGCGCAGCATGTCGCGGGCGCGCTCCGAGGTGAGAATCAAGTACAGCGATTCGGGCGTGGTGACGAGGATGTGGGGCGGCTGCTTGATCATCGCCTGCCGGTCGGCGGGCGGCGTGTCGCCGGTGCGCAGCACGACCCGGATGCTGACTTCCTTCCCCTCAGCGGCCAGCTCGTCCTGAATCTTCCGCAGCGGCTCGGTGAGGTTCTTCTGTATGTCCGCCGAGAGCGCCTTCAGCGGCGAGACGTAGACCACCTGTGTCTCGTCGCGCAGGGTGCCGTCGAGCCCCTGGCGCACCAGTCCATCGATCGCGGCGAGAAACGCGGCGAACGTTTTGCCGGAGCCGGTGGGAGCCGCGACGAGCACGTCCCGCCCGGCGGCGATCGACGGCCAGGCGCGACGTTGTGGCTCCGTCGGCTCTGTGAACGCCCGCTCGAACCAGCCTTGGACCGACGCGTGAAACGTGGGCATGGACATGCTCAGGGCAGCACCTCGTGGAGCGAGTTGCCCCGGATCGCCGCGATCCGCTGCACCGCCTCGCCGATCTTGTTGTTGGGCGTCGACGCGCCGGCGGTGACGCCGATACGCGCGGGCCCGGCCGGCAACCAGCTCGCCCGTTGTGTTTCCACCGTCGTGCCCGCCGGGAGGTGGCGAATCCCGCCGGTTTCCGGATCGATGCACATCGCGTCGGCGATATGATACGTCGGGACGCGCTGCGCGCAGATGGCCGCCAGGTGCGTCGTATTGCTCGAGTT
>Ga0075431_100003897_pt1 | contig 14521 bp, 9 predicted proteins | sample RhiMetdeltSRZDD5_FD_75297 | JGI IMG/M metagenome (GOLD analysis project Ga0075431, IMG submission 75297) | Populus rhizosphere microbial communities from Tennessee, USA - Rhizosphere MetaG P. deltoides SRZDD5 | ecosystem: Host-associated > Plants > Roots > Rhizosphere > Soil | place: USA... | reverse complement strand
GGCGGTTATCGGCAAGGGCAATGAGCTCGACAATCTCATCATCGGCAATGAGCTCAACAACAAGCTCTACGGCCTTGGCGGCGATGACACGCTGGATGGCGGCTCCGGCAGCGACACGCTCGATGGCGGCACCGGCGCCGATATGATGATCGGCCAGGACGGCAACGACCAATATTATGTCGACAATGCCGGTGACCAGACGATCGAGCTATTGGACCAGGGCATCGACACGGTCCGCACCACGATCAATGTCGCGCTGGCGGCCAATATCGAGAATCTGGTGCTGCTGGGCAGCGGCAACATCGGCGGCGCCGGCAATGACTTGAACAATGTCATGACCGGCAATGGCGGCGACAACAGCTTCGTCGGCGGCGCCGGGGTTGACCAGCTGAAGGGGCTGGGCGGCAACGATACGCTCGATGGCGGGGTTGGCAGCGACCGGCTCTACGGCGGCACCGGCGACGACAGCTATATCGTCGACACCACCGGCGACCTCATCTTCGAGAATGGTGGCGAGGGGATCGACACGGTGCTTTCCACCGGCACCTATGTGCTCGCCGCCAATGTCGAGAACCTCGAGATCGGCGGCGTCAATAATGCCAACGGCACCGGCAACGAGCTCGACAACCGCATCACCGGCAATGGCGGGGTCAATATCCTGACCGGCAACGGCGGCCATGACGTGCTTGACGGCGCCGCCGGCGCGGATGTCCTCAAAGGCGGGACCGGCAACGATCAGCTCGACGGCGGCTCGGGCCGCGACCGCTTCTACGGCGAGGACGGGGCCGACACCTTCCTGTTCAACGACGGCGACCTTGCCGGCCTCACCAGTTCGACCTGCGACCAGATCCACGACTTTTCGCAACTCCAGGGCGACAAAATCGGCCTCGCCGGCATCGACGCCAACACCAGCCTCGCCGGCGACCAGGGGTTCAGCTTCCTGGGGAGCGGCGCGTTCACCGGCACGGCGGGCGAGCTGCGCACCTACCAGAGCGGCGGCAACACCTATGTCACCGGCGACACCAACGGCGACGGCGTGGCCGACTTCATGATCCGCCTCGACGGGCTCCACACCCTGCAGGTGAGCGACTTCATCATCTAGCGAAGAAAAATATACCGGGCTGTCATTAACGATGAATATTGATTGATTTCAGTGGGTAGCGCGTTAGCGTCGGAGCTGCGTCATTGGTTGCTCGGCCGCTGGCGCATGTGTTGATTGGAGCTTCGGGGGACTTTCAGCCGCAGACCAGATTTTACGACGGACAGCGTTCCGCTGCCTGCCGCTGGCGTGCCCAATGATCCCCCGCAGTTCAGGACCTGGACGGAGTTGCTATGCCGACGATAAATGGGACTGCCGGAAACGATACGCTGGACGGCACTGCCGACGGTGACGAGATCAATGGTCTCGGCGGAAACGATACTATCAGCGGCGGCGACGGGGACGATACCATCGATGGCGGCGACGGCGACGATGCCATGGATGGCGGCGCCGGCGACAACCAGATGAGCGGCGGCTCAGGCGACGACTCCATTTACGGCGGCGACGGCAACGAGACGATCTATGGCGATGCCGGCAACGACATGATCTCTGCCGGATATGGCAACAACATCATCTACGGCGGCGACGATAATGATCATATCGAGGCCTTTGATGGTAACGATTTTATTGATGGCGGCGCCGGCAACGACACCCTGATCGGCGGCGGCGGAGACGACACCATCTACACCGGCGCCGGCGGCGGCGCCTACCCCCGCAACGAAGTGCTAGACGGCGCCGGCAACGACACGGTTTATGGGGGCGATGACCAGGACAGCATCTACGGCATGCCTGGTAATGATTACTATGATGGCGGCGCTGGTGAAGACTCGGTCACCTTCAATCATTCTGAGGTTCTCGCTGGCATCGTGGTGGACATGCGCCTCGCTACGGACCAGGTCCGGTCATCCGGAGTTGGCGATGCCGCCAACATCGGCGTCGATACGCTGGTCAATATCGAACACATCACCGGATCGGGATACGCCGATGTGATGACAGCCGGCAGCATTGGCATGTCGTTCCAGGGCAATAGTGGCGATGACACGCTCACCGGCGGGGAGGGTGACGACACGCTCGGCGGCGGCGACGGTAGCGACACGATCGACGGCGGCGACGGCAACGACACGCTTTACTCGCACGACATTTCTCTTCCGTGGTCGCGCCCGCTCGGCAACAATACGGAATGGGTTGAACCTGCCCTCGACACCGGCAGCGAGGCGGACACGCTGAGCGGCGGTGCCGGCGACGATCGCATCTTTGCCGGTTACGGCGACAACGTCGACGGCGGCACCGAAGGGTGGTGGGGCGACACGCTCTTCATCAGCTTCCAGGGCGCGACGTCCGGGGTGACGGTGGATTTCCGCGAGCTGGCCGATGACGGATCGATCACCATCGGCGGCGGCACGATCCAGGACATTGAAACGGTCGGCTGGATCGAGGGCAGCGAATTCGATGACACGATCACGGGCAGTGCGACCGCCCTTGACCCGTTCAACGACTATGGCCCGATCTTCGGACGCGGCGGCAACGATCACCTGATCGCGGGTCCCCATACCGGCAACATCTATGGCGGCGACGGCAACGACACGATCGAAGTTCACCAGAATTACTTCGGCGGGCCCGGCGCCTGGGGCGCCTTCTATGGCGAGGCCGGCGATGACATCATTACCGTTACCGGAGACGGCAACGGATATCCCTACAGCTCGGCCTTTGGCGGCGACGGTAACGACACCATCACCCTGGCGGGCTCGGCCTCCGGAGGGGCCGGCAATGACCTGATCAACGCCTCTGCCGGTGCCGAAAATGGGATCAACGCGAACGGCGACAGCGGCGACGATACGCTGAACGGCAATGACCAGGCCGACGTGCTGTACGGTGGAAGCGGCGCGGACACCTTGAGCGGCAATGGCGGCAGCGACAGTCTCTATTCCGCCGGCGACGGCGGCTACACCTGGGACGGCTATCTCATCGAACAGGACACCGGCGCCGAGCATGACATATTGTTCGGCGGCGACGGCGACGACCGCCTGTCGATCGGCTACGGCGACGATGCCGATGGCGGCACCGGCACCAACACGCTGGCGCTGTCGCTGATCGGCGCTACGTCGGGTGTCACGCTCAATGTCGCTGACCTGACCAGCGGCAGCCCCTACGTCATCGGCGGCGGGACGATCCAGAACATCCAGAATGTGACCCACCTGTGGGGCTCGAACTATGCCGACACGCTGACTCTAACGGGCGCGGTGGTCGTCTACGGCATGGGCGGCAATGACACGATCAACGGCACTGACCAGGCCGATGAAATCCATGGCGGAACCGGCGCCGACACCATCAACGCCGGCGACGGTGACGACCAAATCTATTTCGATGGAGCGGGAGAGACCGCCGCAGGCGAGCAGATCAACGGAGGCGCCGGCACGGACACGCTGGTCGCTACCGTGGTGCCCGGAACGCCCGATGATCAGCAGCTGATCTCACTCCAAGGGGTAACTCTCACCGGCATCGAAACACTGAAGACGATGTTTGGGGCTCAGCTGGGAATCACAGCAACGCAGATTGCCGCCGTCGATACGTTTGACGGGATGTTCTTCTTCGAGGCGGGCGGCGCGGTTTCGCTCGCTGGAAAGAATGGCATAAACGCCTCGTTCAATTTGAATGCTGCGGGCAATCAGCTCGACCTTACCGGCTTCAACAGTGGCGGCTTCTTGATCATCGGGGGAAGCGATTCCGCGGACACCGTCATCGGCTCCGCGCTCTCCGACAACATTTACGCAAACGGCGGTAATGACGAGATTCACGGCGCCGCCGGCAACGACACGATCGAGGGCGGCGACGGCAACGACATCCTCGACGGCGGCGCCGATGCCGACAACATGGAAGGCGGCCTTGGCGACGATATCTTCTACGTCGATTCCCTCTCGGATTCCGTGTTCGAGAATGAGGGCGAAGGCACCGACTCGGTCTTTTCCTCCGTCAACTTCTTCATGGCCGAAGGCCTGGAAAATCTAACCCTGACCGGCACGGCCGTCTCCGGAGGCGGCAATAGCTCGAACAACAGCATCACCGGCAATGGGGTCGGCAACTCGCTGACCGGCGGGGCCGGCAACGACACATTGTATGGCAATGCCGGCAATGATTCCCTGTTCGGCAACTCCGGCAACGACAGCCTTTCCGGCGGCGTCGGCAACGACACGCTGAGCGGGTCGACCGGGGATGACCTGCTTGACGGCGGCGACGATATCGACACCGCGACCTATGCCCCTGCATCGGCCGGCGTATCAGTCAATCTCGCCCTGGCCGGACCCCAGAATACGGTCGGCGGCGGCATCGACACGCTGATCTCGATTGAAAACCTCATCGGCTCCGGCTTTGCCGATACGCTGCGCGGCAATGCCGGAAACAACAGCCTGTCCGGCGGCAATGGCGACGACCGCCTGCTGGGCGGCGCCGGTAATGACACGCTGATCGGAGGCGCCGGCTATGACCGGATGTACGGCGGCACCGGCGACGACACCTACACCGTCAGCGACGCTACCGACTTCGCCTATGAGGATGAGGGCGAAGGAACCGACCTGGTCAACGCCACGATCAATCATCAATTGCGCGCAAACGTCGAGAATCTGACGCTAGGTGGCACGGCCAACTTGATCGGCGAGGGCAACGAGTTGGGCAATGTCATTACCGGCAATAGCGGCGCCAACAAGCTCTACGGCTATGACGGCGATGATAGCCTCATTGGCCAAGGCGGTGACGATCATTTGCTCGGCGGCTCGGGCAACGACACGCTGAACGGTGGCACCGGCTATGACCGGATGTACGGCGGCACTGGCGACGACACCTATATCGTCAACGACACCACCGACTATGCCTATGAGGATGCCAGCGAAGGGACCGACCGGGTCATTGCCTCGATCAATCACACGCTCCGCGACAATGTCGAGCAGCTGGAGCTGGCTGGCTCCAGCGACCTGCGCGGCTATGGCAATGCCGAAAACAACCTCATCCTCGGTAACAGTGGCGCCAACCTGATCTACGGGCGCGACGGCGACGACAGCCTCGACGGGGGTGCCGGCAATGACATCGTCTACGGCGAGAATGGCGATGACGCGCTCGACGGCGGCGCCGGCCAGGACCGCTTCTACGGGGGCACCGGAGCCGACGACTTCATCTTCAGCGACGGCGATTTCGCGGGCATGACGAGCGGCACGGCCGACCGGATCCACGACTTCAGCCAGGCCGAAGGAGACCAGATCTCGCTTGCGGGAGTCGACGCCGACGTGGGCCTGGGCGGCGACCAGTCGTTCAACTTCATCGGCTCAGGCGCGTTCACCGGCCATGCCGGCGAGCTGCGCACCTACCAGGCCAGCGGCAACACCTATGTCGTCGGCGACACCAACGGCGACGGCGTGGCCGACTTCATGATCCGCGTCGACGGGCTGCACAGCCTGCAGGCGAGCGATTTCATCATTTGAACCAATCGAAGCATCAACCGTCCGCAGCACACTGCGGACGGTTGATCGACTGAGCTTTGCCCCGCGCCGATGAATTGCCATGGTCCCGCGCAATCGACTCGGGAGGGATGAATGAAAGCCGCCATTTCCATCGCGCTGGCCTTGGCATTGGCCGGCGCCGCGTCCGCCCAGGACAAGTCCGCCAAGGACGACAAGCCGGCCAAGGTCGAGACGGTCGTGCCGCAGGCGCATACGACGAAGCACAACGGCGTCTTCGGCGGGCAGAAGGTCGGCTATAGCGCGACCATTGCCGAAACGATCCTCGCCGCGGACGACGGCACGCAGAAGGCGGCGATCGTCACGACCAGTTACGTCAAGGAGCCGCGCGATCCGTCGCGGCCCGTCACCTTCCTGTTCAACGGCGGCCCCGGGTCGGGCTCGGTTTGGCTGCAGATGGGCGCCTTCGGTCCGAAACGCGTCGCCATTCCCTCCGACGCGCGGGACGACGGCGCGCCGCCCTATCCGCTGGTCGACAATCCCGAAAGCCTGCTCGACGTCACCGACCTGGTGTTCATCGACCCGCCGGGAACCGGCTTCAGCCACTTGATCGGCAAGACAGAGCCCAAGGAATTCTACGGGGTCACCGCCGATGCCAAGGCGGTGGCGCAGGTCATCCGCCGCTGGCTCAACGACAATGGCCGCTGGTCCAGTCCGAAATTCCTCGGCGGCGAAAGCTATGGAACGACGCGCTCGGCTGCCGTGGTCAATGAGCTGGAAGGCTCGACCTTCAACGATGTCGGCTTGAACGGCGTCATCCTGATTTCGACGGTGCTCGATTTTGCCGCCGGCGCCGACACGCCCGGCAATGAACTCTCCTACATCACCAACCTGCCGTCGATGGCCGCGACCGCCCTTTATCATGGCAAGGCCAGCGCGCCGTCGGTCGATCAGTTCGTCGAGGAGGCCCGCCGGTTCGCGATCGGGCCCTATGCCTCGGCGCTGCTCAAGGGTCAGAAGCTGCCCGCCGAGGAGCGCGCCGCGATCCGGTCCCGCCTGTCGCAATTCACGGGGCTCAGCGAAGCATTTCTGGAGCGCGCCGACCTTCGCGTCACGCCCGACCGCTTCTATAAGGAACTGCTGCGCGACCGTGGCTTGACCGTTGGCCGACTGGACAGCCGTTACACCGGTCACGACTATGACAGCGCCGGCGAAAGCCCGGACAATGATCCAAGCTTCTACGGCATCGATGCCGGCTATACCGCCGCGATCAACAGCTGGGCTCGGGGGTCGCTCGGCTTCGTCACCGACCGCGAGTATCAATCCATCTCCGGCATCGGCCAAGATTGGGATTGGCGCATCGGCGGTCGCGACACCAACGCCTATCTCAACGTCGCGCCTTATCTCGGCCAGGCGCTGCGCGAGAATAGCGGCATGCGGATCTTCGTCGCCCAAGGCTATTATGACTTCGCCACGCCCTTTTTCGCGGCGGAATATGCCTTGTCGCGCACCGGCATCCCGCAGGACCGCGTCCAGTTCCATTATTATGACGCCGGCCACATGATGTACGTCCGCGACGAGGACCGGGCCAAGCTATCGCGCGACATCCGGGAGTTCATTCGCTCGCGCTAACGCCTTCACAGCTTCTTCATGCTGGTGCAGCATGCGGGAGCTGAAAGGGGCGATCCATGGCCGACATTCCTTTGGACCTGTTCCAGCGCATCGCCGAGCGCGCCAATGACCCCATGCGCCGGACCTATATGGCCGGCGCCAACGCCAATGCGGTGCCGCTCGACCTGGGCCAGCTCATGGCCGATCTCCAAAAGCATGGTGCCCCCGGGGCGCAGGGCCTGCTCGGCGCGTTCGGCAAGATGCAGTCGATGTTCGGCGGCAAGACGCCCGGCTTCACCATGATGGGGCCGGGCGGGATGATGAGCATGGGCGGAATGCCGGCCGGCCCACAGACATTGAGCCCAGGCCCAAGCGAACAGGCGCTGATCGAGGCCGAGCGGGCGATCGGCCGATCGCTCCCCGACGAGGTGCAGCAGCTCTACGCCATCGGCGACGGCGGCTTCGGACCGGGCGAGGGGCTCATGTCCCTGGCTCAGGTGGTCGACCGGTATCGCGAGATGACCCGCGAACCCTACGGCCCGCTCGGCCAGGACTGGCCGAAGAACCTGTTGCCGCTGTTTGATGAGAACCCGGTCCTAAGCTGCATCGACATGGATTCAGGCGAGATGGTCGCCTGGGACCCCGAGGAGATCGAGGACGAGGACAGCGACGAGGACTGGCAGCGCTCGTTCAAGGTCGAGCACCCCAGCCTCGCCGCGCTGATGGCGGATTGGCTGGGGCGCCCGACGTTCGAAGAGGAACATTCGCGCTAGGCGCTGAAACCTAGCGCAGCACCCCCGCCTGCTTCTGGTGGTGGGCGTAGTAGTAAAGCGCGGCCGCGACGAAGATGATTATGTAGGGCAGCACTGCGAAGAAGCCCTCGTTCATCGGCGCTGGCGGCGGGGATGCAATAAGCTGGTAACCGAGACTCACCACTGCACCAAGTAGCGACAGGGCGTATACCGGAACCGCCCAACGATGGCGCATCAACAGCAGGATCGAACCAAGCAGGCCCATCCAGACGCCAAGGCCCCATCCGAACTGCGCAAAAAGCGGGAAGCTGTCAATCCAAGCCAACACGACCTGTGGGTCAGCTCCACCCTGCGATAGCCATTCCAGGTTGCGCATTCTGGTCATGAGGTAGTCCGTGCAACCCCATGCATTCCATACGAGTGAGAAGATGCCGACGATCCACAGGTGGACCGGAGCCTTCGCGGTTGGCAGGTCATTCATGATGCATCCCCCTCCTGTGCCGGCTGTTCGAAACGCCCAGGAACGCAATGCGGGCGGTGAAGGCGTTACCCGCCATGCCGGCCGGGGCGTATCAGCCGCTATTTGGTGAATCCTGTCAATCGCGTGCGGTATTTGCGGTGCACCAAGGGCGGGGTCGGCGACACCAATCGCCGCCGCGGAAGTCCGCCATTCCCTGAACCCGATCAGCACATGAGCGTTGGCATCGGCATGCGAAGGCACATCATGCTGAATCAACTCTCACTAGCCCTCCTGCTCCTGGCCTGCGCCAAGTCCGATCCGGTCGACGACAATGCGGTGGCGCCGCCCGGCGAGGTGGTCGGCGACATGGCCGGCAAAGGGCTTGCAGCATCGGCCAATGCCATGGCGGCCGAGGCGGCACAGCAGGCCGCGGTCCCGGCCGCGACCGGCGGGCTCGCCTGGACCTATCGCGTGGCTGATCGGGCCGCGCTGTTCGGTCCGGCCGGCTCTCCGGCCTTCTCGATCCAATGCCAGAAGCCTCGCGAAGGCGAGCCGCAGCTGATCTTCGTCCGCTACCTGCCACCCAGCGCCGGCGGCACGGCGACATTGAGCTTCACCGGCAATGGCCAGGCCGCTTCCCTCCCGGTCTCGGCGGTCATGAACCCGGGCGGGATCGGCGGGGAGTGGCGCGCCATGGTGCCGCCCGACGACCATGCCCGCGACGTTGCCGAAGCGTTCGCCGGCCCCGGCACGGTCGAGGTGTCGGTCAGCGGCACGCCGCCGCTGGTCGTCCCCTCGACCGCCGAACCGCGACAAGTCCTCGCCGATTGCCTCTCCGGCTGAGCGGGTCCCCTAGAAGGAGAAGCGCAGTCCCAGCTGGGCCGAGGTTTCCTCGCCCTGGTCCTTGCCGACCGTCGCCGATCCCGCGACATCCAGCGTCACCGATGACAGGATCGCGGCGCTAAAGCCGCCCGACAGGCGGCCGTAGGCCTTCTTCGAGGCGTCATCGAACGCGAAGCTGTTGACGATGATCGGGGCCGACGTCTGGGAGAAGCGGACGGTCCGCGCGTCGCCGGTGAAGTCCTTTTCGACCACCGCCGAGGCGAACGGGCGTAGCTGCACGCCGCCGCCGGCGAAATCGCCGCGCAGTTCGACGCCGGCGCTGCCGCGCAGGGACCGGTAGGTCAGGGAATCGACATTGAGCGTCAGCACCGGGTCGCCCGTCTCGGTGTAGCCGTCGACCTTGGCCTTGGCATAGTCGAGCCCGACCACCGGGCCGACCCGCACCTTGCCCAGCGGCATGAGGTAGCCGCCCTTGGCGCCGGCGATGAAATGATTGCCGTGCGGATCGGCCTCCATCTCCTCGACCACGCCGGCGCGCTCGATGTCATGCTTGTTCCAGCCATAGCCGGCATAGGCCTGGACGAAGCCGCCGCCGATGCCGAACACGCCATAGCCGCCGACCTGCAGCGAGCGGCCTTCGACCCCTGACGCGTCATTGCCGAAATTGACCTTGGGCTTGGAATAATTGACCGCCGCGCCGACCAGGCCGGATCCAAAGCCATATTCGACACCCGCCGTCGCGCCGACGCCGCTGGACCGGTAGGCCTCATTGGTCGGGCCGGCGCTGAGCGAGCGGGTGAACAAGTCGCCGACGACATAGACCTTCATGCCCTCCGGCTGGTCGCCGTCGCGTGGCGCGGTGGTGTCCATCCGGCTGGTGAGCGTCCGGCCGAACTGGCGCGCGACGTCCAGGCTCATGTCGCTGGTCGCCTGCAGGGTCAGCGGCGCCTCGAGCTGGGCCGCGATATATTGGCCGACGATGGCGAATCCGGCTGAGGTCAGATGCAGCTGGTCGAAGTAGAACAGGAACTTCTGAGACGGATCGGCGATGCAGCTGGTGTTGGGCAGGGCGGGGCAAGCGAGGCCGGTGAGGCCATAGGCGCTGAGGTCGTTCGCGACCTGGTTGAGCAGCAAGGTGCCGTCGAGATAGTGGACCATGACGCCGTCGGCGGCATAGCCGGCCAGCGTCGTCTTCATCGCGTCGTTGAAGGTGGTCGAATAAGCGCTGCGGACAGCCTGGGCGGGCGCATTGCCGGCAATTTCCGGCAGCAGCGACGTGTCGCCGGCCAGAAAGCTGATGTTCTGCGCCCCCGCGTTGACCAGCGCATTGAGGCCGGCGGTCGCAAATCCCGCGGAGGTCGTCGCGGCGGCCGGCGCTCCGGCCACGGTTCCGCCGTTCTGCTGATAGAAGCGGGCGTCGTTACCGCCGATCGAGACGGTGATCAGGTCGCTGGCGTCGAAGGTCCCGCTGACGGTCGGGAAGGGCCCTCCGCCGCCGGCCAGGAAGGCGTTCCATTCGGTGACGAAGCCGGGAAGGAACGGGCTGTTGGTGTTGGTGTTGTCGGTGAGCGCGCCGCCGATGGCGAAATTGTCGATCGGCGCATCGAGCAATTGGCCGAGCGTGTCGACATAGTTGGTGCCGCCCGAAAAGCGCCCTGTCGAATAGGGCGCCGGGTTGGGAATGCCGATGATCTGGAACAGGTTGCCGTCGTCGGCATAGCTGTCGCCGAACGCCGTAATATGGTCGACCCGCTGCGCCGCCGCAGGTGTGGCGGAAAGCGCGCTGGCGGCTAGCAGCGACAGGGCAAGCAAACGGCAATTCGTCATGAAATTCCTCCCCGATGCCGCGTCGGGACGCGCGGCCGTCACGCTGCAGTAATGCATGGCAAATTTCCCCGCGCAAGTGACAGAAATGTCAATAATCGGGACCAACAGGCGTTTCGTCGAATGCCCCAAATTTTCGTCATTCCCACGAAAGAGGGCTAATGACCGCAATGGGTGGAAAGCTGCCATTAGGAAGTCTGCGTTACGGACGCATCATGGAAGAGCCTTACGTACCAAAATCTGACTTCATCTGGATGGCTGCCAATGATGAAGTGCCGCTCACAGGGAGCGAAGCGGCTGAGCAAAACCTACAGTTGCTCATTTCATTCACTCGTGACCCTGACGTGTCCAACCGAGACTGGGCGACGATGACCCTCGCCATGCAAGAGATTGATACACCCCAAGTCCGGGCGGCGCTCATAGCGGCCGCAGAAGACATTGACGTTGTCGTTCGCGCCGAAGCTCTTCAGGGTCTGGCACAGCGCGACAAGGCGCTGGCCTTGCCGCTTGTTGAGCGGGAGCTGCTGCTTGATGAGTACGGCTACGCGACCTTCCAAGCCGCCCAGATAATCGGTCATCCGTCATTGCTCCCGGGACTGCGCCGATGGAGCGGACGAACGGGCGCTTCGCACATTGACGATGCCGTTGAGGACGCCATCCGCGCATGTGAGGCGTCGTCCACAGGCTCCGCCTAATGACCGCAATGGGTCGAAAGCGGTCATTCGGCCAATGACCGGAATGGGTGGAAAGCGGACATCGTTGACTTTCTTATTTTCCTAATTAGGAAAATAGCGATGGACGCATTTAAGGCACTCGCTTCGACGCCCCGACGACGCATCCTCAACCATTTGGCCGGCGGACCAATGACCGTTGGCGAGATTGCCGCCAAATTCGACATGGCGATGCCGTCAATCTCCAAGCATCTTTCGGTCCTTCATGAGGCGGGACTGGTGCATCAGCAGAAGCGCGGTCAGCACATCATCTATTCGATCGCCGCGGATAATCTTGCCAACAGCCTCTACAGTTTTCTGACGCCGTTCTGTCCCGAGGCTCGCCAGATCAATGCCGAGCGGAAGAAGGGGCGTCGCCAACGCAAGGGGGATGAATCATGAGCGTCGCGGGCGAAGCGTCGGAGGGCGCCTTTCAGGTCAATTCCCTCGGAAACTTGGAGAGTGCGGACGCTGGTAGCGGGCGTCTAGAGTGGGATGCCCCGCGATCGATATGGAATATGTCATTTATCGTGGGCGCTCTGGTCCTCGGGCCGCTATTCTTCAGCTGGAGCGGCGTTCTGGTCTTCCTCGCCCTTTCGGGTTTCACGCTATGCGTTGGCCATTCTGTGGGTTTTCACCGTCGCCTGATCCACCACAGCTTTGACTGCCCAAAATGGCTTGAACGGGTGATGATTTATGTCGGCGTCTTGGTTGGCATGGGCGGCCCGCTCTGGACCGTGGGGCTTCATGACATCCGCGATTGGGCGCAGCGACAGGCGAATTGCCACTGGTTCCTCCGGCACGGCAAGTCAGTCCTGGCGGACGGATTCTACTATCTCAATTTCAAGCTGCTGTTCGATAAACCCCCGCGCTTCGATGCGGGGCCGGGCATAAGCGACGATCCTTTCTACCGTTTCCTGCAGCGCACATGGATGGCACATCAGATTCCCGTCGCGATTGTCCTGTTTTGGCTGGGGGGCTGGTCATGGGTGGTGTGGGGCGTGGTCGTCCGCGTCGCGGTCTGCTTCACCATGCACTGGTATATCGCTCATGTGGCGCACCGTCGCGGACATCAAGATTGGTTCGTCGAGGACGCCGCGGTCCAAGGCTATAATGTCGGCTGGTTGGCAATCCCGACCATGGGGGAAAGTTGGCATTGCAATCACCACGCATTTCCGGCCTCCGCCCGGCACGGCCTCTACCCCGGTCAAGCCGATCCTGGGTTTCGCTTCGTCCAGTTTCTGGAGTGGCTTGGGTTGGCATGGGACATCCACGTTCCCCACAACCTTCCGCCGCGGTCCGCAATTACGCCATTGACCGACCGAGCGCTTAGTATCGCGGCGCCTGGCCAGGAGGCATTGTCGCGAGAATGGGCGCACGCACATCAACGATGAGCCAATGACCGCAATGGGTCGAAAGCGGTCATTAGCCTCTACCGCTTCTCCACGGTCAACCGGCTCATCAAAATCGCCGCGCGCTTGGCCTGGCGCCAGATGGAGGCGATGTCGACATGTTCGCCGGGCGCATGGTCGCCGTCGCTGGCCGGGCCGAGCCCGATCAGCCCGTCGACATCCTGGGCGACGAAGCTGATGTCGCCCGCGCCGCGCTTCATCGGGTCGAGCTCGCCCATCGCCTCCAGGCCCATGTCGCGGTTCACCCCATTGAGCTTGGCCAGCAGCGCGCGGTTGCCCTCGGTCGGCGCCATCGGCGGATATTCGTCGGGGTCGAACTCAATCTTCGCCGTCGCGCCGGCCAGCGGCTGGGCGACGATCGCCTGCATCTTGGCCTTCACGCGGGCGATCTGCTCGGGGGTCAGGGCGCGAAGGTCGCCGCGCGCGACCGTAACCGCCGGGATGATGTTGGTCTTGCCGGTCGCGGCGATGCGGATCTTGCCGGCGTCGAGCTCGCTGGACTGGCCGCCGCCGATCAGGCCGACGTTGAAGGTCAGCTTGTCCTCAGGCAACTCGCGGCGGAAGGTGTCGATGATCCGCGCCGCCTCGTAGATGGCGCCATTGCCGGCTGAAGCGGTGAAGATGCCGCTCGAATGGCCCGGCTTGGCGGTGACCGTCAATGTCCATCCGCCGGAGCTCCTGCGGGCGATCGAGCCCATGTCGCGTAGGCCGTTTGGGCCATTTTCCTGGCTCAGCCCTTCGAAATCGAGCGCGGCGTCGGCGCGCTTGCCGGCGGCAATCAGGTCGCGCCGGGCAATTTCGATCGGATTGCCATTATCCTCCTCGTCGCCGGTCAGCACGACTTCGATGTCGGCGTTCTTGAGGGTGCCGGCCGCTTTCATCGCACGCAGGGCGGCGATCATCACCGCCATACCGCCCTTGTCGTCGCCGGAGCCCGGTCCATAGGCTTCGTTGCCCTTGCGCTCCCAGCGCTGGAACGGGCTGTCCAGCTCGAACACCGTGTCGAGATGGCCGATCAGCAGCAGCTTCTTGCCGCGCCCGTTTCCCTTATGCGTGGCGATAATGTGCCCGGCGCGGCCGGTCTCGCGCATGTCGACCCACTGGACCTTGAAGCCCAATGACTCCAGCTCGGCGCGCAGCATTTCGCCTACCTTGGTCACGCCGTCGATGTTGAGCGAGCCGCTGTTCTGGTTGACCCACTTCTCGAGCATCTGGAGCGTCCGCTCCTGCTCGGCGTCGACGATCTGGATCATCCGCGTATCTGCCGAAGACAGCCTGGCGTCGGCGGGAACGGAAAGCGCAGCCAGCGACAGCGCTGCTGCGAGACTGGTGAAAAGACGCATACGCACCGCCGGGAACCTTTCAGAAAAACCACCATCCAATGGTCGAAGGTTGGCCGGAAGGACGGCCGTTCGCAAGCCATTG
>Ga0075431_100003894_pt1 | contig 14530 bp, 15 predicted proteins | sample RhiMetdeltSRZDD5_FD_75297 | JGI IMG/M metagenome (GOLD analysis project Ga0075431, IMG submission 75297) | Populus rhizosphere microbial communities from Tennessee, USA - Rhizosphere MetaG P. deltoides SRZDD5 | ecosystem: Host-associated > Plants > Roots > Rhizosphere > Soil | place: USA... | reverse complement strand
GAACCACTATATTAGTATCGACAGCGATCATGCCGCCGGATCACCTCGCGTCGAATGGCGTTACTCATCTGCGCGAGCGTCTTCGGCTTGCCTTTGTACCTGAGACAGCCGGCCACATCTACGAGATGTGTTTCGAGAAATCGGCCAATGGGACGCAGCAGAATTCCATCCCCGGTTTCCTCGACAGTGAACTCCGTGCCGGGTACCAAGGCTCGGGAAGTACGTATGTTCTTGGGAAGGATGATCTGGCCCTTAGTGGAGAGCCGAGTGGTTTCCATCGGTAAGATTCCAGTAAGATTATTTCATATGCGGGTTCACCGCAGCGTCACCGGCTTTCCTCCCTGCTCCTTGCTGCGCTGCGCAGCGTCCATGAATCCAAAAATTTCCAGCGTCTCTTCATTGGACACCGGAGGTTTGCCGGACGCGAAGAACTTAACAATATCGGCCGTCAGCCCCTCCGACCCGCCCGGCGATTTGGAGCGGCTCTCCGCCACCTCGCGCGCCCGGAACACCACTGCGCCGTATTCGCTCGTTGGCCGGACCCCTCGCACTGTGCCGATGCGCCCGTCTTTCCAGCGCCCCACCAGCACGTCGGCGCCGTCGCTCGACGTCCGGCTCACCGTCTCGCAACCCGGACCCATGATCGTAAAGAGCAGCTCGATCGGGTGAATGCCATACCAGGAGAGATCCAACTGATGATGCGGCTGAAAAGCCGCAGGTCCCCAGGTGATCACGCCCTGCACATCGGGAAATTTCATGCTGGACGCAATGGAGCTATAACGAAGACTCGACGAGCTGAACCAGGGAACTCCTGCCTCCTTCGCCAGTCGCGCGATCTCCCGCGCATCTTCGAGCGTAGTAGCGAGCGGCTTGTCGATGAACAGGGGCTTACGCGCCGCGATCACGAGCCGCGCCTGCTCCAGATGCTGGCGGCCATCGACGCTGGTCAGCAGCACGCCATCCACTTTTGAGAGAAGCGCCGGAATGTCGGGCGCAATCTCCACTCCGTACTTCGTCCGAATCTCCTCGGCGAACCCGTCGACACGCCTTGAGCTAACCTCCAGGTCCTTGCTGCCGCCCTTGTAAGCCGCGACGACGCGCGCCCCCGCAATGCGATCCTTCGAGCCGGCGTCGTTGAACAATCGGGCAAATGTGGGAACATGCGAGGTATCGGTACCGATGATTCCCAGCCGTATATCGGCTCCAAACGCGCAGGAGCTAGTAGCAAGCAGCAGAACAAGCGCAGCCTTCATGCAGAGCATTGTACTCGAAACAGCAGCAGATCCAGACTGAACGTCACCCGCATCGCTTCGACCGGCTGCGCTCGCATCGGCCGATAAATGGAGAGCAGGACGTCGTGAACGCCGGCAGCGTCGAGGTCCGCCGAAGTGGTGACGCATCGCCGGCCGACGAGCCGGAAGTCGCGCGCGAATGTCTCGATTGTTCTCTCCACCCGATCGCGGCCCGCGCCGCGAAGCTCTTTGAGATCCTCAGGCGCGGGGAGTGCGACCAGGAGGCGTCCATCATCACGCAGGACACGCCGGAATTCGCCCGTATTCATTCGCGCCGTAATCGACAAGACGACCGAAAACGAGCGGTCAGCGTACGGCAGGAAGCGATCCGCATTGGCCACGATCCATTCGCATCCAGGGTAGCGCCGCGCCGCCGCGTCGACCGCCGGAGTTGAGATGTCGACCCCATGCGCATCGAAGCCATTCTGGCCAGCGAGAGTCCCAAGATAGAAACCGTCACCGCAGCCCGCGTCAAGAACGATGTCGCTCGGACGTGCGGCCATCATATCCGAAACGGCATGGGCCAGCGGCGCAGTCACACCGCGATCATGCAATCGCCGACGCGCCGCCACGGCCCCCACAGTGTCGCCAGGCCGCTTGGATCGCCGCTCCTGCGGCTGAAGCAGGTTGAGGTATCCGCTGCGCGCGACGTCGAACGAATGACCACGCGGACAGAGCACCCGCCGCTCCACGCGCTCCAGCGCCATATGGCAGTCGCGGACGGGGCAGAGGAGCATGGTTCGATTGTAACGGCTGGTCTGTTGCAGAATGGAGTTTATGATGCGAGCCAGCGCTCTTCTTTTCCTATGCTCTCTCGTTGTGGCGCGAGCCGACTGGCCGCAGTGGCGTGGACCCTCCGCTAACGGAATCGCGCCGGACAAGGACGTCCCCGCCGAATGGGGGCCCGGCCGCAATATCGCCTGGAAAGTTCCGCTCACCGGACTCGGAACCTCGACCCCGATCATCTGGGGCGACCGCGTGTTCCTCACGTCGCAGATCGGCGACAGTCCGTCCGAAGGCTACGATTTCGCCGGAGCCAGCGTCGCCAGGAGAATGGGACGAGCGCCCGCGGTCCAGCTCGCCGTGCACGCCTTCTCCCGCACGACCGGCAAGCTGCTCTGGGAATACAAATTTGACGCCCCGCGGCCCATGCCGAGCGTTCACATCAAGCACAACCTGGCCAGCCCAAGCTGCGCGACCGATGGCAAGCTCGTCTACGCCTGGATGGGAACCGGCCAACTGGTCGCCCTCGACATGGACGGAAAGCTCGTCTGGAAACGCGACCTGGGCAAAGAATACGGCCCGTTCGAAATCCAGTGGGGCCACGGCAGCTCGCCTCTACTTTACAAGGAGAGTCTGATTCTCCTGTGCGACCATCAGGGAAAAGCATACTTGCTGTCTCTCGACAAGCGGTCCGGCAAGCAGTTGTGGAAGGTGGACCGCGGTAACGATCGCCGCGCCTACTCCACGCCCTTCATCATTCCGGGCAAAAATGGCGACGAGCTCGTCATCAACTCGAGCGAGCGGATCGATGTGGTCGACCCCGCTACCGGCGCGCCACTCTGGCATCTTGGCGAATTCAATCGCGTGCCGGTGCCGACCCCCGTCTTTCACAACGGCGTCCTGTACACCAGCCGAGGCTACAACAGCGGTCCCTATATGGCCGTCAGAACGGGCGCGAAGAGCGAAGTGAAGTGGCAAGTCCCAACTGGAGCGCCCTATGTCTCTTCCCTGCTCTACTATGACGGCCTGATCTACATGGTGAACGAAATGGGAATCGCCAGTTGCGTCGACGCCGAGACCGGTAAGCTCCTCTGGCGCGAGCGATTGGGCGGAGTTTTTTCAGCGTCACCCGTCGCCGCAGCCGGCAAGGTGTATCTGATCAACGAGGATGGCGATGCGGTCGTTCTGGCAGCCGGCCGCCAGTTGAAAATCCTGCACCGCAATAAGCTCGGAGAGCGGACGCTGGCGTCGCCCTCTATTTCGCAGGGACAGATCTTTCTGCGCACAGATCAGCATCTGATCTGCATCGGGAAAACTGGTCAATCCTGACGAACCAGCTAAAGCTTTCCACGTCGCCAAATCATCTGTGGAATAAGCTTTAGCTTGTTCGTCTTCTAGTGCTGATGATGCGCGTGCGATCCGCTGGGAATGCCGCACCCGATCTCGGCGACGGGGCAGCCGACGTGTTCAAATTGCACCGTCGTGTGCCGGATCTCAAACCTCTCACACAGCATATTATTCAGACTCTGCAGAATCCGATCGCTCACCGATGGCGGAACGTCCTCAATCAGAGCGTGACAACTCAGCGCATGCGCACTCGATCCCAGGCTCCAGATATGCAGATCATGCACGTCGAGCACGCCAGGCACATCCCGCATAGCCCCGATCACCGTCTGCAACTCGATCCCACGCGGCAGCCCCTCGAGCAGAATATTCAGCGACTCATGTACGATGTCCCACGCCGTCCAGATAATCAGCACGCCGATCGCGACCGACAGCGCTGGATCGATCCGTTCCCAGCCGGTATAGCGGATGACGATCGCGCCGATGACGATCGCCACCGAGCCAAGCGCATCGCCGAGCATGTGCACAAAGGCGCTCCGCACGTTGAGATCATTTTTCCGGGCGGTCCGCAGTCCCCACATGATCCCGCCGTTGAGAAGCAATCCGAGGCCGGCGACCACCATCATGATCGTTTCCCCCACCGGCTCAGGATTGCGAAACCGCTGGTAGCTTTCGTAAAAAATCCAAACCGAGAGCCCCACCAAGGTAATCGCATTCAAAAACGCGGCCAGCACACCCATGCGATGGTAGCCATACGTCTTGACGTCGTTGGCAGGCTTGGTCTGAAGATAGAACGCGACCCAACTGAACAGAAGCGCCAGCGCGTCGGTCGCGTTATGGCCCGCGTCGGAGAGTAGCGCGAGACTGCGAGCCTCGATTCCCGCGATGAACTCGACCGCTACGAACAGCACCGTGCCGATGAACGAATATTTGAGAATTCGTCCGGTGCTCCCATGATGACAATGGGAGCCAGCCTGGCCATGGGAGTGCATCTGCTTCTATTTTAGCGGAATCAAAATCGCGTTACTTCGGTGAAATGGAAGTTATGCGCTTTCATGGCCGGAACCACCATGTCGAAAGCCTCTTCACCTGATGCGCGGACCGCCGCCGACAGCGCTTCGACGTTCGACAGCAGCTCCACCAGGCTTTGATTGAATCGGAAATTCCGCACGCCGCCGGCAATCCGTCCGCCTTCGATGAGGAACGTGCCGTCGCGCGTCATGCCGGTCATGATCTTCTGATACGGATCAACCTCGCGTATATACCAAAGCCTGGTGACCAGAAGTCCGTGATCCGTCGACGCGATCATCTGCTCGACCGTTGTATCGCCGCCCGCCATCACGATGTTCATCGGCGCTTCGCCGAGCTCATTCGGCAGCGGGAAGCCGTGTCCCGTCGGCTCGACCCCGGCCTTGTGAGCCGCCTGACGGCTATAGGCGACCTGCCGCACGACCCCGCCCTCCACGAGCGTCAATTTCTTCCGCGGAACACCTTCCCCATCGAACGGAGCGCCGGATTGCGCAGCGTGATACACATCGTCGGCGATGCTGATGTTGTCACCGAAGAGCCTCTCCTGCGTGCGCCCGGTCAGGAAGCTGCGTTCGTCGGCGATAGCGGTGGCGCTGAAATCACCGAACATCTGCCCAACCAGATCCAGCACCGCCGCCGGCTCGAGGATCACGGTGTACCGACCCGGCGGCATCTCTCGCGGCCCGGTCGAACCCGACGCTTTCGCCGCCGCGCTGCGAGCCAACGCAAGAGAATCGAGCGCCGCCGCGTCGCAAGCGCTGGCCTTCGCCCACCCGGAACTGTCCGCCCCCATCACGGTAATGGAGAACTGCGCCATCGTCTCGGAGTAATAGTCAAACAATCCCCGCGAATTGAGAAGCGCTAATGTCGATTGAGTCGCGGAGTAAATTCCGGCCGCCGTCAGCGACTCCGGCTCAGCCACCTCGATCGCCGCCTTCACCGCCCGCGCCCGGCTTATCGGAGTCGATCCCGCCGTCGAATCGAAAAACCGATGGACCGCAGGGCACGGCTGGGGATCGGCAAGAGGAAGCAATTCCGGATCGACCGCCTGCAGCCGCGTAATCGCGATGGCGTCCTGCGTCACGCGCCGAATCGATTCCGGATCGAGCCGGTTGGTATTCGCCCGCGCGGTGCGGCCGTCGACCAGCGCCCGGACAGAAATATATCCGCCGCGCTCCGCGACGTTCTGATGAATCGTGTTGTTGGCAAATCGAGTCAGCGCATGACTGCCGACTCCCATCATGACCTCGACATCGGAGACGCCCTCCGACTTCGCCGCCGCCGTCACCCGTCCAAATATCTCCTCGCAGCGCGTGCGCGGCAGCAGCTCGGACTCACTCATACGCGCCGCCGATCTTGATCCCCGTGAATCGCGACGGACTCGCTCCGTGCCCGGTCCCCATCACCTGCTCGGGCTGTCCCTTACCGCAGTTCGGCGTGCCCCACAACGTCCAGTGCTCCGGTCCTGCGATCGCTGCGCACGAGTTCCAAAACTCTGTGCTAATCCCGCTGTAGCTCGGATTTTTCAGCATGCGCCCGCGCTTGCCACTCCGGATCTCCCAGGCGATCTCGCACCCGAACTGGAAGTTGTAGCGCTTATCGTCGATCGACCAGCTCTTATTGGTCTCCATGTAGATGCCGCGATCGGTCCCGCCAAAAACTTCGTCGAGCGACTGGCGCCCCGGCTTCAGACTGACGTTGGTCATGCGGATCAGCGGAATCCGACCCCAGCCGTCGGCTCGCATAGTCCCATTCGAACGCTTCTCCCCTACCGCCGCAGCCGTCTCCCGCGACGTCATGTACCCGACGAACAGACCGTCGCGAATAATGTCCGTTCCCTGCGCCGGTACGCCTTCATCGTCGAACGCGAACGTCCCGAGCCCCGGCCCGTGCTCCAGCCGGGCGTCGCAAACCACATTCACCTGGTCCGACCCGTAGCGGAGCTTGCCCAGCTTGTCGAGCGTCAGAAAGCTCATCCCCGCGTAGTTCGCCTCGCTTCCCAGCACGCGATCGAGCTCGATGGGATGACCGACCGATTCGTGAATCTGCAAACCAAGCTGCGAGCTGTCCAGGATCAGGTCGAACACACCTTCCGGACACTGCTCCGCCGAGTGCAGCGCTACAGCTTCGTCGGCGATCCGGGGGGCGTGCGCGAGCAGGTCCAGTTCCTCCACCAGCTCGTAGCCCTTCAACTGATGCTGTCCGCCAAATGAATTCGGATACGAGCGCTTCTGAATCTCGTTCCCCTTATAGCTGTACGCGACAAATCCCGCGCCGGTAATATGACGCGTCTGATCGATCAGACTGCCGATGGAAGACGCAAATACCTGCCGTGTCCTCGAAAAGCTCATCGATGTCTCGGCCAGCGTCACGCCATCCTGACGGCGCAGCTCCTCGTCGATCTTCAGCAGCAGCGCCAGATTCTGATCCACCGAAATCGAAAATGGATCGATGCGGCACGGCGAGGCCCACTCGACGACGTATTTATCCTCGGGCGCGAGCGTGACATCCTGCTTCTTGGCGATTCCCGAGGCGCGAGCAATCTCAACCGCCAGCGCCGCGGCCGCCTCGATCCCCTCCGCCGATAAGTTGTCGGTGGCGGCGAATCCCCAACACCCGTTGTCGAGCACTCGCACACCCAGCCCGAGCGATGACGAGCTCGAGACATCCCCCGCCTTTCCGTTTTTAGTGGCGACGTGCCGCTCCCGCTCGTCGATCACCCGTACATCGGCGTAGGAGGCCCCCCGCCGAACAGCAGCGTCGAGCGCGTTGCGGGCCAGATCCTTCATCGCGGTGTAATCAGACCTCCCAGCTTGTCCTGTTCCCCCGACCCCTGCCGCGGGAAGCGCGTCGAGTACGCTTCCAGATACTTCAGACCCGACCCTGTGTTATAGATCACGATTCGTTCCGTCGGCTTCAAGAATCCAGTCGCCAAAAGCTTTTCCAGCGCCGTCACGCACGCCGCTCCCTCCGGCGCGACGAACATCCCCTCGTCAGTTGCAAGCTGGATTCCGGCGTCGATCAACTCAGCATCGCTCACAGCAATCGCCGTGCCGCCACTCTTGCGCACCGCGTCGAGAACCAGAAAATCCCCCAGCGGCTTAGGTACCCGAAGACCGGCAGCGACAGTATGCGCTCTCTCCCAGAACTGGCTGCGCGGCTCGTTGCGCTCAAAAGCGCGAACGATCGGCTGGCACCCCTCGGCCTGCACCGCGATCATCTTCGGCCGCTTGGATCCGATCCAGCCTAGCGCCTCCATCTCCTCGAACGCCTTCCACATTCCGATGAGGCCGACACCGCCGCCGGTCGGATAGAAGATCGCGTCGGGCAGCTCCCAGCCCAGCTGCTCGGCCAGCTCGTAACCCATCGTCTTCTTGCCCTCGATGCGATATGGCTCCTTCAACGTGCTGACGTCGAACCAACCTTGGGTCGCGCGTCCGGCGTCGACAATCTTGGCGCAGTCGCTGATCAGGCCATCGACCAGTGTCACGTGCGAGCCAAATGCCTTGCACTCGATGTAATTCGCCTGCGGCACATCGCGCGGCATAAAGATGTGCGACTCAATCCCCGCCGCCGCCGCGTATGCCGCCATCGCGCTCGCCGCATTGCCCGCCGACGGGATCGCGACCTTCCGGATCCCGAACTCCACCAGCATCGAAACCGCGCAAGAGAGACCCCGCGCCTTGAACGATCCAGTCGGATTCAAACCCTCGTCCTTGATCCAAAGATCGGAGGCGCCAAGCCGCGCGCCCAGCCGACGCGTGCGGATCAGCGGCGTCATTCCCTCCCCCAGCGACACGATCGATTCGGGCCGCGGAGGCAGCATGGCCCCATACCGCCACATGCTCGTAGGCCCGCTGGCGACCTGCTCGCGCGACCAGTTCAGGCGCGCCTTGTCCAGGTCGTACCGAACCAGCAGCGGCCCGCCACAGTCGCAAAGGTTATGGGGCTTACCGGCTTCGAAAATCTTCTTGCACAGGCTGCACTCGAGATACGTCACATTCATGTAGGGAATTTCCTATAATAGCTAAAGCTTCCGCATGAAAGCGCTCTTTCTCGGCCTATCTCTAACCGTTTCCGCATTTTCGGGAGAATACGCAGTCCTGACCACCGGATATCGACTGCGCATCGAGCGCCACGAGCTCGATGGCTCAACTGTTCGATTGTTCCAAAAGGATAATGGATTCACGGAGATGGACGCGTCTCTGGTCACGGCTTTTGAGAAAGAGCCCGATCTCATTGCGCCGCCCGCTCCCGAAGTGAAGCCGGCCGTCGCAGAGCCCAGCCCGCGGGAACTGGTCGAAGCCGCCGCCAAAAAGAACGGACTACCCCCTCATTTTGTCCATAGTGTGGTGGCAGCCGAATCCGGGTACAAACCGGACGCGATTTCGCCCAAAGGCGCGATCGGTCTGATGCAGCTCATGCCGGCGACAGCGCAATCCTACGGAGTCGATCCTCACAACGCCGCTCAAAATGTGGAAGCTGGCACAGCCCTGCTCCGCGAACTGCTCATCAAATACGATGGCGACGCCCGCCGCGCCCTGGCAGCCTATAACGCCGGCCCTGGCGCCGTCAGCCGCTACAATGGCGTCCCACCTTATCGGGAGACACAGACCTACGTAGAGCGGGTGCTAAAAAAGTACAAGACCGCGACTGAACAAACGCAGTAACACGGGCTTCACGACGGTTTCCCCAAAATCCGTTTGACATTGCGCATTCCATGAAGGATGCGAACAATTTCCACGGGTCTTGAATCAGGCTTATAGACCAATCATGTAGTTCGGGTACTTGGGAAGTGTCCAGAAACGAACCGGAAGTTTTGTCAGGTCGCGTCGAACGTGGCCGCAAAACGGCTCTCTTGCGAGCAAGGCGCAGGCCGATTTAATTTCTTCTTGTATAGCATCGGCAGCGTCTGGATTATCCTCAAAGATAAACGACCAAGCCTCATCCAGATCGCCAATCGCGTCCGGGGTGAGCCGGAACGAAGCCATCAGCCTTGTTTACGGCGCGGCTCATGCCGATGTCGCAATTGCTGAAACGCCTCGTCGCCGTCCACCAGTTCTCCGCGTTCGGCCTGTGCGAAGCCATGTTCGATCTTCGCGGCGATCCCGGCTCGATTGTCGGCAAGCCACTGTTCCTGCTCATGGAGCAACTGAACGGCATGGGCGACGAATTCATCGGCGGACTGGTAGGGACCACGCTCCACGTCCTTCTGGATAAGGGCCTCCAGCTCGGGATTTAGATGAATTGTCATACCTGTAAGCTATCCTTGACGCTCCGCACTGTCAACCGCCCTCAAACCGCGCCCGATCGATCTTCGCCGCCATCACAAAATCTGACTCGGTCAGTCCATTGATCTTGTGCGTATAAAGGACGGCATCGACGCGCCCCCACGATAAGCCAAGATCCGGATGATGCCCCTCCGCCTCCGCCACCGCGCCGACCCGATTCACAAAATCGAGCGCCGTCTTGAAATCCGGAAATGGAAACGTCTTCGAGAGCTTCCGCCCGTCGAGCACCTTCCAGTCCGGCAGTTGCGCTGCGAGCTTCGCCAGCGCCTCCCCTTCGAGCGGCGGTACGCCGCCACGACAGGGCACACATTTTTGATCCGCTAAGCTGCTCATATTAGATCCATCCAGATATCACCGTCCCGTACCTCAACGGCATGGCCAGAATCAAGCGCGTATCCCGCTGGTAAATGAACTTGGTTTCGCCCACCGTCCGATGATCCTTGCCGAAGATCATATTGCAGATTTCGGTGCGGGCCGCGCTCGCTCCGCTTCCACCAGCACGCCAGCATCTGCTTCATGTCGCGCGGATTCTCCGGCAGGTATGCGTCCGGACATCCGCCACATCGGCGAATCCACGGATATCGCGCGGTAGCGTTGCAACTTTTCCCATGCGGAATTCCCCTCTTCAGTTAGAAACGATCCGGAAGCGCGCCTCTAAGGCGTTCCGCGGGTCACAGATGATGATGTGGCAATAAGATACTTCTGTCGGATTATTTCAGAGCGCGTTAGTTTCGCGCAATTTGATCTTTTGGCGTGGCCAAATATCCTTTGATGACGTCCTTGCCCACTTCGTTGACAACCAGCTCGTACGGCTGCCGCGCCTTGGCGACATAGAACTGGACCGGCTCGTTGATGTTCCTATCCTTCTTCTCGGTCCGCTTGTCGTCCGCGAAAACCTCGAGCGTATACTTGTTCCGCTTCTGATCGGTCTTCTTCAGCAGCAGCGTAACATCGCCGACTTTCTGCGGCGTCTTCGTTTTAGCCAGATTGAATTCGAAATAATTCCGCTCACCCAGGCGCTTCAGAGCAGCCAGCTCTTTCATGTTGGTGGCGACGTACCCGCTCGTTTCACCCAGGTCGCCGGTGACCTTCTTCAGGTTTCCGATCGTCTTCTCCAGCTCCGACCGAGTCGATTCCAAATTGCTCTTAACGCTGGTCACCTCACCGCTCACATCCGCGATCTTCGCGTTAGCGCTGGTATTAACGCCTTGCACCTCGGTCTTGACGTCGCTGAACTGGCTCGCTACCTGCTGCTCCTGCCGCTTCTGCTCGGCGGCGAGTTCCCGAGCCAACTGATCAGCGTACTTCTGCGCTTCGGCTTTCGAAGAGCTTGCCGCAATCGACGCCGCCCGGCGTGCTTCGCTCAGCTCAGTTTTCAGCGTATCAAGGCTCTTCCGATGCGTCGCAGTCGTGGCGGACGTATTCTCGCGCAGATTCGTGACTTCTGTCGCAATCGATTCGCGGAGCTTGGACATGTCCGTTTTCAGCACGTCCACCTGCATGTACAAGTAAATATTGGCCGCGAGCATGGCAATAACCGCGCCGGCCAGTACAGCCGTCTTCATACTCGAGGATTCGGGGGGTAACGTAGGATCGCTCACTGGCAGTTCTCCTTGCTGTCTAGTTTCGCCAACTCTAACAATTCTATCAGGTTTGCGAATCCCGTTGGCGTCGGTGAGCCTTCAGAAAGTCGAGCTCGTCCTGCTTCGGGATACCCGGCTCGAAGCAGCGGCGGCAGCGCGCTTCATACATATCGGCCGCCCCCACGACAATCAGGTCGTTCGATTCCACCAATCTCTGCGTATGCTTACCAGGATTCCCACAACGTACGCAGATCGCCAGTGTCTTAGTAATCGATTCTGCAAGGGCCAGCAGCTCCGGTATCGGCGAAAATGGCCGACCCATGTAATCCGTATCCAGTCCGGCAATGATGACCTGCTTGCCGCTGTCGGCAAGCCCCTGGACGATCTCGATCAGATCCGGTCCCATGAAATTAGCCTCATCGACGCCGACAACCTCAGTCCGCGAGTCCATCAGCCGCAGCATGTCCTTGGGATTGTCGACCGTCTCCGACTTCATCCGGAGGTCCCCATGCGAAACGATCTCCGTATCGGAGTACCGAGTATCAATCACGGGCTTGAACACCTGCACCCGCTTCCGCGCAAACATAGCGCGCCGCAGCCGCCGGATCAGCTCCTCGCTCTTCCCGGAGAACATCGGACCGCAGATGACTTCGATCCAACCTAGATTGCCTGTGAAAACATCCATGATTATTAATCGTGCTCGTTATCGCCTCTTATGAACGACGCCGATTCCATCAGAGCCGTGACCGTCAGGGAGCGGAGACCGCAACCAAAACCTCGATTCGCCATTTCAACCAACAAGATTTGCGCCAGACCTTCGCTCCCTGGAGGTCACGGCTCCGATGGAATCGGCGTCTGGCGGAATACTTGGCTAATTAACCCTCGAACGACTCCCCCCGAGCCGGAATCGACACCGGAACATGGTACCGCTCATCAATCAACTTAGCCAGAGTCTGCTGCGCCGGAAGCTCGCCATGCACCAAGAAAATCCTCTTCAGCCGCGGCGCGATCGGCGACATCCAATCAAGCAGCTCCCCCTGGTCGGCATGACCGCTCAGCTCCAGCAGCGAGGCGACCTCGGCCCTCACCCGCATCGGCTCACCGAAAATATTCACCTCCTGCCACTTCTCCACCAGCTTTCGCCCTAGCGTATTTTCCGCCTGAAAGCCGGTGATCAGCACCGTATTCCGCGGATCCTCGATGTTGTTGCGAAGATGGTGTAGAATCCGCCCGGCCTCGCACATCCCCGACGCCGAGATCACCAGAAACGGACCGCGCAGATCGTTCAGCTTCTTCGATTCACTCACGTCCCGAATGTAAGTCAGCGCCTTGAATCCAAACGGATCGCCGCCATCCTGGAGATAGACTCTAGTCTCGACGTCGAAATAGTCGGCGTTCTTCCGATACGCCTCGGTGATATTCACCGCCAGCGGACTGTCCACAAACAACGGAATCCGCGGAATCCGATTTTGATTGGCAAGCTCATGCAGCACCATGACCAATTGCTGCGTACGACCCACCGCGAAAGCCGGAACAATGATCCGCCCTCCCCTCGCTGCCGTGCGATTAATCACGTCCGCGAGCTTGTTCGCGACCAGTTCGCCGGCTTTGTGCAGTCGATCGCCGTAAGTGCTCTCCATGATGAGATAGTCCGCCTGCGGCATGGATTCCGGATCGCGAATCACAGGCAGATTCACGCGGCCCACGTCTCCCGAAAAGATCAACCGCTTGCCCTCTATCTCCAGCGCGACCGAAGATGAGCCCAGCATATGCCCCGCTTCGTAAGCCTGGTAGGTGAACCCGCCGCCAACTTGCTGTGGCGTGTGGTAGGAAACCGGTCGCAGCAGCGGTAGCGTCTTCTCCGCATCCTCCATCGTGTAGAGCGGCAGAACCGCCTCGTGCGGCACACGCCGCTTATCAAGCCGCTTGTTGACGAACTTCGTGTCCGATTCCTGAATGTGCGCCGTATCCCTGAGCATGGACTGGCATAGATCTATCGTCGGCGGCGTCGTATAGATCGGCCCGTCGAATCCATTCTTCACCAGTGTCGGCAGGTTCCCGCTATGATCGATGTGCGCGTGCGACAGCACCACCGCATCGATCGACCGCGCCGGAAAAGGAAGATCCCGATTGCGATTCTCCGCATCCTTGCGCCGCCCCTGGTACAGCCCGCAGTCCAGAAGATAGCGCCGGCCCGCAATCTCCAGGTGGTGCATCGACCCGGTCACAGTCTGGGCCGCGCCCCAAAAAGTAATTTTCATAAACCGTTAGGATACCCTTGACACGCTCCCCTGTCCGAGCTATACCTAGTCTGGAATAGGGAACGATGCCTGAACCGGAAATAGCGCAACTTCTCCCCGGGACACTTTACATGCTGATCCTGCGGACACTCCGCCAGGGTCCTCTGCACGGCTACGCAATCGCCCGCCGGATCAAGGACTCTTCGGCGAAGGGCCTGGAGATCGAAGACGGCTCGCTCTACCCCGCGCTCAACCGGATGCTAGTCAAAGGCTGGCTGACCGCCGAGTGGGGCATTTCGGAAAACAACCGCAAAGCCCGCTTCTATCGCCTAACCTCGGACGGCCGCAAGCAACTGGAGCGGGAAGCCAAGGAGTTCGACAAGCTGGTCCGTGCAATCGACCTCGTCATGAGGACCGCATGAAAGAATTCTTGCGACGTCTCCTGTATCTTCGCCGAGGCTCGCGCTTTCATGAAGAGCTGGATCAGGAAATCGAGTTCCACATCGAGACACGTACCGACGAGCTCGAACAATCCGGCGTACCCAGATTAGAAGCGATAGCCCGAGCGCGCCGCGAGTTCGGCCATACCCCTTTCGTCCGCGAGAGCGCCCGCGCCGCCTGGCAGATCCGCTGGATGGAAGATCTTTTCGCTGACGTGCAATACGCGGCCCGTGCGCTACGCCGCAGCCCCGGTTTCGCTCTCACTGCCATCGTTTCGCTTGCTCTAGGAATCGGCGTCAATACCACGATCTTCAGCCTGACGAATGAGTTTCTTCTCAACTCCCCCTCCTGCCGAAATCCCGAAACGCTAGCTGTCGTACGTCTCGGCGGCAACAGCCATTTACCGATGGCGGAATTCCGATTCGTCCGGAACGCTGGTCTTTTTGAGGGACTCGCGGGCCTGCGCGAGCCCGACGAAGCCAATTGGCGCAGCGGCGAAGAGACCCATCGGCTATGGGCCTCTCGCGTCACCACCAATTTTTTCGAAGTGACTGGCGTTCCCGTTGCCCTTGGCCGGCCCATGCAGG
>Ga0075431_100003889_pt1 | contig 14537 bp, 13 predicted proteins | sample RhiMetdeltSRZDD5_FD_75297 | JGI IMG/M metagenome (GOLD analysis project Ga0075431, IMG submission 75297) | Populus rhizosphere microbial communities from Tennessee, USA - Rhizosphere MetaG P. deltoides SRZDD5 | ecosystem: Host-associated > Plants > Roots > Rhizosphere > Soil | place: USA... | reverse complement strand
CTCGGCACGCTCCATTTCCCCGCGTATCGGCTGTTCGTGATCGCGGTCGGGGTCGTGGTCGGGGTCGGCCTCTGGCTCTTGCAGGAGCACACGCGGCTGGGTGCGATGCTGCGCGCGGCGATCGACGATCCGGAGATCGCGCGGACGGTAGGCATCGGGGTGCCGGTGCTGACGACCGGCGTCTTTGCGTTCGGAGCCGGCCTGGCGGCGCTGGGCGGGATCATCGGCGGCCCGCTGCTCGGTGTCTACCCGGGCGCGGACTTCGAGGTCCTGCTGCTCGCGTTCGTCGTGGTGATCATCGGTGGCCTTGGAAGCCTGAAGGGTGCGTTCGTGGGCGGCCTCGTGGTGGGGCTGCTGGACAACTTCGGCAAGGCGCTGTTCCCGGAGTTCGCGCTGTTCACGATCTTCGCGCCGATGGCCATCATCCTCGCCGTGCGCCCGACCGGTCTGTTCGGCGTTCGATGACGCGCACGCTCGGGGTGGTGGCCAGCGCGATCGCGCTCGCCGGCCTGCCGCTCGCGCTGACGTCGTATCAGCTCGGGCTGCTCACCAAGATGCTGATCTTTGCGGTCTTCGCGATGAGCCTGAACCTGATCCTCGGCTACGCGGGGCTGCCGTCGCTCGGGCACGCGGCGTACTTCGGCGTCGGCGCCTACACGGTCGGGCTGCTGACGCTGCGCGCGACCGACAACTTCTGGCTCGACTTCGGGGCCGGCGTGCTGGCGGCCGGCATCACGGCGGCGCTCTTCGGGCTCCTCGCGCTGCGTACGCAGGGCTCCTATCTGCTGATGATCACGCTCGCGCTCGCGCAGGTGGTGTGGGGCATCGCGTTCGGCTGGCGCGGCTTCACCGGCGGCGACGACGGGCTGCCCGGCATCCGGCGGCCGGCGGCCGGCCTGCCGGTGAGCCTCGACGACGGCATGCGCTTCTACTACTTCGCCCTCCTGGTCTTCACGGCCGTCACCGTCGTCCTGCTCGTGCTGATCCGCTCGCCCTTCGGCCGGGCGCTGGTCGGGATCCGCGAGTGCGAGCGGCGCATGGAGGTGCTCGGCTACGACACGTGGCGCTACAAGTACGTGGCGTTCGTCATCGCGGGCGTGCTCGCCGGCGTGGCCGGCAACCTGTTCGTCTACTTCAACGGCTTCGTGAGTCCGGCGTACCTGAGCATCCTCTTCTCCGCCACGGCGCTCATCATGGTGATCCTGGGCGGCGCCGGCACGCTCGTCGGCCCCGCCCTCGGCAGCGCCGTGATCATCTTCCTCGAGAACGTCGTGAGCGCGCACACCGAGCGGTGGCCGCTCGTCCTCGGCGCCATCTACGTCGCGCTGGTCCTCTTCGCGCCCGACGGCCTGGTGGGCCTGGCTCGCCGCCTCGCCGCGCGTGCGGCCCCTGCGCCCGGACGCCCGGCGTGATCGCACTCGCGGTCGATCGGCTCGCGCACCAGTTCGGCGGGTTGCGCGCGCTGGATGACGTCTCGCTGCAGGTCGCCGCCGGCGAGCGGCTCGTCATCCTCGGGCCGAACGGTGCGGGCAAGACGACGCTGTTCAACCTGGTGACGGGGCTGCTGCGGCCGACGGCGGGGCAGATCCGGCTCTTCGAGCAGGACGTCACGGCGCTGGCGCCGTACCGGCGGGCACGCCTGGGGCTCGGGCGGACGTTCCAGATCACCACGCTGTTCCCGCGGCTCACGGTGCTCGACAACGTGCTGCTCGCCGTGCAGGGCGCCGATGGCGCCCGCTTCACGCTGCACCGACCGCTCGCGAGCTTCCCGCGGATCTACACGCAGGCCGAGAGTCTCCTCGCAACGTGGGGCCTCACTGATCGGCGCGACGTGCCGGCGCAGCGGCTGTCGTACGGCGAGCAGCGCCAGGTGGAGCTGCTGCTCGCGCTGGCGGGCTCACCGCGCGTGCTGCTGCTGGACGAGCCGACGGCAGGGCTCTCACCGGCGGAGACGGCGTTGGTGGCCGCGATGGTGCGCCGGTTCCCGCGCGACCTGACGCTCCTGCTCATCGAGCATGACATGGACGTGGCGCTCGAGCTGGCCGAGCGCGTGGTGGTGCTGCACCAGGGCCGCGTGCTGACCGAGGGCGATCGCGACCAGATCCGCCGGGACGCACGCGTCGCGGAGATCTATCTCGGCGAGCCGGACGCGGAGGACGCCGCGCGGTGAGGACGTTGGAGGTCCACGACCTGCACGTCGCGTATGGCGACAGCCACGTCGTCCAGGGCGTGTCGCTGGAGCTGCGCCAGGGCCAGGTCGCGGTGCTGCTCGGCCGCAACGGCGTCGGCAAGACGACGCTCATCCGCGCCATCGCCGGTCTCACGCCGCCGCGCGCAGGTCGGGTGCTCCTCGGCGGCGACGACATCACCGGCGCCGCGCCGGAGGCGATCGCCCGACGCGGCGTCGGTCTGGTCCCGCAGGGCCGCCGCCTGTTTCCGTCGCTGACCGTGGGCGAGCATCTCGTGGTCGGCGCGCGCGGCGACGGCGGGCGCGGCTGGACGGCGGTGCGCGTCCTCCAGCTCTTCCCCCGCCTGCGCGAGCGGCTGCGCCAGCGCGGCGGCACGCTCTCCGGCGGAGAGCAGGCGATGCTGGCGACCGGCCGCGCGCTCGTCGGCAATCCGACCGTGCTGCTGATGGACGAGCCGTCCGAGGGGCTGGCGCCGCTGCTGGTGCGCGAGCTCGGCCGCATCATCGGCGACCTCAGGCGCGACGGCGCGTCGATCCTGCTGGTGGAGCAGAACCTCGCCTTCGCGCTCCGCGTCGCCGACCACGTCTTCGTGATGAGCAAGGGCCGCATCGTCGTGGACTGCCTCCCCGACGAGCTGAGGCGCAGCAACGACCTGAAATCCCGATGGCTCGGAGTCTGATTGCCGCTTTCGAGTCGAGGCCCCCTCCGAAGTTACTCTGGCTTGACGGCCTTCAGCGTGTCGATCATCTCGTGCGTGATCTTGCCGTCCTTCTTCACGACGCGGGTGATGTAGTAGTCGATGATCGGGAAGCGCTTCTCGGGGTCGAACCGAAAGCGGCCCTGCGGCGTCTGGATGTCGACCTTCTTGATGGCCTCGACGAGCTGCGGGCGGCCCGTCGCGCTGCCCATGCGCTTGTACGCGTCCTCGAGGATCTGCACGATCGTGTAGCCGAGCGCCGGGTAGTAGCCGAGCGGTGGCTTGCCGTACTCCTTCGTGTAGGCGTCGACGAACTCGCGGTTCGCCGGGATCGTGAAGTCCTCGAGGTAATGGCCGATGGCGATCGCGCCGACGGCGGCGTCGCCCTGCGCCGGCAAGAGCATCCCCTCCACCGTGCTCGCGATCGCGAGCAGCGGCGTCTTGTCCAGGCCGAACTCCTGCCGAGCCTTCACGTATTTGATCGCGTCGCCACCCGGGAAGAAGGAGAACACCGCGTCGGCGGGCGGCAGGCCGCCGAGGAATGGGGCGAAGTCCGGCGTGCCGAGCGGCGGGTAGACCTCGCGCACGATGCTGCCGCCGGCGGCCGTGAACCCCTCGCGGAAACCATCCGAGACGCGGGTGCCGAAGACGTACTTGGACGAGACGATGACCGCCTTCTTGTAGCCCAGCTTCTTCACCGCGTAGTCGCCGAACAGACGGCCGATCTGCACCGCGTTCCACGATGGCACGAACGTGGTCGGGTACTTGGCCGCCTCGGGGGGCTGCGCCACGAACGTGAGCTGCGGCACGCCGTTCTTGCCGACGTAGTCCTGAACGGCCAGCACCACGTGGCTCAGCAGCGGCCCGAGGAAGACGTCGACCTTGTCGCGCTCGACGAGCTTCTGCGCCTTCGTGAGTCCCGTGGTCGGATCGCCGGCGTCGTCCTCGACGATCAGCTCCACCGGCCGGCCCCCGAGCTTGTTGTCGAGCTGCTTGAGCCGCAGCTTGATGCCGTTCACCTCGCCGGTGCCGATGACGGCGGCACCGCCGGTGAGCGGGCCGAGCACGCCGATGCGGATCGGCTCCGCCCCGGCGGCGGGCAGCGTGGCCGCCATCACCAGCGCGGCGAGGAGGAAGAGCGACAGTCGTCGTGTCATGTGCGGGATCTCCTCATCGGACCGCGGGTGCGGAGTTGGTGGAGAGCGCGGCTGCCGCCTGCGTGAGCGCGACGCTCGTGGTGACCCAGCCGAAGAAGTGCTCGACGTTGAAGACCGTCGCCTGCTGGCAAAACGGTGGCCCCGCCTGCATCGTCGCGTCCTCGACCAGGACCGGCCAGTACTCCAGGAAATAGGCATCACGGATCGTGGATTCGACGCACACGTTGGTCGCCACGCCGACGAAGATCAGGTGCCGGATGTCGCGCGACCTCAGGAACTGGTCGAGCGGCGTTCCGGCGAATCCGCTGTACCGCTGCTTGATGATGACCGCGTCACCGGGCCGCGGCGTCACCTGCTCGGCGATCTGCGCATCCCACGTCCCCCAGATCAGCAGCTTGCCCCTGAGCTCGGGCCGCGACTGCATCAGCGCCAGCGCCAGCTCCTTGCGCGGGTTCGGAGACAGCGGCCCGCCGGCGGTCGTGAGATCCGCCGGGTAGCCGATCTGCAGGAACACCACGGCGATCTCGGCGCTGCGCGCCGCCGCGATGGCGCGCTGGACGGCGGCAACCGTCGTCGGTGCCTGGCTGATGTCGATGCCGGCGTGGTCGAGCAGACCGCCGGGATTGACGAACGCGTTCTGCATGTCGACGACGATGAGCGCGGTGCGCGACGGCTCGAGCACGAGCCGTTCCGGCCGCGCGTCCAGCTGCATGGGCATACGATCCTCCCGCTGCTGCGGCCGCAGCGTAGGGCGCGCGTGCGGATCTGTCAAATGCGCGAGGTGGGACGAATGATCGACGGATGCAGGATCAGGGCGTCGAGCGGATGGCCGCCAGGAAGCGCTCGCCGAACTCGGCCGCCTTCCACTCGCCCACGCCCTTGACCTCGAGAAACGCCGCCGGCGTGCGCGGCCGGAGCCGCGCCATGTCGCGCAGGGAGGCGTCGCTGAAGATCAGATAGGGCGGCACGCCGCGCTCGTCGGCGATGCGCCGGCGCAGACCCCGGAGCGCCTCGAACAGCACGCGGTCGTAGGCGCCGGGCTCGGCCTCCGCGGCCACCGCGCGCTTGCCCTCACCCGACGACGTCGAGTCGGCCGCGGTGGCGCGAAGCGCCGCGGAGCTGGCGAGGGCGGGGGCGGCTTCCTCGCCACGCAGCGTGGCGCGGCCGCGCTCCGTGAGCGTGATCGTGGGGTACTCGTCGTCGGTGCGCGCCAGCAGGCCGTGGGCGAGCAGCTGATCGATCCAGGCGCGCACCTGCGCTTTCTTCTCACCGCGGAGGGCGCCGTACGCGACGAGCCGGTCGTGGCCCAGCTGACCGATGCGACCGGTGGCGGCGCCGGCCAGGACGTCGGCCACGTGGGTGGCGCCGAAGCGACCGCGCAGCTCGCCCACGGCTTCCATGATGCGCGCCGCCACGCCGGAGGTGTCACCACCCTGCACCGTCTCGCCGAGGCAGACGTCGCAGGCGCCGCAGCTCTCGCGCTCGTACGGCTGACCGAAGTACGTCACGAGCGCGCGGTGCCGACACGTGGCCTGCTGGCAGAAGGCGTACATCTCGCCGAGCTTGCGCAGCGCGCCGGGCGGCGGCGCCGTGCCGTCGGGGGCCATCACCGACTTCCAGAGACCGTAGTCACCGCCGCTCACGAGGAGCAGGCACTCGGCCTCCAGCCCGTCGCGTCCCGCGCGCCCGGCTTCCTGCTGGTAGTGCTCGAGCGACTTCGGCATGCCGGTGTGGATCACGTAGCGGACGTTGGAGCGATCGATGCCCATCCCGAAGGCCACCGTCGCGACGACGATGTCGACCTTCTCGTTGACGAACGCCTCCTGATTGGCGCGCCGCTCGTCATCGCTCAATCCCGCGTGATAGCGGAGCGCCGCGAAGCCCCGGCGCGTGAGGGCGGCCGTCAGCTCGTCGACCTCGCTGCGGCGGATGCAGTACACGATGCCGGCCTGAGCGCGATGGCGGTTGATGGCGGCCACCACCTGCCCCACGCGGTCGGTGCGCGGCCGCACGCGATAGATCAGGTTCGGGCGGTCGAAGGAGCCGACCAGCACCGTCGGGTCGTTCAGTCGCAGCTCGGCGACGATGTCGGCACGAACCTGTGGCGTGGCCGTCGCCGTGTAGGCGTGGACCGCGACACCGGGAAACACCTGGCGCAGGCTGCGCAGCTGCCGGTACTCCGGCCGGAAATCATGGCCCCACTGGCTGATGCAGTGGGCCTCGTCCACGGCGAAGAAGGCCGGGCTCACGCGCTGCAGCCGCTCGAGGAAGCCGTCCATCACCAGCCGCTCGGGGGCGACATACAGAAGCTGCACGCCACCGCCGGCCACGGCACGCAGCACGGCCGCCCGCTCGACGGCGGTTTGGCTGCTGTTGAGCACCGCGGCCGGCACACCGGCCTGGCGCAGGCCGTCGACCTGGTCCTTCATGAGCGCGATCAGCGGCGAGACGACGACCGCCAGCCGGCGCAGATGCGCGGCCGGCGCCTGGTAGCAGAGCGATTTACCACCGCCGGTCGGCAGCACGGTGAGCGAGTCGCGGCCCTCGAGAACGCACTCGATGGCGCGCTCTTGCAGCGGAAGGAACCGATCGTAACCCCAGATGCGACGGACCGTCTCGTGCAGGAACTCAGTCTGGATGATGCCGCGATGATAGCCGACGCCTCCCGACGCCGCCTAGTGTGTAAACGCGGTTACATCGCGAGCGACAACTGCTGAGGGACCGGCGGCGGCTCGAGGGGACGCTCGCGCCGATCGGCGATGGCGAAGCGGCGCTCGAGTGCGGCGACCTCTGCCTTCACCGGCGCCGCGGCCGCCCGGCCCGGGTACGGCGTGCGGTAGAGCGCGAGATAGCGCGGCAAGAGCTCGGGCCAGTCGCGCGCGAGGTGCTCGAGAAAGTGCTCACGGGTGCCCCGTTGCAGGTACAGCACGTTGCACCAGACGTTGGTGGCGCCCGCGTCGCGCGCCGCGCGCACCACGTCGGCGAGGAGCTCGGGCTTGTCCGAGAGTCCCGGCAGGATGGGCGCGATGCCGACGCCGGCGTCGATACCGGCGGCGACGAGCGTGCGCAGCGCGCGCAGGCGCTGGCGCGGCGGAGCGGTTCCCGGCTCGGTGCGACGCCAGATCGCCAGATCCAGCGTCGGCACCGAGAACGTCACGTCGACCTCGGCCTGCGCCGCCGCGCGCTGCAGCACGTCCACGTCCCGGACGACGAGCGGGCCGCGCGTGATGAGGCTGAACGGGCTGCGGGCATCGGCGAAGACCTGAAGGCACCGGCGCGTGATGCGGTACTTGCCTTCCGCCGGCTGGTAGGGATCGGTGGCGGCGCCGATGGCGACGACCTCGCGCTTCCACGTGCGGCCGGCCAGCTCTCGCCGCAGCACGTCCGCCACGTTGATCTTGACCCGGACCGAGCGCCCGTAGGCCTCGCCGGACGGGCGATCGGCGCGGCGCTCGAAGCCCCGGACGTAGCAGAAGGTGCAGCGGTGCGCGCAGCCCATGTAGGGATTGAGCGACCACTTGAACGGCATGTTGCCGACACGGTTGAGCGCCGAGCGACACGGCTCCTCCCGATACGAAACGCGCATGCGGCTCAGTATACCGACGCGGCGGCGGGTCAGGCCGCGGCCGAGAGGTCGACCTCGGCGTCGCGCGTCACCGGTCGACGACCGCGGCGGAGCGCCAGCCAGGCGGCGCCGAGCGCGACGAGAAACACCAGCAGGAGCCCGGTGGCCAGCCAGTACAGCGACCACGAGCGCAGCGAGAGGCCGAGCGCGCGCTGCGCCAGCGTGACCACGAGCACGTGATGGGCGACGTAGAGGAAGAGCGCGGATCGTCCCAGCACGACCAGCGGGCGCAGCGCCAGACGGCGGCGCTCGACCAGGTCGAAGCACGCGGCCAGCGTCGCGAAGCTCCACGCGAGCACCCAGGCGACGCTGGGGCCGCGCGGGATCCAGTGGTTGGTCATGAGCAGATCGGCGGTGAAGCTCAGGCGTGGCGACACCGGCCACCACCACTCCACGGCGAGCGCACCCGCCGCCAGCGCCAGCGCCGCCCACCCGAGGCGCCCGTAGAATGTCGCGCGCGCGGCGGTATCGCGAAGGTCGGCCGCCGTCCCGCCGAGCGCGAGGCCGAGGGCAACGAGGCCGAGCCATGGCCAGAAGGGAAAATCGTAGAACGCCAGCGACGCCGCCAGCGGATGGGCGCCGACCCAGGCGCTGATCGGCTCGAAGAGCAGCACGAACGAGGCGTACAGGACCACGCCGCCGGCGGCGAGCGCGTACCGGCCGACGGCAGACGCGAGCAGGGGCCGGGTCAGCGCCGCCAGCAGCACGGCCACGCCGATCGTGTGAAGCACGTTGCTCCCGAGCAGCGGCTGCTGCGGCGACAGGATGACGTTGACGACGTACCCGGCGGCGAAGAGGCCCGTCGCGCGCCGGGCCGCCCGGCGCATCGGATGGGGCGAGACGCGATACGAGAACGGCAGCACGAAGCCGACGAGGAACAGAAAGGTCGGGCCGGCTGCCGACGTCGTGAGATACACCAGCGGCCAGCGGGCGAGGTCGTCGGCCGCCCAGTAGCGGGCGGTGTGATTGACGACCATCAGGGCGAGCGCGACTCCGCGTGCGGCGTCGAGGTACGGGAGCCGCACCATGCTATCGCCGCGTCGGGTCCTCGCCAACCTTCACGAGCAGCTTGCCGAGGTTCTTGCCCTGCAACAGGCCGATGAATGCGCGCGGCGCATTGTCGAGACCCTCGACGATGTCCTCGCGGTACTTGAGCCGTCCTTCGCGCACATGGCGGCCGCACTCGGCGAGAAACGCCGGCAGCCGATCGGCGTGGTCGGACACGATGAATCCGCGGATGGTGACGCGGTTGACGAGGACGGGGCCCATGTTGGGTCCCGGGGGCGGCTCGACGGAGTTGTACTGGGAGATGATCCCGCAGAGCGGGATCCGCGCGAACGGATTGACGAGCCGCAGTACCGTCTTGAGCACGTCGCCTCCGACGTTGTCGAAGTAGACGTCGATGCCCTTGGGACAGGCCTCCTTCAGCGCGGCCAGCAAGTCGGGCGAGCGATGGCTCACGCAGGCGTCGAAGCCCAGCTCCTTCACGACGTGGTCGCACTTCTCGGGCGAGCCCGCGATGCCGACGGCGCGACAGCCCTTCAGCTTGGCGAGCTGGCCCACGGCCGATCCGACGGCGCCGGCAGCGGCCGAGACGACCACCGTCTCCCCCGGCTTCGGCTGGCCGATATCGTAGAGACCGACGTACGCGGTCATCCCGGGCATGCCGAGCACGCCGAGGGCCGTGGAGATCGGCGCGACGGCAGGATCGAGCTTCAGCGGACCGAACGGCCCTGCCTGGCCACCCGCGCGCGCGACGTGATGCGTCTGCCAGCCCCCGTAGGACAGCACGAAGTCGCCCGGCCGGAATCCCGGATGGCGCGACTCGACGACCTCGCCCACGGTGCCGGCGGTCATCACGCCGCCGAGCTCGACGGGCGCGCTGTACGACTTCACGTCGTTCATCCGTCCGCGCATGTACGGGTCGAGCGAGAGCCAGATGCTGCGTACGAGGAGCTCGCCGTCGCCCGGCCTGGGCATCGGCGCGTCGGCGATCTCGAAGTCGGTCGGCTTCGGCTCGCCGACGGGGCGGCTTTTCAGCAGGACGCGGCGGTTCGTCGTCGTGGACACGGGTGGGCTCCTCTCGCCCGGGATTGTCCGCCACCCCCGGCTGCCTTGCAACCGCCGGACCGCTCCGCTATCGTGCGGACATGACGGCGGCGGCGCGTCTCGCAGAATTCGTGCTGACGACGTCGCTGCGCGACTGTCCCGACGCCGTGCTCGCCCAGACGCGGCGCGCCGCGCTCGACACGGTCGGCGTGATGCTCGCGGGCGCGACGGAGCCCGTCGCGCGCGCCGTCCGCGCGGTGGCGCGCGCCGACGGCAGCGTGCCGCTGTGCACGGTGCTCGGCACGCGGCTGCGGGCCTCCACGGCGTGGGCCGCGCTCGCCAACGGCGCCGCCGGCCACGCCCACGACTTCGACGACACGAATTTCGCCCTGCTGGGACACCCGAGCGTGCCGCTGCTGGCGGCGGCGCTGGCCAGCGCGGAGGCGGAGACGGCCGACGGCGCCGCGGTGACGCTGGCGTACATCGTGGGCTTCGAGATCGACGCCGCCCTCGGTCTCGCCGTGAACCCCGGGCACTACACGCGCGGCTGGCACGCGACGTCGACCATCGGCACGCTCGGCTGCGCGGCGGCGGCGGCGCGGCTGCTCGGCCTCGACCTGGCGCAGACGCGCCACGCGCTCGGGATCGCCGCCTCGCTGGCCTCGGGACTGAAGGAAAACTTCGGCTCGATGACCAAGCCGTTTCACGCCGGGCACGCCGCGCAGAACGGCGTGCGCGCCGCACAGCTGGCGCGCGAGGGCCTGACCGCGTCGGACTCCGCGCTCGAGGGCCGCCAGGGCTATCTCGCGGCCTTCTCCGGCGTCGGGCCGGAGGCGGCCGCGCTGGACGGCCTCGGTCGGCGGTGGGAGCTCACCGCCTCCGGCATCGCGGTCAAGCCGTATCCGTCGTGTGCGCTGACGCACTCGGCCATCGATGCGCTGGTGGAGCTGCGCGCACGTCACCGCATCGACCCCGCCGCCGTGGCCGCAGTGGAGGTCGGCGTGAACGCCGTGGTCCCCGACGTGCTGCGCCATGCGCGGCCGGCGAACGGTCTCGAGCGGAAGTTCTCGATGCAGTACTGCGCGGCGGCCGCGCTCGCGCGCGGGCCGCTCGGCCTTGCGGATTTCGAGGACGGTCCCGTCGCCGATGCCGGCACCCGGCAGCTGATGGACCGCGTTCGAATGGTGATCGACCCGACCTTGCCCCACGAGCTCGAGCAGCAGGCGTGGACGCGGGTCACCGTCCGGCTGGCGGACGGCACGACGTTCGAGGAGAAGCCGCGGGGCGCCTCCGGCCATCCGAGTGCACCGCTGACCGACGCCGAGCTTCGAACGAAGTTCCTTGCGTGCGCCGCGCCCGTCATCGGTGCGGACGCCGCCGAGGGCGTGGCCGACCAGATCGCCCACCTCGAAGACATCCCGGACATCCGCGCGCTCACGTCGCGGCTGACCGGTGAACAGGACTGAGTGATGGGCGTGCTCGACGGCATCAAGATCCTGGAGCTCGCGCGCGTGCCGCCGGCCGAGATGCCGGCGATGATCCTGGCCGACATGGGCGCCGAGGTGCTGAAGATCGACTCGCCCGATCCCGAGCGGCCGACCGGCGACGAGTGGGTCCGGCGGACGATCCACTCCTTCACCAATCGCAACAAGCGCTCGATGACGCTCGACCTGAAGACCCCCGACGGCCAGGCGATCTTTCGCAAGCTGGCCGCCACCGCGGACGTCGTCGTGGAGGGCTTCCGGCCGGGCGTGATGAAGCGGCTGGGCGCCGACTTCGAGACGCTGCGGGCGTCGAATCCGCGGTTGATCTACTGCTCGCTCTCTGGATTCGGTCAGGACGGACCGTACCGGGACCGTCCCGCCCACGACATGAACTACCTGTCGCTGGCCGGCGTGCTCGGGCTGATCGGCGAGGCCGGCAGCAAGAAGCCGGTGATCCCGCTGAACCTCGTGGCCGATTACGCCGGCGCCAGCCTGCACGGGGCACTCGGCATCGCGCTGGCTCTCTTCGCGCGGGAGCGCACCGGCCGCGGCCAGCACGTCGACGTCTCGTATCTCGACACGACGGTCTCGCTGCTGGCGGCCACGCCGAACATGCGCTTCTTCTTCAGCGACGGCACGGCGCCGCGGCGCGGCGAGGGCTTCCTCGGCGGGTCGTATCCCTACTACGCGATCTACGAGACGCGTGACGACAAGCTGCTGACCATCGGCTGCACCGAGCCGTGGCTGTGGGCGAACTTCTGCAAGGCCATCGGCCGGCCGGATCTCGAGCGATTCGCGCGCAAGCCGGACCAGTTCGTGCGGGCGGCCAACCGCGAGGAGGCCGCCGCGCGCGACGAGATCGAGAAGATCATCAAGACGCGCGATCGCGACGACTGGTACGAGCGGCTCGTGAAGGCGGACGTCTGCGTCGGCAAGGTCTATGACGTCGAGGAGATGGTCAACGACCCGCAGATCAACCATCGGCAGATGATCGTCGACGTCGAGCATCCGACCCACGGCCGCGTCCGCCAGTTCGGCGTGGCCATCAAGCTCTCCGACACGCCGGGCAGCGTGCGCTCGGCAGCACCGCTCAGCGGCGAGCACACCGACGTCGTCCTGAAGGACCTCGGCTTCGGCCCGGCCGACATCACCGCCCTGCGCGCACGCAAGGTCATCGAGTAATCGCAAAGGTCATCGAGGAATAACGTACGGAGCCGTGCGCACGTTGATCGGGCCACCCACGCCTCGAGCCGGGCTGGCCCGGTCGCTACAATAGTGGACGCGCGCTGGCGACAGCTGGCCGTGCTGTCGCTGGCCGAGCTGCTGGCGCTGTCGCTCTGGTTCTCGGCCTCGGCCGTGCTCCCGGCATTACGGACCGAATGGCAGCTCGGCGACGGCGGCAGCGCCGGGCTCACCATCGCCGTCCAGCTCGGCTTCATCGCCGGCACCCTCGTCAGCGCGCTCGGCAATCTTCCCGACGTGTGGTCACCGCGACTGCTCATGGCCGGCAGCGCCGTCCTCGGCGCGCTCGCCAACGGTGTGGTCGCCCTCTGGGTCGATAGCCTGCCGGCAGCACTCGTCCTGCGCTTCGTCACCGGCGTGGCCATGGCCGGCGCGTATCCGCCGGCCATGAAGATCATGGCCACGTGGTTTCGCGAGGGCCGCGGCCTCGCCATCGGTATCCTCGTCGGCGCACTGACGGTCGGCTCGGCCACGCCGTGGCTGATCCGCGGCCTCACCACGCTGCCCTGGCGCCAGACGCTGCTCGCCGCCTCCGTGCTCGCGCTGGCGTCGACCGCCGTCGTGCTGGCGTTCGTTCGTGACGGGCCACACCGTTTTCCGGCCGCACGCTTCGACGTCCGCATGGCGGCCGCCGTCTTTCGGGAGCGCGGCCCGCGCCTGGCCTGCCTGGGATACTTCGGCCACATGTGGGAGCTCTATGCGATGTGGGCGTGGATCGGGCTCTTCCTCGCCGACAGCGCACGCGCCGCCGGAGCAGACGGCTACGCCGGGCTCGATGCGAACGCGGCCACCTTCGCCGTCATCGCCGTCGGAGCGCTCGGCTGCTGGCTCGGCGGCGCCGCCTCCGACCGCTGGGGCCGCACCGCCGCCACCATGGCCGCCATGGCCGCCAGCGGGGCGTGTGCGGCGACCATCGGGCTCACGTATGGCGGCGCGCCGCTCGCGACACTGGCGGTGGCGTTGGTGTGGGGACTCACCGTGGTCGCCGACTCCGCGCAGTTCTCGACGGCGGTCACCGAGCTGTCCCCGCCCGCCTACGTGGGCACCGCGCTCACCACGCAGACCTGTGTCGGCTTCGCCCTCACCACGATCTCGATCTGGCTCCTGCCCCCGATCGTCGCCGCCGTCGGCTGGCGCTGGGCGTTCGCGACCCTCGCCATCGGTCCGTTCCTCGGCGTGCTCGCCATGGCGCGGCTGCGCGCGGCTCCCGAGTCGCTCGCGCTCGCGTCGGGTCGACGCTGACGATGCGCATCGTGGCGTGGAACATCCGGGCGGGCGGCGGGCGGCGCGCTGTCCGGATCGCACGGCAGCTGACGCGGTGGGCGCCCGACGTGGTGGCGCTGTCGGAATTTCGCGCGACGCCGCCGAGCGCCCATCTGGCCGCTTCGCTGGCGCGCCACGGCCTCGTTCATCAGATCACGACCGCCGACGGACGGACGCCCGGACGCAACGCCCTGCTCGTCGCCGCGCGCTCCCCGCTGCGGCGCGTCAGGATCGCCGCGGCGCCGCGCGATCCCGCGCGCTGGCTGGTGACGCTGGTCGAGTCGCGGGTGCCGCTGGTGCTCGGCGCCATGCATGTGCCGAATCGCGTGAGCGGGCGCAAGTACGACTTCCTCGACGCCGTCCTCGTGTGCGCGCAGCGCTGGCGGCGTGGCCCGGCGCTCTTCGTCGGCGACACGAATTCCGGGCGCCGCACCATCGACGAGGAGACGGCGGCGTTCAACGCGCGCGAGGAGGGCTGGATCGACGCGCTCACGGCCTGCGGCTGGCGCGACGCCTTCCGCCACCTCCGCGCCGAGGCGCGCGTGTACACGTGGTACTCGCCGAACGGCCGTAACGGCTTCCGGATCGACCAGGCGTTCGTGAACGCCGCGCTGCTCGCGCACCTGAAGGACGCCGCCTATGTCTGGGGCGGTGCCTCCCGGCACGGTCGGCGCGATGCCGTCAGCGACCACGCCGCCCTCATCGTGGATCTGGGCGACTCCTGAGCGCTGGCAATCGATCGGAAACGCGACAGTATGTCGGTCGTATCAGGCGACGGAGATCGCGAGGCGGCGGACGAGGGCGGCGCCCTGCACGGCAAGCCATTCCTTC
>Ga0075431_100003881_pt1 | contig 14547 bp, 11 predicted proteins | sample RhiMetdeltSRZDD5_FD_75297 | JGI IMG/M metagenome (GOLD analysis project Ga0075431, IMG submission 75297) | Populus rhizosphere microbial communities from Tennessee, USA - Rhizosphere MetaG P. deltoides SRZDD5 | ecosystem: Host-associated > Plants > Roots > Rhizosphere > Soil | place: USA... | reverse complement strand
CCGATCTGCACCATGATGCGCATCATCTCGTCGCGTATGATGGCGATGGCGCGCGCCGCGCCGCGCTCACCGCCGGCAATTGCCCCATAGAGCGTCGCCCGGCCGAGAAACACGAAATCGGCGCCGAGACATTTGGCAATGACGATGTCGGCGCCGCGCCGAAAACCGCCATCGAGCATGACGGCATGTCCGGCCGGGACGGCGGCGCGGATCTGCGGCAGGATCTCGAGGGCGGTGGGGGCCACGTCCAACTGCCGCCCGCCATGGTTGGAGACGATCACCCCATCGGCACCGAGCCGCGCGGCACGCTCGGCATCGGCTGGATGCATGATGCCTTTGACAACAAGCCTGCCTCGCCAATGATTGCGGATGCGCTGGAAATCGTCCCAGGTCTGGGGGGCGAAATAATGCGCCTTCATGGTCTGGGCCACCGCGACGGCGTCGGCATTGGCGGGGGCGTAGGGGGCCCAGTTCTCCATGACGGGCAAGCCACCATTCGAGAGATAACCGACGAGCCAGCGCGGATGCCTGAGCACATCGGTGACAAGTCGTGGGGTGATGGCGAGCGGCAGATCGAAACCGTTGCGCATGTCGCGCTCGCGCTTGGCCTCGCCCGGTACGTCGACGGTGTAGACGAGGGTGTCGATGCCGGCGGCGCTGACGCGGCCGATCAAGTCATCGCAGGTGGCCGCGTCGCGTGGCGGGTAGAGCTGGTACCAGACATTGCCATTGCCGGCAGCCGCCGCCTTGGCGATCGAGCTGGTGCTGCAGCCGGAAAGGACGAAGGGAATGTTCGCCGCAGCGGCGGCCCGCGCCAGCATCAGATCGGCATCGGGACGCAGCAACCCGGCAAAGCCGGTGGGAGCGATGCCGAACGGGGCATCGAAGCGGCGGCCGAGGAGCGTGGTTGCAAGATCGATCCGCTCGACATTCTCGAGATAGCGCGGCAGCAGGCGGTAGCGCGCGAACTGGGCCTCGTTGCGGGAAAGTCCGCGCTCGTCCTCGGCGCCGCCTTCCACCCAATCGAACAGGATGCGCGGCAGCCGGCGGCGGGCGAGCTCCCTCAAATCGGCAATGTTGATCGCCCTCTCGGCGCGCGGATGCGGCATGGTCAAACCCGAGGCTTATGTCTATGATCGCGCCCGCCGGGCTGAGCAAGAGAAGAAGAGCTTATGGCGATCAAGAGAATCGACATCGGACCAAGAATGAGTCAGGCCGTAATCTGCAACAACATGGTCTATCTCGCGGGCATGGTGGCGCAGAACAATAAAGGAAAGTCCGTCCGGGAACAGACCACCGAGATTCTGGCAAGCATTGACAACTACCTCAAGCAGGCAGGCACCGACAAAACCAAGCTGGTCTCGACCAATATCTGGCTCGCCGACATCAAGACGTTCTCGGAGATGAACGAGGTCTGGGACAAGTGGGTGGCGCCCGGGAACACGCCGGCGCGGGCCACCGTCGAGGCCAAGCTGGCAGCGCCGGAATACACCGTCGAGATCATGGTCGTCGCCGCTCTTTGAGATCCCTGAAGGTACAGCATGAGGGTCATCGTCCTTGGTGCCGGCATCGTCGGCATCACCACCGCCTATGAGCTCAATCGCGATGGCCATGAGGTCACGGTCATCGACCGCGAAGCAGAACCGGCGTCGTTCACCAGCTATGCCAATGCCGGGCTGATCGCACCGGCGCATTCCTATGCCTGGTCGTCGCCGGGGGCGCCCCGCATTCTTCTCAAGTCGCTGTGGCGCAACGATCAGGCGCTCAGGCTCAAGCCCAATCTCGATCGCGGCTTCCTGTCGTGGATGTGGCAGTTCTGGCAGGAATGCACGGCCGAGAAGGCGGCGCTCAACACCCGACGAAAGGTCAGGCTGTGCAATTATTCGCAATCGGTGATGCATGAGACCTTGAAGCGGGCGCCGATCGAATATGCCGGGCGGCAGGGCGGGCTCATCTATTTCTATCGCTCGCCCGAGTCCTTCGAAGCGGCGGCGGTGAAATCGCAGATCCTCAAGGACAATGGCTGCGACATCCGCACGCTCGACCGCGAGGAGGCGGTCAAGCTCGACCCGGCACTCGAGGGCGTGAAGCACGAGATTGCCGGCGCGCTTTTTGCCGTCAATGACGAGAGTGGCGACTGCCGGCTGTTCGCCCGCAATCTTGGCAAATGGCTGGCCGAGCGCGGCGTCACCTTCAAGTTCGGCACGACCGTCACCGGCTTCGAGATGGAAGGCGATGCCGTGAAGGCGGTAATCACCGACAAGGGGCGGTTCAGCGGCGATGTCTATGTTCTGAGCCTTGGCGTCTACAGCCCGAGCCTCGGGCGCGAGCTCGGGGTCGACCTGCCGATCTATCCGGTCAAGGGCTATTCGATCACGGTGCCGGTGGCGGGGCGCAACAACACACCGCGGATCGGCGGGGTGGACGAGGAGAACCTGACGGCCTATTGCCCGATGGGCGACCGCCTCAGGGTCACGGCCACGGCGGAGTTCTCGGGTTATGACACCGGTCATCGACCGGACGACTTCCGGCATATGCTCAAGGTAATCAAGGGGCTGTTCCCAGACGGCGCCGACTATTCGCGGGCGGAATATTGGGCCGGGCTCAGGCCCATGACGCCGCAGGGAACGCCGATTCTCGGCCAGGGCCGACAGCGCAATTTATGGCTCAACACCGGTCAGGGCCATATGGGCTGGACCATGAGCCACGGCGGCGCGCGGATCACCGCCGATCTGATCGCCGGCCGAAAGCCCGCCATTCCCCTCGACGGGCTGACGCTCGCCAGGTGAGTTCCTACTCGCCAGATGAATTCCTGGCTTAAATTTAAGGGTGTTTCCGTTTGACACTCAGGCCCGGCCAAGGGCAGCATGAACCGTTACGACGGGTCGGGCCCCATGCCAAGCCCGTCAGGGAGGAAATGATCGAGCCACTTCAGGGCGACGACCCGCTGCAACAGCGGGCGCTGCGGCTCGGCGCTACCGTGGAAGGAGTTCCAGATGAAAAGATTGCTGTCCCTGGGCATTTCGGCCTTGGCCCTAGCCGCGCTGTCGGTCGGCTGGACCGTGGCCGGTCAGGCGGCGGAAACGAAGGGCCCCGTCACCGACGAGCTCGGTGTGGTGGAGATTCCGAAGGACGCGCCGATCACCATCGGTGGCTACTGGGTGATCTCGGGTCCCGATACGGCGCTCGGCGTTGACTCCAAGCGTGGCGCAGAAATCGCCTTCGACGAGATCAACAACACGATCGCCGGCCATCCGATCCAGATGGTGGTCGAGGACGATTCGTGCAATGCCGAGGGCGGCCAGACGGCGGCAACCAAGCTGTCGACCGTGCCCAACATCGTGGCGGTGCTCGGCCCGGCCTGCTCGAGCGCAGCGACGGCCGCCGCGCCGATCCTGTGGAAGGCGGGCATCGTCGATATCGGCACCGCCACCACGGCACCGTCGCTCACCGCGCCCGACCGCAAGCCGGAATATTTCGGCTATATGCGGACGATCTATTCGGACGCCGATCAGGGCTTCAACGACGCCGAATACTTCTTCAAGGAGCTGAAGTGCAAGACGCTTGCCACCGTTCATGACGGCAGCCCCTATGCCTCCCAGCTCGCCAAGGCAGCGGCCAACCACTTCAAGGAGCTCGGCGGCGAAGTGGTCGCCGAGGAGGCGGTGACACCGACCGACGTCGACATGCGGCCGATGCTGACCGGCATCGCGACCAAGAAGCCGTGCGTGTTTTATCTGCCGATCTTCGTCGCCTCGACGGCGCAGATCATCCGGCAGGCGCCCGAGATCCCCGGCCTCAAGGGCACTCACATCATCGGCGGCAGCGCGGTGATGGCTCCAGGACTTCTCGAGGCGGCAGGCGATGCGGCCAAGGACTTCATTATCACCAATGTCGACATCTCGCCGGAAGCCATGGGCAAGAAGTATCCGGAGTTCGTCGAGAAATATAAGGCGAAATACGGCGAAGGACCGATCAACGCCTTCCATGCCCAGGCCTATGACGCCGCCGCGATCCTCGCCAAGGCGATCGAGAAGGTGGGCAAGACCGACGACCAGGGGAACCTGTATATCGGCCGCAAGGCGCTGCGCGACGAGCTGTTCTCGACGAAGGGATATGACGGCATTTCAGGCCCGATCAACTGCAATGAGCACGGCCAGTGCGGTGCCTTCAACTTCGCCGTCTATCAGTTCACCGACGGCGATCCTTCGACCTTCGATGCCGGCAAGAACCCAAAGAAGATCTATCCGAAGTGATCGAAGCGCTTTACACCATCCCTCTCCCCGTCCGCGGGGAGAGGGTTTCGGCTTTAGGGCCGTGAGTTTTGGAATCCCGACATGACGGCGAGCGCCGAACACACTCCGACCACGTCCGAGACCTTCAGCGGACTGCACAAGATCACGTTCGTCGACATCATTCTCTGGGGCTTGCGGATCGCCCTCCTCGTCGTGGTGGTCGGCGGTACCATCGGCACCCTCATCAAGGGCACCTACTCCACCGACCAGTGGCTCGACTTCTTCCTGTTCGGACTGACCATCGGCGGCGTCTACGCGCTGATCGCGCTCGGCTACACCATGGTCTACGGCATCTTGCGGCTGATCAACTTCGCTCATGGCGACATCACCATGACCGGAGCATTCTCCGCGTTCTTCCTGGCGCGCGGCCTCGATCGCGCCGGCATCCTCGACAATTATCCGATCCTGTCGATGACCGCGATCATGCTGCTGTCGATGGCGGTGTGCACGGCGACGGCGCTGATCGTCGAGCGGATCTGCTACCGGCCGTTCCGTCACGTCGCATCGCTCGCGCCACTGATCTGCGCCATCGGGGCGTCCTTCGTCATCCAGCACACTTTCCGCGGCATGTTCGGCAACAATGTCCGCTCCTATCCCGATCCCGAATGGATGAAGGGCTCGCTCTATGTGTTCGGCTACGACATCCCGGTGATCCAGCCGATCGTCATCATCACGGCGCTGGTGGCGATGCTGTTCCTCTATCTGATCGTCCAGAAGACCAAGATGGGAATGGCGATGCGGGCGGTCTCGGAGGATCGCGACGCGGCGGCGCTGATGGGCATAGACAGCAACAAGGTGATCATCTTCACCTTCGTGCTCGGGGCCTGCATGGCCGGTATTGGCGGAGTGCTCTACTGCTTCGTCTACAAGCAGATTTATTTCTATTCGGGCTTCATTCCCGGCATCAAGGCGTTCTCGGCGGCGGTGCTCGGCGGCATCGGCAACATACCGGGCGCGATGATCGGCGGGTTCTTTCTCGGCATCGTCGAATCGGTGGGCCCAGCGCTCTTCCTCGACGGCATCGGCATACCGGCGCCCTATCAGCTGCGCGATCTCATCGCCTTCACCCTGCTGGTGATGGTGCTGGTGTTCCGTCCCCAGGGTCTCCTCGGCGAAACCCTTGCCAAGAAGAGGGCCTGAGCCATGTCGTTCGATGTCGTTGCCTCCAGCAGGGTCGAGACCGAGGATGCGAGCCCGTGGAAACATACGCTGCAGGTCGGCACGCAGCTCGGAGTCACCGCCTTCATGCTGGCGCTGGTCGGCATTCTCGGCATGTTCAACAACCGGCCGATCATTGTCGGCGTGCTGACGCTTGCCTATGCGACGGTCGGGGTGACGTTCGCGGCCGCCGGCATAATGGTGGCGCGACGGCACCTCTTTACGAGCCCCGGCCAGACGGTGCTGGCGGGCGCGGTGGCGGGACTCATCGCGGCGGCAATCCTGTCGATCCTGCCGATCGTCATGAGCCTGATCAACCTGCGCTTCATCTTCGTCGCGCTCGATCCGGCCCTCTACAAGTTCCTGACCTTCAGCCGGCCAACGCTCTATGAAGGCGTCATCGCCATGCTGGCTCTCGGGGCGGCATTGGGCGCGGCCGGGGCCACACTGGTCCTCCTGCCCGACTGGCTGCGGCGGCCGCTGACCGGCGGCCTGGTGGCGAGCGGCATTGCCGGGCTGTTCCAGGAGCTGATCCGGCCGGTCCTCGCCAACAGCAAAGCCAGCAAGCCGCTGCACGATCTCATCTACACCTATACCGGCATGAAGCTGCAGGGCGCGATCATCGTCTTCGTGGTCGGAGCGCTCGCAGCGGTGCTGTGGGCCAAGTTCCAGCCACTGGCGAAGGCGCGCATCAAGGAAATGCCGGCCGGGTCGCAGCGCACGCTCCGGGCCGTGGCAATGGCGGTGGCGTTCCTGCTGTTCGCCATGTTCCCGCTCTATGCCGGCAATTTCGTGGGCCAGGTGTTCCTGCTCGTCGGCCTGTTCATGCTGATGGGGATGGGACTCAATATCGAGGTCGGTCTTGCCGGCCTGCTCGACCTCGGCTTCGTCGCCTTCTACGCGGTCGGCGCCTATGTGACGGCGCTCCTCACGGCCAATGACTATCACGCGCTGGCGCATCTCAGCTGGTGGGAGGCGATGCCGATCGCGGTGCTGTGCTCGGTCATTGTCGGCGTTCTGTTCGGCGTGCCGGTGCTCAAGGTGCGCGGCGACTATCTGGCGGTGGCCACGATGGGCCTCGGCGAGATCGTGCGGGTGATCGTGCTGTCGGACGCCGCGGCGCCGCTGCTCGCCGGCGCCAAGGGCATTCTTAGCATTCCGCGTCCTAACTTCTTCGGCCTGGAGATGAACACGCCGGTGCTGCTGTTCTATCTGGCGCTCGCCTCCTCGCTGGTCGCCGCCTATGTGGCCTGGCGACTCGAGGATTCGCGCCTTGGGCGGGCCTGGACGGCGATCCGCGACGATGAGGACGTGGCGCAGGCTCTCGGCATCAACCTCATCAATGTGAAGCTGCTGGCCTACGGGCTGGGGGCGGCATTCGCCGGGCTTGCCGGCTCGATCTTCGCGGCCATGCTGGGCACGATCTATCCCCACAGCTTCCAGCTCATCATCTCGATCAACATTCTCGCCCTCATCATCGTTGGCGGCATGGGCAGCCTGCCGGGGGTGGCGCTCGGATCCTTGGTGCTGATCGGCCTGCCCGAGATGCTGAGGGAGTTCGGCGAGTACCGTTATCTGTTCTACGGCCTGGCGATCATTGCGGTGATGCGGCTGAAGCCGGAAGGGCTGTGGCCGTCGGCGGCCAAGCGGCGCGAGATCCGGGCCGAGCGCGAGCTCAAGCGGGCGGTCGATGCCGAGCTGCAGAGCGAGGGTGCCAAGGCATGACGGCTCATCTCCTCAAGGCCGAGCAGATGACCAAGCGGTTCGGCGGGCTCATTGCGGTCGACCGGCTCGACCTTTCGGTGGACGAGCATCGCATCCACAGCGTCATCGGACCGAACGGCGCCGGCAAGACCACGGTGTTCAACTGCATCATGAACTTCTATCCGCCGGATGGCGGCAAGGTGTGGTTCAACGGCGCCAGGGTGGACGGTGTGACCCCCGATCGGGTGGCGACCGCCGGGATCAACCGGACTTATCAGAACATCCGGCTGTTCCGCAATCTGACGGCGCTCGAGAACATCCTGGTCGGCATGCACATCCATCTGAAGTCGACCTGGCTCGGGGCGGTGCTGACGCTGCCGTCGACGCGGCACGACGAGCGGGAGGCGCAGGACGAGGCGGTGCGCATTCTCGACTTCATCGGGCTCAGAGGGCGCGGCGATGTGGTGTCGCGGAATCTCGCCTATGGCGAGCAGCGGCGGCTCGAGATCGGTCGGGCGCTTGCCACCAAGCCCCGACTCCTGCTGCTTGACGAGCCGATGGCCGGGATGAATCCGCGCGAGAGCCGCGACATGATGGATTTCGTGCGCCGGGTGCGCGACCAGCTCGGCGTGACGATCCTGTTGATCGAGCATTCGATGCGGGTGGTGATGGGCATCTCCGATCGGATCAGCGTGCTCGATCACGGGGTCAAGATTTCCGAGGGGACGGCAGCCGAGGTGCAGAGCGATCCCAAGGTGATCGAGGCCTATCTCGGAACCACCGCCCAGGCGGCATTGAAATAGGCGCGAACGACTTCGATGGCTCTGCTCGACGTGCTCAATCTCCATGTCTACTACGGCAAGATCCACGCCTTGCGGGGGGTGTCGCTGGCGCTCGGCGACAATCAGATCGTGACGCTGATCGGTGCCAATGGCGCCGGCAAAAGCACGACGCTCAGGGCGATCTCCGGCATTCTGGCGGCGGCCGAGGGCGAGATCGTCTATCAGGGGCAGCGGCTGAGCGATCTGCCGGCACATCAGATCGTGGCGCGCGGCGTGGTGCAGGTGCCGGAAGGGCGGCGGATCTTCAGCCGCCTGACGGTGGCGGAGAATCTGCGGATCGGCGCCTTCCTCAGCAATGACAAGGACTTCATCGCCCGTACCGAGGAGATGGCGCTCGCCATGTTCCCGGTGCTCAAGCGGCGGTTCGCCCAGGTGGCGGGGACGTTGTCGGGCGGCGAGCAGCAGATGCTGGCGATCGCCAGGGCGTTGATGTCCAACCCCAAGGTACTGCTGCTCGACGAGCCGTCGATGGGGCTCGCACCCATTCTGGTGCAGCAGATCTTCGAAACCGTGACGGAGATCCGCAAGCGCGGCGTCGCGGTGCTGCTGGTCGAGCAGAATGCCTTTCTGGCGCTGCAGATCGCCGACTATGGCTATGTGATCGAGACCGGCGAAATCGTGCTGCAGGGCTCGGGCGAGGAGCTCCTGGCCAACCCGCAGGTCAAGGAGGCCTATCTCGGGTGACCATCAAGCGGCACGCGGTGCCCGGCCTATCAACTCAGGGGTCGCCTTATTCGCCGCTGATCACCGACGGCGCCTACGCCTTCGTGGCGGGGGTGGTGGCGAGCGATCTTAAGGGCGGGGACAAGGTTCATGGCGATATTGCCGCCGAGACGCGGCTGGTGATGGAAGCGATCCGGCGAGCGCTCAACGGCATCGGGCTCGGCATGGACCGCATCGTCCGGGTCGATGTGCATCTGACCGATCTTGCCACGATGCCGGTGATGAACGCGGTCTATCGCAGCTTCTTCGAGGGTGAAATGCTGCCGACTCGAACCTGCACCGAATCGCCGCAGCTGGCTGGCGGCTCGAATGTCGAGATCACGGTGATGGCGCGGCTTTCGCCTTCATAACTCTCATAAATTTCAGGAATTAGGCTTTCTTAGTTCCATTACACCGCAAATCGCTGAATACGACGGTTGTCGGCTTGCTTACGACATTTTTGCTGCAACCTTTAGGGGATTTGCAGTAACAATGCTTCCTCCGGTTTCAAGGCCATGGGCAAGGCCCCCAGGATCCGGATCGTCAACCACGGAAATCATATCGGGGGCCCATGACCTGCGAAATCGAACTGTCGAGAATTACCAATGATCCGCGCATGCAATGCCTGGACCCGGATCTGCTCCGGGCCTTTGTCATCATCGCCGATACAAGAAGCTTCACCCGGGCCGCCGAGCGGTTGCTCAGGACCCAGCCGGCCATCTCGCTGCAGATGAAGCGGCTGGAGGAGGCGGTGGGCCGTTCGCTGCTCAAGCGCAATCCGCGGCTCGTCCGGCTGACGCCGGCCGGCGAGGTGCTGCTCGACTATGCGCGGCGAATCCTGGCGCTCAACGATGACCTCCTGGCGCGGGTCAAGGAGCCCGACCTGGTCGGGACGGTGCGGCTTGGCACGCCGGAGGATTTCGCCACCATGCATCTGTCCGGGGTGCTGTCGCGATTCTCGCAGGCCTATCCCGGGGTGGCGCTCGAGGTGACCTGCGACCTCACCCTCAATCTCATCGAGCGGTACCGCCAGGGGAGCTTCGACCTCGCTCTCATCATGCGCGAGCCGTCGCTCGCAAATGGCGGGACCCGGGTGTGGCGCGAGCCGTTGGTGTGGGTGACGGCGACGAACATGCCGCTTTCCAAGGAGAACGTGCTGCCGCTGGTGGTGGCACCCGCCCCGTGCGTGTACCGGCGGCGGGCGATCGGGGTGCTCGACAAGGCGGGAATCGCCTGGCGCATCGCCTATACCTGCAGCTCGCTCGCCGGGTCGCTGGCTGCGGTGCGCGCCGGCCTCGGCACCACGGTGCTGCCGCGCGGCATGGTGCCCGGCGACCTGCAGATGATCGACAGCGAGACGCTGCCCGATCTCAAGGAGGCGGAGTTCGCGCTGCTGGTCGGCCAGCCGCTCAGCCCGCCGGCCGAACGGCTGCAGAGCCAGATAACCCGGGCACTGGAGATCGGCGGCTTCGACCAGAACTGAGGGTGGAGCATGATGCTCTATAGGTCGCGGCAGAGACGCATGGCGTCGAGGATCGCGGCGTGAATGTTGCGGGCGGCCCAGGCATCGCCGATGCGATAGAGGCTGAAGCTGCGGCGGTCGCCGGCGCCGCCATTGGCGGGCTGAGCCCGCGCCGCCACCAGCCGGTGGAGGTCGACGGCGCCCTCATTGCCCGACAAAGGTTTCAGCTCCTCGTAAAGATCGGCATTGGGCAGGGTGGCGCTGTCGGCGACGACGAGGTCGACCTGCCGCTCGCTCTCGGCGCCGGAATAGCTGTTGGCGAGGCGCGCGGTCAGCCCGTTGCCGCTGCGGCTCACGGCAAGGAGCCTGGTGTCGGGCGTGACCCTGATCCCGGCCTTGTAGATCTCGGCCATATGGGCCCCGAGATTGGTGTCGGACAGTTCGAGGCCAAGCGCCCGGTCGGGGGTGACCAGCTCGACAGCGGCGCCTTTGGACGCCAGCACCTCGGCGCAGGACAGCGCCGCATGGCCGCCGCTCATATCCACGACAAGGGCTTCGCGGCAGCCGCCGTCGCGCAAGGATGCGACATCGCCGGACAGCACGTCCCACACTGTCGCCGCAAGCTCCCGGCCGGGAAACTCTCCGGTCTCCGGCAGGCCGCCGGTGGCGATGATCACGACGTCCGGCGTCTCGGCGACGACATCGCTTGCCGCGGCCAGCGTGTTGAGCCTGACATCGACGCGGAGCCGTGTCATCTCGCCGGCGAGCCAGCGGGCTATGCCGAGGAGCTCGCGGCGCCAAGTCGCCCGGGCGGCGAGCAGGATCTGGCCGCCCAGCTCGCCCGAGGCCTCGAACAGAACGACGCGATGGCCGCGTAGCGCCGTGACCCGCGCCGCTTCGAGGCCGCCAGGACCGCCGCCGACGACGACCACTGTCTTGGGGGTCCCCGGGGCGCGCGCGACGACATGGTCGAGGGTAAGCTCGCGACCGGTCGCGACATTGTGGAGGCAAAGCGCATCCTTCCCCATGAGCACGCGGTCGACGCAGTAGCCGGCGCCGACGCAGGGTCGGATCTCGGCCTCCCGGCCGGCGCTAAGCTTGGCAATGTGGTGCGGGTCGGCGAGGAAGGCACGGGTCATGCCGACCATGTCGACAAGGCCTTCGCTGACGGCGTGGACGGCGGTTGCCGCATCGGTGATGCGGGTGGCGTGGAAGATCGGGATCGCGACCTCGGCGCGGATGGCGGCGGCGAGCTTTAAATATGGGGCCGAGGGCAGCCACATGGTCGGCCAGATCTCGGCGCTCGCCTTGTAGTCGACGGCGGTGCCGCCGACCACGCTGATGAAGTCGATGAGGCCGGAAGCGGCATAAAGTCGGGCGATTTCGAGACAGTCCTCCCGGGTCAGGCCGTCCTTCAGCCGCTCGTCGCCCGGCATGCGGATGCCAATGATGTAGTCGTCGCCGACGGCGCGACGGCAGCTTTCGAGGACCTCGAGACCGAAGCGCATGCGGTTGGCCAGGCTGCCGCCATAGCCGTCGCGCCGGCGATTCATCGCTGGCGACCAGAACTGCTCGATGAGCGTTCCGGCCTGGGTCGATATTTCGACGCCATCGAGATCGCCGTCGCGGGCCCGGCGGACAGCTGCAGCATAGTCATTGCGGATGCGGCGGATATCGTGCGCTTCCATCTCGGCCGGGAAGGAACGATGGATCAATTCGCGCAGCGGCGATGGGGCAAAGGCCGGCAGCCAGTTGATGTCGTCCCACCGCTCGCGGCGGCCGCCATGGGTGAGCTGCACGGTGCACACCGCGCCGTGGCCATGGAGGGCTGCCGCCATCCGGCGATATTGCGGGATGACGGCATCGACCGCGCCGTTGATCTGGCCATAATGGAAGGAGTTCTCGATCGAGACGGCGGTGGCACCGCCGAACTGCACGAGACCGACGCCGCCCTTCGCCTTCTCGCTCTCATAAGCGATGTAGCGATCGGTGATGTTGCCATGGGCGGCGTAACCCGGGGCGTGGCTGGTCGACAAAAAGCGGTTGCGGATAGTGACGCCCTTGAGCGCCAGGGGTCGAAACAATGGATCAAGAGGCGCCATTCAGGGGCTCATGCTTCAGATAAGATCGAGGCGGTCGAGCACCCACAACCCGAGCCCCTGCACCATGTCGTCGCGCCAGGACAGGGGACCAGGACGGTAGAGCACCGACTGCAACGCCTGCTGCTGCTTCTCGAGGATCCCGACATCCTCGCGGCCGACCGCTTCCCAGCGCCGGTAATAGGCCTCGGCCTTGCTGGCGAAGCGCGGGTCGGAGCGGACATGCTCGGGGAAGCAGCCACCGATCTCGAGGCGAGAGCGATCGTGGGCGAGAGGGGTGACGTTGAGCCACCACATGGAATCCTGAGCCACGGCGAATTGGCAGGTCGGCAGGATCACGGTGAAATAGGTGCCCTGGCGGGCATCCTCATCGAGGCCCGGGATCGGCGCAAAGGGCGGCTCGTCGCCCGGCAGCGTCGCAATGCTGCGTCCGGAGATGACCTGGATGCACAGCCAGTCGCCCTTGACCGGAAGGGTGCGCGACTGCTGGGCACCGACGGTGTCCTTATGGACAATGCCGGTGTGGTAGGTCTCCATGGCGTTCTCGAGAAGGAGCTTCCAGTTGCAGCGCGGCTCGAGAATGATGTCCCAGGCCCAGCGCATACGGTCGAGCCGGTGCGAGGCAAAACGCTCCGGCATGTCGCCAAGATGCTCGGCAAGGGAAGGACCACCATCGGCAAAATTGGCGAAGAGGAAGCCGGCGAAGGACTCGAGCCGGAGCGGAACGAGACCGTTCTCCACGCGGTCGAAGCCCTCGGCATCCTTCATGTCGGGGCAGCCGTAAAGGCGGCCATCGTCGAAATAACTCCAGGCGTGATAGGGGCAGATGATCCGACCGCCGGTGTTGCCCCTGCCCTCGAGCAGGATGGAACCGCGATGGCGACAGTAATTGGCGAAGCAGCGCAACTGGCCGTCACGGCTGCGCAGCAGCACGATCGGCCCGCCGGGCGTGTCGAAGCTCCGGTAGTCTCCCGGCTTGGGGAGCTGGTCATCGCGACACAGGAAGAACCAGTGCTTGAGGAAGATCTTCTCCCGCTCGCGGCGGAAGATCTCCGGATCGGTGTAGAAACCTGCCGGCATTGAACGGGCGCAGTTGAGCGGTGCGGCAGCGGCACCAATTTCGCCGGGTGCAAAATTCATGAAAGACATCCCATCGGTCGCCGGCCCAAAGCCTCCGTCGACGAAATTCGCAAGTCAAGTCAAGGGTCGCGGATGAGGGCGCAAAGCAGCCATTCCGGCAAAGGAACAGGAAAAGCGCCAGGACGTTGTCCCGCCATGCCGTCGCGCAGTCGGCGTGCAGCGCCATGGCAACAGCTCACCCACAGGAGGAACAGATGGCAGAACGAGACCGCTTCAGAAGTGACGAGCGATGGAGTCGGGACGACGATTGGCGGCGGGAAGGCAGCTCCTATCGGTCAGCCGACGAGTCGCGGCGCGGCTTCGGAGAGGGCAACGAGGATTATTATCGCAGCCGGGATTTCGGCTCGCGCGGCGAGTTCGGACGGGGTGATTTCGGACGCAGCGATTATGGCCGCAGCTTCTCTGGTCAGGGCCGAGGCGATTTCGGCCGCGAATACGGCCGAGGCCGGGATTATGGCAGCTCGTTCGGCGACCAGTCGTTCGGCGGCGGCGAATATGGCCGCGACTCCGGGCGCGGCGATTTCGGGCGCGGCGACTTCAGCAGGAGCAACTGGAACCGGTCAAGCGACTGGGGCCGCTCGGATTTCGACCGTCCCGAGGCCGGGCGCTGGGGCGGGTCGGAGGTCTGGCGCGATCAGCGCGGCACCTATGGTGGCCTGGGCTATGGCGGCAGCCGGTCGGGCTTCGGTCGCCATGGCGAAGGAAGCTACGGCGCCTATGGTCAGTACGGGCGGGACTATGGCAGCCGCTATGGCGGCGACTTTGGCCGGGGCGACTTCCAGAACCGGGGCGACTTCCAGAACCGGGGCGACTTCCAGGACCGGGGCGAGGACGATCGCGGCTTCGTCGAACGCGTTGCCGAGGCGGTTTCCTCCTGGTTCGGTGCCGATGAAGGCCGCCATCGACACCATCGTGGACGCGGGCCGAAGGGCTATGCCCGCTCGGACGACCGGATCCGCGAGGACGTGTCGGACCGGTTGGGCGATGACTGGCTGGTCGATGCCACCGAAATCGAGGTCGCCGTGCTCAATGGCGAGGTGACGCTGTCCGGCACGGTGGACCGCCGCGAACAACGGCGGCGCGCCGAGGATATCGCCGAGTCGGTGTCAGGCGTGAAGCACGTCCAGAACAATATCCGGGTGAGC
>Ga0075431_100003874_pt1 | contig 14558 bp, 16 predicted proteins | sample RhiMetdeltSRZDD5_FD_75297 | JGI IMG/M metagenome (GOLD analysis project Ga0075431, IMG submission 75297) | Populus rhizosphere microbial communities from Tennessee, USA - Rhizosphere MetaG P. deltoides SRZDD5 | ecosystem: Host-associated > Plants > Roots > Rhizosphere > Soil | place: USA... | reverse complement strand
CTGCGTATGCTTTTGCATAAACTTTGAAAGGTATCCGCGCGTGGGCACCCGAGCTTATGAACGTCGGCACATTAAAGCGAAACAGTTCTTTCCTGATAGTTTGCTTTGTCATTATTCCAGCAACGCCATCAACAACATATTTTTCAAGTCCTCTCAGGTACATGTCCTGATATCCGAACATCATGCTGTTGTAAAAGGGCTGGTCAAATGGCAGTCTCAATACACCTTTCGTTTCCCAGCTGAACGACCATTTACTTCCCAGGTCGGCAGCTTTGGTCACCTTACCCGCGAGCTGCCACATTTCAGTGTAGGAGTGAATACCTCTTTTTGTTATTGACGCTTCGCCCATCCAGCCACTAAGTGGATAGGGGATGTAATCGACATTGAAATGACGCAGCGTGTAGGATATTTCCGGAATGTTGATATTGTTCTCTGTTCCCTTATAATATTTTGGATTTGCACCAAGCACTGCCTTGTCGATGCTCAGGTGGGTGAAGCCTAGTTTCAAAGTATGAAATGTTCTGAGGGCGGGCCGGTAATTGTATTCAACGCTACCCGACCAATTTTTAATTATTCCCAGTGAATCTGAAAACTGTTGCTGGTTGTTGATGGTTGCGTAGTTAAACTCCTTATTGGCGGCATAAGAGAAACTTAGCTTGTAGCCGTGCTTCAATGATTTGTCTGCATAAGGCTGATCATACTGAAACTGGATTTGTTTCGAATAGCCGGTGATCAGCCACAACCTGAGTTTATCGTTGCGTCCCGAAACATTGTAATGTGTGAATTTGAACCCATAGTTAAGCCTGTCGCTTCCATACCCCTGTTTTGCCCATTCGGAAAGGTTGCGGTCAACCGGTTTTACGTAAGGTATCGGGAAAACGTACCATCGCTCTTTCACATCTATCACTACATCAACAAAATAACCTCTGACTGCATGGATCGCTACCACGGCTTCGATGAATAGCCTGGTGTTAACAAGCTGCTGACGTGCAATTTCAAATTTCTTAACGAGGTCGGGAAGTCTGATTGAATCGCCGCTTTTGAAGGGAAGTTCGCGTTCGATGATATAATTCCTGGTGCGCTTATTACCTGTAATAATGATTTCTCCGAGAACGAAGCTCGCTTTCGGGTTTTCCACGTGGGCCAGGTACCTAACAGTATTTGTGTCGGGTGCGGATGGTTGTGCGAAAGACATGAAGCCGGAACACAAGCAAACTACAAACCCAAAGTTTATCTTCCACATTGGCATGCATGTATCATCAGATACTCAGGTAATTCATCAGGTGATCATAATTGTCTTTAAGTTCATTCTCATACAATTCCTCTCCAAAATAATATTTCACCTGGTAGTCGTACCGTTGAAAGGTAGCTACGATATCGGATATTTCAAATTTATTGATCTTGATAGTCACCAGGAATGAGTCCGATCCCGAATCCCATGAAGTATTCAGCTGGGTGATCTGGGCATCATTCGTTTCGATGAGTTTACTGATTTCCGCAAATGAGAAATTTCTCTGATCCATTTCCAGAACCATCAAACCTCCGGGTTCGCTGGCGCCGGTTATCTTTCCGAGGTGTCTCAATAAATCGCTTGCAACGATTACACCTGAAAAATCATTGTCTTTTTCTATTACAGGCACAACTGTGAGATGATAGTCGTTAGCTGTTTGCACTGCTTCTATGAAATGCATGTTGCCATGAACGGAAACCTTTGAAAAATGTGTGCTTACAGATTCAAGTTCAGCGGAATCATCGAGGTTCATAAGGTCGTCTTCAAAAACGAGCCCGATGTATTTGTCTTGTGCTACTACGGGAAGTTGCTTCACACAGAATTCGGCCATCAGCTCCATTGCCTGGAAGACAGAGTCTGTCAGCTTAAGCGATGGGATAGATGTTGATATCAATTCTTTGTTAAGCATAACCTCCGAAAATTGTAATATACTTATACAGACGGCTTAAATCAGGCTACCGCTGCGGGGGTGTTCAACTTTGTCAAAAATTTATGAAGAATTTCATTGAACTCATCAGGTTGCTCCATCATCGGCGCGTGTCCGCACTTGTCCACAAAATGAAGTTCACTTGTAGTGATGAGCTTATGAAACTCCCTTCCTACAAACGGTGGAGTGATCTGATCATTGTTACCCCAGATTAATAATGTCGGTTTCTTGATCTGGCTTATTTCTTCTCCAAGGTTGTTTCTAATGGCACTTTTGGCAAGTGCAATTATCTTAATTGCTTTAATACGGTTATTTACAGTGTCGTACACTTCATCGATCAGGTGCTTTGTTGCCGTAGCTGGATCGTAAAAGGTCATTTCCGTCTTTTTCTTGATGTATTCGTAATCGCCGCGTTTTGGGTAGCTGTCACCCATTCCGCTTTCGAAAAGTCCTGAACTGCCCGTGAGGATCAGCGACTTAAGTCTCTCGGGGTGCTTCAGCGCATATAGCAGGGCAACATGTCCGCCGAGGGAGTTGCCAAGCATATGAATGTTCTTATAGTCGCGGTTTTCAATGAACTTATGAACGAATTTATGAAGGCCCCCCACAGTGGTATGAAGAAGATCGAGGTCGAACAGGGGAAGCATCGGCACTATAACTCTATTATGGTGCCTGAAATATTCAATCAATTCAGAGAAGTTACTGAGAGCACCAAACAAGCCATGCAGCAAAATCAGAGGTTCGCCAGTTCCTTCTTCAATGAATTTGAATTTGTCTACCTGTTTGATCTCGTAATTCATCAGTTCTTTCTTTCGTTCGTTCAATTAATCGCTAAAGTAATAGTTTTAGTGTAAAAAAGGCCGCTGGATGATCAGTGCTATGGGTCTAACCCAGGGATATACCCGGGAGGTGGCGATGGTTTCGTCGCTGATCAGTTTAAATTTCTCTGCGAAAAAGATCATCACGCTGAAAATCAGCGTATATAAAAGTACATAAAAAACTATTCCTCCTATCCTGTTCACCCATCCCATGAATGCCAGCTCAACGGTTTTTTCTATCACTTTTGCTCCCAGATGAACGAGCAGCATTACTATCAGGAAAACGATAATGAGGGAAGCGATATATAATGTTTTCGGGCTCATATCAAATGACCCTTTCAGGTAGCCTGCGGCGACGTCAGCGAATCTGAATGCAGCGTATATCCCCAGGATCCATCCGATTATTGAAAATATTGCCACAATAAGCCCATTCCTAATTCCCTTGAACACAGCAATGGCCATCATTCCTAAAAAGAGAATATCTATGAGCATTTCTTAAAAGTGAGGCGTAAGGCGCGAAACGTGAGGCGCCGCACGCTTCACGCATTCTGCTTATAAAGGTTATTTAGACAACAGCTCTTTCACCACACCACTGATCGTCTTCCCATCAGCCCTACCCGCAAGCTTCTTATTTGCAAGGCCGATAACTTTTCCCATTTCTGCGGGCGAAGATGCGCCCGACTCGGCGATGACTTTCCTGATCTCATCGCGTAATTCATCCTGTGAAAGTTGTTTTGGAAGGAACTTTTCGATCACCTCGATCTCTTCCTGTTCCTTCGCTGCCAGGTCGGGCCGGTTCTGTTGCGTGAAGATGTCGAGCGAATCCCTTCTCTGTTTAACAAGTTTCTGCAACAATTTTATTTCATCTTCTTCTTTCAGCTCGCCGCCTGCCCCTTCCGCTGTTTTTGCAACAATGATGGCTGCTTTTATTGCACGAAGGCCGCGTACCGTTTTTTCATCCTTTGCAAGCATCGCGGCTTTAAGCTCAGGCATTATTTTTTGTTCGAGGCTCATATCTGTTAAACTTTATTTTCTTTTATCTGGCTTTCCTGAAATTTTTTGTAGAATTCCTGCGCAGATTTTTTCATGTCGTTCACTATTTCAGTCTGACGCGTGGCCCTGTCAAACGTATCGGCCATCGACATCAGCGACTGGTAAAAAAAATCACCCATTTCATCTACCATCATTTCTTTTGTCCACAGATCTATTCGCAATGATGTTTTGTCGGCACCATCCCAGAACGACAGCATCATCGCTTTTGCTTTTCGCGCACTTTCCATCGTGCTGTCTGTAGCCGACCATGAAATGGTTTCTGGTGTACGGCCATTGTCTAATTCCACATCAATTGTTATGGTTGATTTCATAGCGGGCAAAGGTAGTGCATGAGTTTCAGAAGCATTGCACAAAATACTGCTTGTACACAGGTGGTGTTATTACCACCATCAACTTAGTAATAGCACTTTGCTACAAACCTTCCTGCTGTGTACTTTTGAAGTTGACCGTGATCGCGAATCCTAACCAAATCAGTACCTATGAAACAATGCTGCATAAGGGTAACCAGTTTGCCGGCATTCGTCATTTTGGTATTATATCTTCCGAACAACTTAGTGGCCCAGTGCATGTGTTCGGACGGAACGCCTGCGCAAACACAACAGTATACTCTAAGTACAACCTTTTCAAGTAACAGTACAACCGTATTTAAGATTCCGCAATTCGACGCAACAGTGGGAACCCTCGTTTGCGTAGATGCCAAAGTATATCTCACGAGCATACTTCGAATGAGACTTGAGAACGACGAGGCGTTCAGCATCGATTACACTATTAAATACCAACGAAAAGATACTTTTTCCGGCCCGGGTGTGGTGCCGGATGTTGTTGGCTCTAAAAACAAAAACTATGGTCCTTACTCGCTTGCTGGTTCGGATGGTGATCCTTTTGCGGGTCCCGATTTCGTGGCGGTCGGCCCTGATACGATTTATAATCTCAAATTATACGAGGCTACAACAACAAACGTTGTTCCCTATCTTGGTACAGATAGTGTTGACTTTTTTTACAAATCTGCGGTGAGCACTTTCGCGATAGGAAGCGACGTTTATGCGCTTGCAGTTACATCAACGAACAGTGTTGATTTTGTGATGACCTATAACTATTGCGCGATGGGTTTACTCGCCCTTAACATAAAAGACTTCCAGGCCTCTCTTCAGGATAACGACATGCGGGTAAGCTGGAAAACAGAGAACGAAATAAAAAGCAATAACTATGAAATTCAAATCAGCGAAAACGGAAAACAGTTCCATACCGTCGGATCAAAAAAAGCAATTGCTGAGGCTGCTACAACAAAATACAATTATCAATACCACCTTGATAAATCACCTGCTGGCAAACTATACGTGCGCATCAAGCAGTTAGATGGAAAAACAACCAGGTACTCCAACACAAAGGCGCTTTTTGCGGAAACAAACGCACTGCCGTCATTAAACATTTATCCAAACCCGGTCGTGAGGAATGTCAACCTTCAGTTTGATGAACCATTGTCTGGTGATTACAGCATAGAAATTACCAACCAGGTGGGCCAGATGGTGGTTCGGAAAAAAGTGAGAATGAGCAACACCATGCAATTTGAGGTGCAGGTTGATGACCCTCCTCCGCCGGGTATCTACTACCTTAGAGCAAGACGAATGGGATCACCTAAAGTTTATGCGGGTAAATTGCTTTTTAGAAGATAAGGCATACATTTGTCTGATGTATAAACTAGAGGACATGGAATACAATACCGGAAGGAACTCATTGGTGATGAGAGAGTACGGCCGGCACATTCAGAAGATGATCGAATACCTTCTGACGATTGAGGACAAGGAAACCAGACAGCGTAATGCGTATGCTGTGATTGAACTGATGGGCTTCCTGAACCCACATCTCAAGAATGTGGAAGACTTCCGCCATAAATTGTGGGATCACCTGTTTCTGATCTCCGATTTCAAGCTTGATGTTGAATCGCCATATCCGATTCCAACAAGAGAAACACTGAAGGCAAAACCCAAACCTCTGCCTTATCCCAGACGCTATCCCAAGTTTGCTCATCTTGGTAAAAATCTTCAGACTGTTATCGATAAAGCGTTGAAAGAAGAAAACCCTGAAAAGAAACAGGGCTTCGCCAACGCAATAGCATATTACATGAAGCTTGCATACAGCAACTGGCACAAGGAAACCGTTCACGACGACGCGATTCAAAGTGAGCTGAGCAATATCACCGACGGCCAGCTGGCTTTCACCAATACACCATATGTTAGAAGCCCACGCCAGGGTGAAGGCAGCGGCAACGAAAGAAGAAACTTCAACGATTTCAGGAACAAAAGAAACCAGAAATTCCAGTCACGCGGACGTAACGAAGGCAGCCGCAACAATGGTGGCGGGAAGTATAATAAGAAAAGATATAAGTAATATCTTTTACCAATAATCGATGCATGCGATCGTTCGAAGTAATTGGAGGAAAGAAATTACAGGGTGAGATAATTCCCCAGGGAGCGAAGAATGAAGCCTTGCAGATCATCAGCGCTGTTCTCCTTACCGCTGGAAAAGTTACTATCAGCAACATACCCGACATCACCGACGTAAACCTGCTTATTGAACTCTTGTCGGACATGGGTGTTAAAACTCAACGCACCGATAGTCATACATGTGTTTTTCAGGCAGACAGCGTTGATGTTGATTTTCTTGAAAGCCAGGCATTCAGAAACAAAGGTGGAAGATTGAGAGGATCGGTGATGACAGCAGGTCCAATGCTCGCACGTTTCAAAAAAGCTTACATACCCAAACCCGGAGGAGATAAGATCGGAAGAAGAAGGCTCGACACTCACATCATCGGATTTCAAAAATTGGGTGCAGAATTTTCATATCATACAGAAGACGGGTTCTTCCATCTCACCACAAAAGGCTTGAAAGGTGCGGATCTTCTTCTTGACGAACCCTCAGTTACCGGAACCGCCAACGTCATCATGGCCGCTGTTCTCGCCCAAGGCAAAACGTCTATTTACAATGCGGCCTGCGAGCCCTATATCCAGCAATTATGTAAGATGCTGAATCGGATGGGCGCTAAAATATCCGGAATAGGAAGCAACCTGCTGGTTATTGAGGGAGTGAAGGAACTGGGCGGCACCGAACACACGATGTTGCCCGACATGATTGAAGTGGGATCTTTTATCGGGATGGCTGCAATGACACAGGGGGATGTTACCATACGTAACGCGGGTATTGAAAGTCTTGGTGTGATACCTGAAAAATTCAGGCAGCTGGGTATTGCAATGGAATTTAAGGGTGATGATATTCATATTCCATCGCAGGATAATTACGAAATACAAAGCTTCCTCGACGGATCGATACTTACTATTTATGATCATCCCTGGCCTGGTTTTACTCCGGATCTGCTAAGTATTGTACTTGTTGTAGCTACTCAGGCACGTGGATCGGTGCTTATTCATCAAAAGATGTTTGAGAGCCGTCTGTTCTTTGTTGACAAGCTGATGGAGATGGGCGCACAGATAATTCTTTGTGATCCACATCGCGCTGCCGTTGTAGGCCTCGGCAGAAATCATTCTCTCAGAGGAATTACAATGAGCAGCCCGGACATACGCGCAGGCGTGGCGCTGCTGATCGCCGCAATGAGTGCCGACGGCAAAAGCACCATCCAGAACATTGAACAGATAGACAGGGGTTATCAGAATATCGACGAGCGTTTGAGGAAACTCGGCGCACAGATAAAAAGGATCGAATAGGATGGAAAAGGCTTCCGACAAAATACTTATCATAACCGCACCGTCTGGCGCCGGGAAAACTTCTGTTACCACACATCTGTTGAAAAAGTTTCCACAGCTTGGATTTTCTGTTTCAGCGGCAACAAGGCCGAAGCGTGACAATGAAGTAAACGGGGTAGACTATTACTTCATGTCGCTCGAACAATTCCAGGAGAAAATAAAGAACAACGATTTTATTGAATGGGAAATGGTATATGAAGGGAAGTACTACGGAACACTTAAATCAGAATTACAACGTTTATGGGCTGATAAGAAAGTGCCCGTATTGGACATCGACGTTAAAGGCGCCATACATGTACAGCAGCAGTTTCCCGAAAAAACGCTGTCGATCTTTATCGAACCGCCATCGATCGACGAGCTGAAGAAAAGGTTGCAGGGCAGGGGTACGGAAACAAAAGAATCTCTTGAAGCGCGTATAAATAAAGCTTCTTATGAGATATCCTTTAAGCACTCATTCAGTCATACTATAGTAAACCGCGATCTGGAAACCGCTAGAAAAGAGGCTGTTGAGATCGTAGAGGCTTTTTTACATTAAATTCGTAGTTATCATTTGATATGGACGTGTATGTTATAATTGCTATCTGTATAGCATTTTTATTTATCGTGTTCTTTTCCGGCATCGAGATAGCTTTCGCTAATGCCAACCGCTTAAATATCGAGCTGAAGAAAAAGCAAGGTTCCCATGCGGCAATGTTCCTTTCCGGATTATTTGAATCACCGTCGCGTTTCATAGGTTCTTCCATTGTAGGCTTCAATTTCTTTCTCACAATATTCGTTCTGCTGGTCTCAACATTCTGGAACCTGCTGTTGATAAAGGCCGACATCATCACTTCTCTAATTCTACCATTAAGATTACTGCTTGAGATTGTTCTTTCAATGCTGGTAGTGATCATACTCGGAGAGTTTATTCCGAAAGCAATCTTCCGCGTGAAAAGCGATTCTATGCTTATGTTCTTCACAAAGGCAGGATTGGTTGGACTGGTGCACGGCATCTTTTATCCCATAGCATCCATGTTTGTGAAGATCTCGCAATGGATCCTTATAATCATCTTTGATATGAGGATTGATAAAAGAAAAGAAACGTTTTCACGTGCCGACGTTGAAAATTTTTTCCAGCAAACAAAGGAATTCAGCGAAGACAAACAGGATCTGAACACCCATCTTTTCGAAGCTGCGCTTTCGCTGCACAAGGTTAAGGTGAGAGAGTGTCTTGTGCCCCGTAAGGAAATAGAAGGCGTTACGATAAACATGCCTGTTGAAGAAGTCAGGAAAAGATTTGTTGACACAAGACTGAGCAAGCTGATAGTTTACGACAACAATATCGACCAGATACTCGGGTACATCCACCAGCTCGATCTTTTCAAGCATCCAGCAACCGTGAGGGAAATTCTGCTGCCGATCCCGGCTATCCCCGAAAGCATGAGTGCTACAGACCTGATCAGCAAGTTTTCAAAGGAAAGAAAGAGCATTGCATGGGTTGTTGACGAATTCGGGGGAACCTCCGGTATTGTGACAATGGAAGACATGCTGGAAGAAATTTTCGGCGAAATAAAAGACGAGTACGACGTGGAAGAATTTGAAGAAAAGAAGATTTCCGAGGATGAATATATTTTATCCGGCAGATTGGAGCTGGATTATCTTATTGAAAAGTATGGTCTGGAGTTTCCCGATGAGTCGTCTGAAACTTTGTCGGGCTTCATTATCCATCAGCATGAAACGATCCCGAAGCTTAAAGAGCGTATTATAATTAACGACTACGAGTTTGAGATACTCCATGTGAGCGACACCCGTATCGAAATGGTGCGGTTGAAGATCCTGCAGTAAGGTCGGCTAATACTCTTAAATTTGCGCCGCTTCGGCATATTGAAGTAGAATAAAATGGCATTATCTTTTTTAAACAAGCGGAGTCAGGACCGGGAAATGAGTTTTGTTGACCACCTCGAGGAACTCCGGTGGCATATTGTAAGATCTTTAATTGCGGTGCTGATCGTGGCGATTGTGATCTTCCTGAAGATGGACATTTTTTTCGACACGGTAATCATGGGACCGATCAGGCCGAATTTCGTCAGCTACGATGTTCTTTGCAGGTTCAGCAAATGGGCTGGAATGGGAGATTCACTTTGCATGCCCACTCTACAAACTAAACTCCAGGCTACAACATTTGGTTCACAGTTCATCTCGAGTATTTCAATAGCATTTATTTCAGGATTTATTATAGCTTTTCCTTATATATTCTGGGAATTCTGGAGATTTATCAAGCCGGCGCTTACTCCAAAGGAGGTCGCGTCCACACGGTTTGCGATAGTTTTCGTGTCATTCTTCTTTTTTACAGGGGCCGCCTTCGGGTATTATCTGCTGGCACCTTTTACATTCAGTTTTTTGGGCAATTATCAGTTGGGAACAATGCATCTTCTTGAAACACGGCCGATGCTCTCCGACTACATCGATAACCTTGTGAATATAACGTTAGGTGCAGCCATTGCATTCCAGTTGCCGGTGGTGACATATGTTTTAACAAGGATCGGTCTTGTTACTCCTTCATTCCTAAAAACTTACAGGAAATATGCTTTTGTTGCCATCCTTGTTGTTGCAGCTATTATTACACCATCGCCCGACTGGATGAGCCAAATGATCGTTACCGTTCCATTGATGATTCTTTACGAGCTGAGCATATTCATTTCGAAGCGGATCTATAACGAGGAAGAGGCAAAGTGGAAAGCGTGGAAATAGACTAACTTTATAACCTGAATTTTATTTTATGCGTGAAATTGTTCCACCGGTAGCTATAGGCAGCGACCATGCCGGTTTTGAATATAAGCAAGAGATCGTGGATCACCTTGAGTCAAAAGGTATACAGGTGAAGGACATGGGTGTTTATGATAACAATTCTGCTGACTATCCCGATTTCGCACATCCGGTTGCCTATGCTGTCGAAAAAAGAGAAGTGTCGGTCGGTATTCTTGTATGCGGAAGCGGAAACGGTGTTGCCATTACAGCAAACAAACACCAGGGGATACGAGCGGCGCTTTGCTGGATACCTGAAATTGCAAAGCTCGCGCGGCAGCATAATAACGCAAATATTATTTGCCTTCCGAGCCGGTTTGTGGGTGTTGAAGAAGCAAAGGAAATGGTTGATATATTCCTGAACACCTCATTTGAGGGCGGAAGACATCAGGCGAGAGTTGATAAGATTGCGTGCTGAATTTACCACCCTAACAAATAAGCAAAAATCAACGGCGCTACAATCGTAGCATCGCTTTCCACTACATACTTTGGTGTGTGAATATCCAGCTTGCCCCACGTGATCTTTTCGTTGGGCACGGCGCCTGAGTACGACCCGTAAGAAGTAGTTGAATCGGAGATCTGGCAGAAATAGCTCCAGTACGGAACATCATGCCATTCAAGATCCTGGTACATCATCGGTACCACACAGATTGGAAAATCGCCTGCAATACCACCGCCTATCTGGAAAAATCCAACACCTTTTCCTGATGAATTTTTTCTGTACCAGTCTGACAGGTAAACCATGTAATCAATTCCGCTTTTCATAGTGGAAGATTTCAGTTCATTCTTTATAACATATGAAGCGAAAATATTTCCCATCGTACTGTCTTCCCATCCCGGTACCACTATCGGCAGGTTCTTTTCTGCTGCGGCAACCATCCAGCTGTTTTTCGGATCAATTTCGTAATACTGCTTAAGTGCGCCGCTGTTGAGCATTTTATACATGAACTCGTGTGGAAAGTATTTTTCATTCCTGTCGTCAGCATCCTTCCACACCTTGTATATATGTTTCTGTATTCTTCTGAAAGCTTCTTCTTCGGGTATGCAGGTATCGGTTACGCGGTTGTAGTGGTTCTCCAGCAAATCCCACTCTTCCTGGGGACTAAGATCGCGGTAGTTTGGGACTCTTTTATAGTGGCTGTGGGCTACGAGATTCATTATATCTTCTTCGAGGTTTGCACCTGTGCAACTGATTATCGCCACTTTATCCTGGCGGATCATTTCTGCGAGACTTAATCCCAACTCTGCTGTGCTCATGGCGCCTGCGAGAGTTATCATCATCTTTCCGCCTTCCATCAGATGCTTCTCATATCCTTTCGCCGCATCAACCAGAGCTGCAGCATTGAAATGCCTGTAGTGATGTAGAATGAATTCTGATACCGGTCCCTTGCTCATACGCTTAAATTTTGTGCGGGCAAAGGTAAAAAAAAGGGAGTACCCAACTCCCTTATTTTCTTTTCTCCTTTTGGAACGTTGCCCAGCCTGATGTGCCGTCGGCTTTAAGAATTGTAATGTGGGTTGAACACTCTATTGTTGCATAATAAGCAGTTTCGCCATTAGATGAAACTTCAAACAGTTCGGTCATCCAGCCTTGTGAAAATTTCTTTTTCAACTCAGATGACAATGAAAGCGGAAGCTGGTCGATGTGAATGTTTCTTGATAATGCTACCTGCTCGCCATCAGCATTGTAATATGCAAACATTTCTTTGTCGAAATTCTTGAAAGTAACTTTATAAAGGTTGTTCCTCACTTCCCAACGTACTACTTCAGCAGTTTGAAATGATTTTTTGAAAGAGCTTAATACTTTCTGATTTAATCCTGAAACGTTATTAGCGAAAGCTGAGATTGTGATTGTTGTGAGCACTATGGCCAACATGATGATCTTTTTCATTTTACTTAATGTTTTTTGACTTTTATAATTTTAAATTTTTTTATTTTCTAACGCGTTACATAGAATCTGACGCATTACAGACAATAAGGTTACAGGTGCTGAAATGTTTTTTTGTAAATTGATTTTCGTGAATTACCTGGCACATGCATACCTGTCGTTTGGCGATCCTGAAGTGTTAACAGGAAATATGATCAGCGATTTTGTAAAAGGCAGGAAGAAGTTTGCGTATGACGCGCGGATTCTTGGAGGTATAAATCTTCATCGTGCCATTGATGAATTCACTGACGATCATCCTGTTAATAAAACCGTGGCCAATATTTTCAGACCCGCTTACCGGCTATACAGCGGTGCTTTCGTTGATGTTGTATACGATCATTTTCTTGCACTGGAACTGGCCGCTTTGCCACAAAGTTTTGAAGAATATACTGTGTCCGTTTATGATACACTCGAAAAATACAAGCACATGTTTCCGCCTGTTTTTAACAATATCTTTCCATACATGAAGCAACACAACTGGCTTTTCAATTATCAGTATTCGTGGGGAATTGAGAAAAGCCTGGCGGGATTGGTTCACAGGGCGGCATATTTATCGGAAAGCAAAACGGCATTTGATCTGTTCAATAAAAGGTATGATGAAATTAAGGCGGCATACCAGGCTTTCTTTCCCTCCCTTAAGAGTTTTGCTCTCAAAAAATTTTCTGATATTCACTAAATGTTTTCCAGCCTGAAGAACTCTTTGCCCTTAACGTTTATATTCATAATTGTTTTTTCCTGCAGGAATAATGAGCCAGCACCCGTTCAACAGGTAAATGTTGAACCAGCGGCAACAAAATCTCAGGAAAAAAGGCGCGCATCTAATATGGACAAGTCGCCGATGGACATAGCCTATTTTCCGGAAGACTTCCCCGTACTTAAAATGTCTGGAAAAGAAACAGGCGAACCGATTGCCAGGATCATTTATAGCAGGCCATCAAAAGACGGACGTGAAATATTCGGGAATGTTGTTAAATATGGAACATATTGGAGGCTTGGTGCAAACGAAGGCACAGAAATCGAATTTTTCAGAGATGTAACAATTAATCGTACAAAAGTTAAAAAAGGCAGATATATTATATATAGTGTTCCTTACAAGAACAAATGGACCATAAAACTGAACAGCGATCTCTATACATGGGGATTAAGCATACACAGCAAAAAGGATGTTTATTCTTTTGACGTTCCTGTTACCGCCGCCCCCAATAACTACGAAGTGCTTACGATGAAGTTTGAGCCGAAAGACAAAGGCGCGCAGTTAATGATAGCGTGGGACAGCGTGAGAACTTATTTGCCATTCACTTATTAGCATGTGTGGAATTGCAGGCATCATATCAACCGACAACTCAAAAATCAATGATGTTTATTTAAGCCGGATGGGTAACTGTCTTGCCCATCGCGGTCCCGACGGACAGGCCACCTGGATCAGCAGAAAGGGCAACGCAGGATTATGCCACAGGCGACTGATAATAATCGACAAGAGCGAAGCCGCTGCCCAGCCGATGCATTATGAGGGGCGGTATACTATTGTTCACAACGGAGAAATTTATAATTATATCGAGATTAGGGAAGAGCTTTCGAAAAAAGGCTACCGGTTCAAAACATCTTCCGATACTGAAGTTATACTTGCTGCTTACGCGGAATACAAGGAAAATTGTGTTGAACATTTCGACGGAATGTTTGCATTTGTGATCTGGGATGCGATCGACCAGGTTTTGTTCTGTGCCCGGGACAGGTTTGGTGAGAAGCCATTTTATTACAGCTTTTATAAAACTTTTTGGTTCGCCTCGGAAATAAAAGCGCTTCTGACGGCAGGGGTTGACGATGAAATTGATGATGGCTTGTTGTTATATTTTCTCGGAACAGGAAACACTATTGATCCAGCTGACCAATCAAGGACATTTTACAGGAAAATCAAAAAATTGCCGGCTGCGCACTGGCTTCGCTTTAGTGTAAATACCTCAGAGATCACGATCAATAGATACTGGAAGCTTCCTAAAGGAATATTAGACCGGAACGTTAATATAGCACTTGATGAGCTAAATGAACTTCTGTTATTATCAATTAGCCGGAGATTAAGAAGCGACGTACCATTGGGGAGCAGTTTAAGCGGCGGTCTCGACAGTTCAACTATTGCGGCTTATTTATCGCGCCTTGGAGTAGGACATTTAAAAACGTTTACAGCATCGTTTCCGGGTTTTGAGAAGGACGAGACAGGCAAAGCGAAGCTTGTTGCCAGCAAGTTTGGTTTCAGCAATTATACCGTGCATCCCGATGCTGATGG
>Ga0075431_100003872_pt1 | contig 14559 bp, 17 predicted proteins | sample RhiMetdeltSRZDD5_FD_75297 | JGI IMG/M metagenome (GOLD analysis project Ga0075431, IMG submission 75297) | Populus rhizosphere microbial communities from Tennessee, USA - Rhizosphere MetaG P. deltoides SRZDD5 | ecosystem: Host-associated > Plants > Roots > Rhizosphere > Soil | place: USA... | reverse complement strand
GAACTCCTCGGGCCGCGTGTACTGCGGCGGCTCGAGGAGCCCGCTTGCGAACGACTCGCGCTCGGCCCCGCCCTCGGCGCCGAGCGCCCCCGGCAAGAGCCGCGTCACCGCGTCCGTCACCACCAGCGCGGGCAGCTCGCCTCCCGTCACCACGTAGTCGCCGATGGAGATCCGCTCGTCGGCGAGCAGGTCGGCGACACGCTCGTCCACGCCCTCGTACCGGCCGGCGATCAGGATCAGGTGCCCAACCCGCGAGAGCTCCTGGGCCACGGACTGCGAGAGCGTTCGGCCGCGCGGGTCCATCAGCACCACGCGCGCCGCCGGAGTCCGCAGCGCCTCCACCGCCGCGAAGATGGGCTCCGGCTTCAGCACCATGCCACCGCCGCCGCCGAATTGATAGTCGTCGGCGTTGCGGTGACGGCCTGCCGCGTAGTCTCGGAGATCGACCACGCGAATGTCAACGATTCCCCGGCTGCGAGCACGGCCCAGCATCGAGGCCGCGATCACCGGCTCCACCATGGCCGGGAACAGGGTGAGGACGTCGATGCGCATCAGAGCTCCAGCAGGCCCTCCGGCGGGCTGATGACGACCCGCCGCCCGCCTAGATCGACCTCGCGGACGATCTCCGCGACCGCGGGGACCAGATGCTCACGGGTGCCGTCGCCGACGACCCACAGATCCTGGGCGGGACTGCCTTCCACCCGCAGCACCCGTCCCACCTCGCGTCCATCCTCCGTGAGCACCCGGCAGCCGACGAGCTGCCACGGGTAGAAGTGCCCGGGCGGCGCCGGGAGGGCCTGGGACTCGGGTACCGCCAGCAGTCGGCCCGTCAGGGCCGCCGCCGCCTCCGGCGACTCGTAGCCGGCCACCGCCACCAGCAGCGTGCCCGCGTGGAGGCGCGCCCCGGTGATGCGGCACCGCTCGCGCCGGTCGCGCGCCTCGTCCCACAGCACGCACTCGTCCAGCGCCTGGAATCGCTCCGGCCGATCGGTGAGGGGAGTGACTCGCACCTCGCCGCGCAACCCGTGCGGCCGGCCGATCTCGCCGATGGCGACGAGGCGGTCGGCGGTCACTACTCGACGATCTCGAGTACGGCTCGCTTCCTGAGCTTCGTCGCGTTCGCGTTCAGGATGGTACGCAGCGCGCGCGCCGTCCGGCCCTGCTTGCCGATCACCTTGCCGAGGTCACCAGGCGCGACCCGCAGCTCGATCACGGTCACCCGCTCACCCTCGACTTCGGTCACGTTGACGCTCTCCGAATCGTCGACCAGCGCCTTCGCCATCAACTCCACCAGATCGCGCATCGACTACCCGCCTCTGCTGCAGCTTCCGTGCTGCGTGTTGCGTCGTCCCTCGGCCCCTACGCTGTCGGCTTCGGCGACAGCGCGATCAGCTTGCGCACCGTATTGGACGGCTGTGCGCCCTTGCTGATCCATGCCTCTGCCTTCGTCCGGTCGATACTTACCTGCGGCGGATCCGTCACCGGGTTGTAGTGGCCGATGACCTCGATGAACCGCCCGTCGCGCGGCGAGCGGGAATCCGCCACCACCACCCGGTAGCGCGGCCGCTTGCTCGAGCCCTCACGTCTGAGACGAATCGAAACGCTCACGTGTTTACCCCCTCAGGGTTGGAAACCCGGGCAGGCCCTTCATCTTGCCCAGCCGGCCTTCCACGTTCTTGAACTGCTTCATCATCTTTCTGAGCTGCGCGTACTGCTTGAGGAGCCGGTTCACGTCCTGGACGGACGTGCCGCTGCCGCGCGCGATGCGCTGGCGGCGCGAGCCGTTGATCACTTCGGGATTCTTGCGCTCGCCGGGAGTCATGGACAGGATGATGGCGTCGAACCGGTCCAGGTCGGCCTGCTCGCCGTCCAGGTCCTTCGGCGCGGCCTTGAGGGCCTTGCCGAACGGCAGCATGCCGAGGATCTGGTCCAGCGGACCGAGCTGGCGTACCTGCCGGAGCTGCTCCCGAAAATCCTCGAGGCTGAAGCTGTCCTCGCGCAGCTTGCGCACCATCTCCTGTGCTTTTTCGGCGTCGACCGTCTCCTGCGCCTTCTCCACGAGCGACAGCACGTCGCCCATGCCGAGGATGCGGGAGGCGAGGCGGTCGGGATGAAACGGCTCGAGCGCCTCCGTCTTTTCGCCCATGCCGACGAAGGCGATGGGGCGACCGGTGACGTGCCGGACGGACAGCGCCGCGCCGCCGCGCGAGTCGCCATCCATCTTGGTGAGGATGATGGCGTCGATGCCCACCGCCTCGTTGAACTTCTCGGCGACGGTCACCGCGTCCTGCCCGGTCATGGCGTCGACGACGAGCAGGATGTGGTGCGGCTTGACCTCCTGCTTGATGCGCTTCAGCTCGTCGACCATGCCGTCGTCGATGTGAAGCCGCCCCGCCGTATCGAGTATCAGCGGGGTCAGCCCGCGCGCGGCCGCCTCGTCGAGCGCCGCGCGGCAGATGGCGATCGGTTTCTGAGTGGCGTCGCCGACCACCGGCACGTTGATCTGCGCGCCGAGCGTTCGCAGCTGGTCCTGCGCGGCCGGTCGGTAGGTGTCGGCAGCGGCGAGCAGGGGCTGCTGCCCCTGCTTGGCGTACATGCGCGCCAGCTTGGCGGCGGTGGTCGTCTTGCCCGAGCCCTGCAGGCCGATGAGCATGACGACGGTGGGAGGGTGCGAGGCCATGGCGAGGCGGTGACCGCTGCCCCCGAGCAGCTCGATGAGCTCGTCATGGACGACCTTCACCACCTGCTGGGCCGGGGTCAGCGACTTGAGGACGTCCTGGCCGACGGCCTTGACTCGGACGCGCTCGACGAAGCCTCGCACGACCTTGAAGTTGACGTCGGCTTCCAGCAAGGCGACCCGGACCTCCCGGAGTGCCTCCTGGATGTTCTCCTCCGTCAGGCGGCCGTGGCCGCCGAGCCGGTCGAAGATCGCGGTCAGTCGTGTGCTCAGCGAGTCGAACATGGAAAGGCAGAGTGTACGCAACTACCTGGAAAAATTCAACGCGGCGAGGGTCGGCTACGTGCGCAGGCGGCGAACGGTGATCCTGAGCGGGTGGCGTGGCAGCAGGAGGAGCAGGAAGCCCAGCGGCAGCACGATCGACCCGACGATCAGCCAGAACGGAAGCGACTTCCAGCAGGTGCGCCAGTCCCAGCCGGCGAGGCCGAGCTGCTTCGCCCAACGCTGTACCATGCCCCCGGATGTCGCAAGGGCGGTGCCACGGCTAAGGGCACGAAGAATCGAAAGGTTACGGCGAGGGGGCGATCATTCGCTAATCAGCTCCGGTCAGCGACTAGCCGGCGGCGGCGCGCATCTGCTTGATCACCGCCGCCGGATCCGGCGCCTCGAACACGGCCGAGCCCGCCACCAGGATCGAGGCCCCGTGCTCCGCGCACGGGCCCGCGTGCTCCACCTTGACGCCGCCGTCGATCGAGAGGTCGACGCGCCGCGGGCCGAGCAGCGTACGGATCTGACGGATCTTCGGATAGACGGCAGGAATGAACTTCTGGCCGCCGAACCCAGGGTTCACCGACATCACGAGGACGAGGTCGAGATCGTCGAGCACGTACTCGATGGTGTGCGGATGCGTCGCCGGGTTCAGGGCGGCGCCGGCCTTGACGGCGACACCGTGCTTGGCGCCGAGCTCCCGGATGGAGGTGAGCGTCCGCTGCAGATGGGGACACGCCTCGACGTGGACGGTGAGCATGTCGGCGCCGGCGGCGACGAAGTCCGCGAGGTACTTCTCCGGCTCCACGATCATGAGGTGGAGGTCGAGCGGCAGCTTCGTGCGCTTGCGGATGGCGGCGAGGATCGGGAAGCCCATGGTGATGTTCGGGACGAATCGACCGTCCATCACGTCGATGTGGAGCTGATCGGCGCCGGCGGCTTCCACGCGCGCGATCTCCTCGGCGAGCACGCCGAAGTCCGCGGACAGAATCGACGGCGCGATCTTGATCACGAGGCTGTTATATCACGCGAGCCGAAGGCGCACGGCCGTGAAGCCGTCGATGCCGAGGCGATCGGGGCGGATGCGCAGCACGCCGTCGTCCAGCGCGAGCGGGAATGACCCGGGCGGATCCAGCCGGAAGCTGGAATGCCGCGCGAGAAACGCGTGCACGACGTCGTCGTTCTCCTCGGGCTCGAGCGAGCACGTCGCGTAGACGAGGCGGCCGCCAGGCTTGAGCATGGTGGCCGCCGCCTCGAGGATCTCCCGCTGCCGCGCCGCTGCACGAACGAGGTCCTCGGGCTGACGTCGCCACTTCACCTCGGGGTTGCGGCGTAGCACGCCAAGATTCGAGCACGGGGCGTCGACCAGCACGGCCTCGCACGACCCCGCGTGCGCGGCGGCCGCTTCCTGCGCGGTGCTCGTCAGCGTCTCCACGATGGTGACGCCGAGCCGCGCCGCGGCCTCGGGAACGCGCGCCAGTCGACTCGGCTGCGGATCGAGCGCGATGATTCGCCCGCGGTTCTCCATGAGCTGCGCCAGATGGGTGGTCTTCGTTCCGGGCGCCGCGCAGACGTCGGCCACCGTCTCGCCCGGTCTCGGCTGGAGCAGGTGGCCGACCAGCATCGAGGCCTCGTCCTGGGCGACGCAGGACCCGTCGGCGAACGTGCGCCACGTCCCCGGCTCGCCCGCCCGCGCCGCCAGCAGTCCCTCGGATGCGTGAGGCGTTGGCCGCGTCGCCACGTCGTCCTCGGCGGCCAGCCGCGCGGCGAGCTCGTCGCGCGAGAGGCGCAGCGTGTTGGTGCGCAGGGTGACGGGTGGGCGCTCGTTGAGCGCGCGCATCAGCGCCTCGGCGTCGGTCGCGCCGTAGCGCTCCACCCAGCGCGCGGCCAGCCAGGTCGGAAACGAGCAGCGCGTGGCCAGCGCGTCGACGGCGTCGCGCGGCGGCGCGGGCTCGCGCTCGCGGGCGCCCCGCCGTGCGAACGAGCGGAGCACCGCGTTCGCATACTCGGCGAGACCGGGCTTGCGGCCGCGCGCGAGGGTGACGGCGTCGTTGACGGCGGCGAACGTTGGTATCCGCTCGAGAAAGACGAGCTGATACGCGGTCATGCGGAGTGCCACGCGCACGCGCGGGTCCAGCGCGTCGAGCCGCCGGCGCGAGTGAGGGCCGAGGATCCAGTCGAGGTAGCGTTGCCAGCGGAGGGTGCCGTAGACGATCTCGGTGGCGAGGCCGATGTCCCGCGGCGCCGGGGCATCGCGCTGGACCTCGGCATCGAGCGCCAGATCGGCCCAGGCGCCGTCGGCGTCCACGCGCTCCAGCACGCGAGCGGCCAGCGCGCGTGCCGGCGCGGCCGCGCTCACGGCGCTCCGAGGCGGTCGCCGGCGCGCAGCCGCGCGCCGCGCAGCCAATCGTCCCACGCCATCGGCCGCCGGCTCTCCGGCTGCACCTCGATGGGCAGGACGGCTCCGTCGCCCGTGGCGACGGCGAGAGCGCCGCCGCTCGACACGAGCGTGCCCGGTCCGGCCGTCGCCGGCACCGCTTGCGCACGCCAGATCGTGAGCGCGCCGGCCGGGGTGGACGTCGTGGCCCCCGGCCACGGGTTACAGCCCCGCGCGAGGTTGACGATATCGCGCGCCGGCCGGGCCCAGTCGATCGTGCCATCGCCCTTCTTGAGCCGGGGCGCCAGGGTGGCCCCCGCGTGATCTTGTGGCTGAGGCACGATCGAATCGAGCCGCGCCAGCGTCTCCACGATCACCTCGGCGCCGAGCGGCGCCAGTCGCGCGAAGAGCTCGCCGGCCGTCTCGTCGGCGCCGATCGGGATCGCGCGCATCAACAGGATGTCGCCCGTGTCCATGCCGGGGTCCATTCGAAAGGTGGTGATGCCGGTCTCGGTCTCGCCGCGGATGATCGACCACTGGATCGGGGCGGCGCCGCGATAGCGCGGCAGCAGCGAGGCGTGAATGTTGATGGACCCGCGCGCCGGCGCGTCCAGGACGGCTTTCGGCAGGATCTGACCGAAGGCGACCACGACGGCGACGTCGGCACCCAGGACTGCGAGCCGCTCGGGCCACTCGGGGTCGCGCAGCCGTGCGGGCTGGAGCACCGGGATGCCCGCCGCCAGCGCCGCCTGCTTCACGGGCGGCGGCGTCAGCCGCTGGCCGCGGTGGGCCGGACGATCGGGCTGGGTCACGACGGCGACGACGTCGTGGTGACGACGCAGCGCCTCGAGGGCAGGCAACGCGAAATCCGGCGTCCCGTAGAAGAGAAGCTTCAGCGGCTACAACGCGAACGCGTGGTGGGCGCCGGCGTCCTCGGCGAGCCCTTCCTTGCGGATACGGCGCTTGATGCGGTCGCGGGTCACCGGATCGAGACGGTCGATGAAGAGCACGCCGTCCAGATGGTCCATCTCGTGCTGAAAGACCCGCGCGCGGAGCCCGCGCGCCGAGATCGACACCGGCCGCCCCGCCTCGTCCTGCGCCTCCAGCCGTACCCACTCCGCGCGCTTGACCGGCGCAAAGACGCCGGGGATGGAGAGACAGCCTTCCTCGGCCACGATCTCGCCGCCCTGCTCGGCGATCACGGGATTGATGAGCGCGCGCGCCTCGCGCCCTTCGTCGTCCCCGACCACCATGAGCCGAAGCGAGATACCGACCTGAGGCGCGGCGAGCCCGAGCCCGACCTCGTCGTACATGGTGTCGACCATGTCGGCGATCATTCGCTTGATCTCAGGCGTCACCGTCTCGACGGGCTTGCCCTTTCGACGGAGCACCGGATCGCCATATTTTCGAACCTTTAGGACTGCCATGCGGCCGAAATGAACCTCCGCGCTTAAAGATGTCGCGTATTTACGGCCATTCTACCATGCCGGCTCGGCGGCGGTCGGCGGCTCATCGCCGGGCGCCACTACGTGTACGATGCGTCTCGGACGGCCATTTCATGCGGAGGGAACTGATGCGAGTCATTGGTCTACTGGCGTTCGCCGTCGTGCTGCTGACTGCGGTGAAGCCCGCCGATGCCCAGGAGGTGCTGGTCTCCGCCGCGATCAGCACGAAAGACGCGGTGGAGGAGCTCGGCCGGGTCTTCATGTCCTCCCGTCCGGGTGTCACGCTCCGGTACAACTTCGGGTCGTCAGGCGAGCTGCAGAAGCAGATCGAGGCGGGAGCGCCCGTCGATCTCTTCATCTCGGCAGCCCAGCAACAGATGGACGAGCTGCAGAGGAAAGGCCTCATCCTGATGCCAACTCGCCGCATCTTCGCCCGCAACGTGCTGACCGTCATCAAGCCCGCGGACTCGAGATTCGACATCAGCAAGGCGGCGGACCTCCTGGACGCGCGGGTCACGAAGATCGTCGTTGGCAATCCCAGGACGGTTCCGGCCGGACAGTACGCGGAGGAGAGCCTCAGGACGCTCGGTCTCTGGGATCGTCTCCAGCCGAAACTGGTCTTTGCCGAGAATGTCCGGCAGGCCCTCGACTACGTCGCTCGCGGCGAGGTGGACGCCGGGTTCGTGTACACGACCGATGCGGCCGTCCGCGGCAAGCAGGTCAGCGAGGCATTCCGGCCCGGAGAGGACACGTACCGTCCCGTGCTGTATCCGGTGGCCGTGGTCGCGGGCGCCAAGCAGGGGTCGTTGGCGCAGGCGTTTCTGGATCTGCTCGTCAGTCGAGAGGGCGCGACGGTGCTCGGCCGCTACGGGTTCCAACGACCGCCCGGCGCCCCCTAGAACGCCCATTCGACGGGATCCACCTCGACCGCGATCGTCCCGCGGCTCCGCGAAGGCGGACGGCCGGAGTCGGGCAGCCCTGCGGCCAGCCGCGCGGGAAGATCGTCGCGGCCCTTGACGACGATGCGGCGCAGACGATTACGACGATCCGGGCTCGGAGGGTAGACGACGAGCTCGCGGTCGGCGCCGAGAGCCGCCGCCACCTCGTCGGCGAGTCGGCGAAGATCGGCCGGCGCCTTGGCGGTGACGGTGACGACGGCGAGGCGCCGGAATGGCGGATAGCCGAGCTCGCCGCGGAACTTGAGCTCGTGCCGGTAGAAGGCGCCGAGGTCCTGACGAAGGGCGGCGTCGACAACGTAATGCTCGGGACTCTGCGACTGCAGCACCAGGGCGCCGCCGCGCGCGATCCGCTCGGCGGCACCCCAGATCAGCGAGAAGAGCCGCTCGCCGGCGCGGAAGTCCGGCAGCCGTAGCAGCTGGTCCGGCGCGACGAAGCCGGCGAGACCGAGCGCGCCGGGCCCGAACAGGCGCAGGGCGCCGCGCGTGCCGATCACGACCTGCGCCTCGGCCGCCGCCCTACGCTGCGCTTCCGCACGCGCGCCGCGCGTCGCCTCGGGGTCGTAACGCGCCACGCGCGCCTCGGGGAACCGGCGCCGCACGGCATGCTCGACGCGCTCGGCGCCCCAGCCGAACGGCGAGAGGCGTCGGCCGCGGCACGCGGGACAGGTCTCGGGCAGCGGGACGACGCGGCCGCACACTCGGCAGCCGAGCGTGCGGGCCGCGCGCACGTACGCGAGCGCGATGACGCACTCTGGGCAGCGCAGGATGTCGCCGCACTCATCGCACGCGAGCGCCGAGGCCAGCCGGCTCACGAGCAACAGCACCCGGCGGCCGGAATTCAGCGTCTCGCGCATCGCGCGCGAGAGCGTCGGGGTGAGCGGCTCGCGCCGCAGGATCCCGCGCGTGTCGGCGACCTGCGTGGTCGGCCAGGCGCCGGGCGCCGCCATCTCCAGGACGGCGCGCGCGCTGTCGGCCCGCCACCACATCTCGACGCTCGGCGTGCCGGCCGTGAGCAGGGCCCGCTGACCCTCGCGCGCGGCGCGCTCAAGCACGATCTCGCGCGAGTGAAGGCGCGGCGCTCCCGGAGGCTTGTGCGCGGCCTCGTGCTCGTCGACGAGCGCGATGGTGGCCCCGCGCGGAAGCGGCGCAAGCAACGCCGAGCGCGTCCCCACCGCGCGCGATGCCGCTCCGGCCCGCAACGCCGCCCACGCGGCCACCCGCTCGGCGTCGTCCACTCCCGAATCGAGCCGCACGACCGCACCCCGCCGCCCCAGCCGCTGCGCCCAGCGCGCCGCCGCCTCGACATCCGGCACGATGACGAGCGCCGGCCCATCTCCGATCCGCTCGAGCAGCCGAGTCTCCCGCCCCGCGCCGACGAGAAGCTCAGGCTTGGGGACAGTGCCCGAACGCGAATGATCGGGCGTGCGCAGCCGGGAACCATCTGGAACGGGATGGTTGGTGGCTGCGCTCGGCGGCAGCAGCGCGGCCAGCGTGCTGCCGAGAGAGGAGAGGGATTGCTCGGCGATCCAGCGCGCGAGGGCGAGGCCATCGACGTCGAGCACGCGCGCGGAGTCGGCGAGACGGAGGAGCGGCTTCAGCCCGGCCGCGTCGTCGCGCTCGTGAAGCGCCACGATGACACCCGTGCGATTGGCGCGTCCGAGCGGCGCGACGACGCGCTGACCGGGCGCGAGCGTCCAGCCATCGGGGACGCGGTAGGAGAACGGATGCGAGAGCGGGGCGTCGAACGAGACGTCGGCGACGGTCACCGCGTTCTTCGCTGGTCGTACTCTCTCTTGGCGAGCTTGAGGTCGTCCCAGGTCATGCGCTTGAACTCCTGACCGGGATTGCGCAGCAGGAAAGCAGGATGAAAAGTCGGGATCAAGATCGCGTCGCCATACGGGTGGATGCGGCCGCGAAGCTTGCCGATCGGCGCGCTCGTCTTGAGCAGCGCGCGGGTGGCCACGCTGCCGAGCGAGAGAATGACTTTCGGCTGGAGCGTGGCCAGCTGCTCGGACAGGAATGGCTCGCACGCCGCGAGCTCGTCGGGCTCGGGGTTCCGGTTCGACGGCGGCCGGCACTTGACGGCATTGCAGATGTAGACCTCGTCACGGCTGAGATCGACGGACGCGAGCATTTTCGTCAGCAGCTGGCCGGCGCGGCCGACGAACGGCAGGCCCTGGGCGTCCTCGTCGGCGCCCGGTCCCTCGCCGATGCAGACGAATTCCGCCTGAGGGTTTCCGGATCCGAAGACCAGGTTCGTGCGCCCCTCGCAGAGCTTGCAGCGACGGCAGCCCTGAAGGGCCTGTTCCTGGCGTCGGAGCGATTCCGCGGGCGTCATCAGATAGTCGCCATCCAGACCGGCCGACGACACGCCGAGATCCCGGTGGAACCGGAGCGTGTCGGCCAGCGCGCCGAGGGCGCCGGCCAGCGCGTCGCGCGGACTTCCGCTCAGCGGGTCGCCTTGCCGGCCTCGCGGCTCGTCGCCGCGCGCAGCCGGAGGATCTCGGAGAGGATGGCGTCGGCCACCGCGCTCTTGGACATGCGCGGCAGCGCGCGCGTACCGCCCCAGCGGTCGATCAGGAGGACCTCGTTGTCCTCCGCGTCGAACCCGATGCCGGCCTGACTGACGTCGTTGGCGACGAGCAGATCGATGCCCTTGGCCTCGAGCTTCACGCGCGCGTTGGCGGCAACGTCGTTCGTCTCCGCCGCGAAGCCCACGACGAAGGCGCCGGTCCGTCCGGCCGCGACCTCGGCCAGGATGTCCGGATTCGGCGTCAGCTCGAGCGTGAGATCCCGCTTGCCCTTGATCTTCGTCTCCGAGGGGCGCCGGACGCGATAGTCGGCGACGGCGGCGGCCTTGACCACGACCGTGGCGCCGGGGAGATGTCGGAGCACGGCCTCCCGCATCTCCTCCGCCGTCTGGACGGGGACGAACGTCGCCGCCGAGGGCGGCGTCAACGCCGTGGGCCCGGACACGAGTGTCACGTGGGCGCCGCGGCGCAGGGCCGCCACCGCGATGCGGTAGCCCATCTTCCCCGACGATCGGTTCGAGATGTACCGCACGGGATCGATCGGCTCGCGTGTGGGCCCGGCGGTGATCAAGAGCTTCTCGCCCGCGAGGTCTTGCACCGGCGCCAGGACCGCCTCCAGCGCCTGAACGATAGCCGCGGTCTCCGGCAGGCGACCACGACCCGAGAGTCCGGACGCCAGCGCGCCGGCCTCGGGCTCCATCACCACCACCCCACGCCCGCGCAGGGTCGCCACGTTGGCGGCCACGGCCGGGTGATCCCACATGCCGCCGTCCATCGCCGGCGCCATCAGCACCGGACAGCGTGCGGCGAGCAGAAGCGTCGTCAAGAAGTCGTCGGCGATTCCGTGCGCCGCCTTCGCGAGCACGTTGGCCGTCGCCGGCGCCACGATCACGGCCGCCGCGCGCTCGGCCAGCGCCACGTGCTCGACGGCCTCCGGGCTCTGCGGGTCGAAGAGATCGGTGAGGACGGGACGCGCGGAGAGTGTCCGGAACGTGAGCGGGCCGACGAAGTGCCGCGCGTGCTCGGACAGGCAGACCGTCACGCTGGCGCCCAGCGCCGTCAGCTCGCGGAGCAGGAGCACCGCCTTGTAGGCGGCGATCGAGCCCGTCACGCCGAGGACCAGCTCCCGTCCGTCCAGTCGCATGCTAGGGCTTGGTTTCGTCCACTTCCTTGACGCGGTACTCCACCTTGGCGGCCGCGATCTCTTCCAGCGCCGAGCTGGTGGGCTTCTTGTGCTTGCTCTCCACGCGGGGAGGCGCGCCGCGGTTCAGCTGTCGTGCGCGCTTGGCCGACAGCACCACCAGCAGATACCGGTTCGAGACCTTGTTGAGCGCCGATTCGAGCGAGGGGAACGCCATCAGTTGGGAACCTCCAGGTCGGGAAAGGTGACGCCGAGGCGTGTCGTCCGACAGCGCTCGGCAAGGATCACGGCCATGAGCTGGTCGATCGCTTCCTTCACGTCGCGATTCACGATCAGATAGTCGTAGTGCTTCCACAGCGCGATCTCTTCGCGCGCGCGGGCCAGCCGCCGCTCGATGTCCTGGTCGGCGTCCGAGCGACGCTCGCGCAGACGCTGCTCCAGCTCCGCCATGGACGGGGCGACGATGAAGACGAGGACGGCCTCCGGGTACCGCCGCCGGAGCTGCGCCGCTCCCTGCGTGTCGATGTCGAGGAGCACGTCGCGGCCGTCGCGGAGGGCCGTTTCGAGCGGTCGGGCCGGCGTGCCGTAGAGATTGCCGTGGACGCTGGCCCACTCCGCGAGCTCGCCGCGCTCCTGCATGGCCGTGAACGCCTCCCGCGAGATGAAGCGGAAGTCGCTTCCGTCCACCTCGCCCGGCCGCGGCGGCCGCGTCGTGCACGAGACCGAGTAGGCGAGCCCGGGGACGCGGAGTCGTGCCTCCCGACAGAGCGTGGTCTTTCCGGCGCCCGAGGGCGCGGACACCACGAACAGCGTGCCGCGACGCCGGAGGGTGAACCCCGGCTCGCTAGTCACCGTTCGTGCCCCGGTCCGTGAGCAGGCGCTGGGCGAGGGTGGCCGGCTCCAGCGAGGAAAGGATCAGATGATCGCTCTCGGTCACGATGACCGCACGCGTGCGGCGGCCGTTGGTGGCGTCCACGAGCTTGGTGGAGCCCTTGACGCTCTCGATGAGACGCTTCACGGGCAGCGAGTCGAGGGCGACGATGGCGACGATCTGATGGGCGAGCACGACGTTGCCGTGGCCCACGTTCACGAGCCGCGGCGCGGCGCCGTTGGTGCCGCGATTACTCAAGATTCTGCACCTGCTCGCGGATCTTCTCGAGCGCGCCCTTGGCCGCCAGCGCCGACTGGCTCAGCTCGAGGTCGTCGGCTTTCGAGCCGACCGTGTTGACCTCGCGGTTCAGCTCCTGGAGCAGGAAGTCGAGCGCGCGGCCCACCGGCCCGCCCTTGTCGAGGGCGAGCGTGAATTCCGCGAGGTGCGCGCGCAGCCGCGCCAGCTCCTCGCTCACGTCCGTCTTGTCGGCCCAGATCGCCGCCTCGCTGAGGAGCCGGCTCTCGTCGATCGGCGTCTCCGCCAGCAGTGCGCGCAGCCGCTCGCGCAGCCGCTGCTCGCGACGCGCGGACGCGGCGGGCGCACGGGCGGCCATCGTGTCCACGGCGCCCGTCAGCTCGGCGTGCAGGCTCCGCAGCGCTTCCACCAGGCGTTCGCCCTCGGCCGCGCGGCGCGCAACGAGCTCGTCGAGCGCCTGTCCGAGCGCCCGCTCGAGCAGGGGCCATGGAGCGGACGGCTCGAGGGGCTCGGCGTCTTCCAGGCGCATGACGCCGGAGCGCTCGAGGATCCAGTCGAGACTCGGGGCGCCCGTCAGCCCCAGCTCGACCGCCAGCGCCTGGGCGCGCGCGACGTATTCGCGCGCGAGTGCTCCGTCGACCTGAACTCGCTGGACGCCCGTGCCGGCGAGCGGCGTGACCTGCACGGCGACGTCGACGCGTCCGCGCTCGAGGCGGCTCTGGATGAGACGGCGCGCGTCGAGCTCCAGAGAGGAGAGCGCGCGGGGCAGTCGGAGGGCGACATCCAGGTGGCGGTGATTCACGGATCGGGCCTCGACGGTCACGGCGATCGAATCGCCACTTACCTCAGCCCGTCCAAACCCGGTCATGCTCCGGACCATGAAGACCCTCAGCATCGCTGAAATTCGCTGTAGTGTCAATATGTTGCGGTTGACAGCCGGCGCGGCGCGTGGCTATGCTGCCGCATTCCAAGGAGGATTCCTGCATGACGTTGACCCGACGGCACTTCCTGCGCGCCAGCGGGGCGGCCGTCCTGGCCGCCGGCTGGCGCGGAGTGGCCAGCGCGCAGACCGCGAAGCCCATCACCATCGCGCACAGCGTCTCGACGTTCGTCTACGGTCAGCACCTGGTCGCCCGGGAGAAGAAGTTCTTCGAGGAGGAGCAGGTCTCGGTGCCGTCGTTCATCGTCCCCGGCGGTGGGGCGCGCGTCGTGAACGCGGTGACCGCGGGCCAGGCGATGTTCGGGCTCGGCGACTCCAACCATCCCCTCAAGGCCACCGAGAAGGGCCGCGACACCGTGATGCTGTTCGCCACCGACACGCGTTGCAGCTACGCCAACGTCGTCGTCCGCAAGGACCTGTGGGACAAGGGCGTTCGTTCGCTGGAGGGCCTGGCCGACGCGAAGCTGCTCGGGCGCAAGGCCGTGGTGGCGGCCACCGCCATCGGCTCGGGCACCTACGTCTACGGCCAATACGTCATGCGCCACACCAAGGCGCCCGACGGCAAGGCGGTGAACGACGCCGTCGAGTGGGTCGGCGGCGGCGCCTCGACCACCATGCTCGGCGGGCTCAAGGCCGCCAAGTTCGACGCCATCATGGCCGTTCCGGAGTGGCAGTGGGCGGCCGAGGAAGAAGGCTTCGGCAAGGCGATCTACGACGTGCAGGACGAGACGGCGTGGAACCGCGTCTTCGGCGGCGCCATCCCCGTGACCGTCGGCTATACGCTCCGCGAGACGATCGAGAAGTCGCCGGATCTCGTCCAGGGCTATGTCGGCGCCATCTATCGCGCGCAGCAGTGGATCCGTCGCGCCAAGGACGAGGACATCGCCGAGCTCATCCACAAGCCCTACATGGACACCTTCAGTCGCGAGGTGGTGCTGCGGTCCATCCGCTACTACAAGACCATCTTCGACTGGGACCTGGCCATCGAGGAGAAGGACTACGACAACGGTCTGAAGGTGTTCATCCCCATCGCCATCGACAAGCCGCTGCCCTTCACGAAGGTGGTGGACATGTCGTTTCTCAAGAAGGCGCGGGC
>Ga0075431_100003871_pt1 | contig 14561 bp, 14 predicted proteins | sample RhiMetdeltSRZDD5_FD_75297 | JGI IMG/M metagenome (GOLD analysis project Ga0075431, IMG submission 75297) | Populus rhizosphere microbial communities from Tennessee, USA - Rhizosphere MetaG P. deltoides SRZDD5 | ecosystem: Host-associated > Plants > Roots > Rhizosphere > Soil | place: USA... | reverse complement strand
TAGAAAGGCACCGCGATGCCCGGCACGCCGTCCGGCGAGAACCACTCCTCGGAGAGCCACACGTGCGGCCGGAACTTGATACCGCGCGCCTTCAAGCTGCGACGGATCTCGCGCAAGCGGTCTTCGATCTCGGAATGGCGGAGCGTCAGGCGCAAGTCGCAAAAGCGCGTTCGCAGCAGCTCCGCGTCGGACAAGCGCGTCCACGCCGGCTCGCGCTGGCGCTTGCGCCGCAGACTGCCTTTTCGTCGAGCGCGCGCCGCCATTGCTCAGGCCAGCAGATGGCGCGCCAGCGAACGCAACGGCGCATCTTCGGCGAGCTGTCGTCGCCAATCGGCGGGAATCGAGTCGACGCCGTAGTGCGCTCCGACGAGCGCACCGCAAAGCGCCGCAGCGGCGGGCGAGCTCTGTGCTGTCGTCGCGACCAGCAACAAGGCATCCGCGCTAGTGGCAGCAGTGCCAAACGCAGCGATAGCGACGCGCGTAACGAAGAGAGCATCGTCGCCGGTACCTTCCGCTTCGCGGCGCTGCTTGCGTTCGATCAGGCTCTTCACGGGCGCTTTGAGCGGGCGATGACGCAGCAACGTGAGCGCCGGGCCGTTGAAAGCCAGCAGCGTCGCCTTGTCCACCCCGGAAAGCGCGTCGGTGAGCAGCGCCGACCAGAACCGACACAAATCCAGCACGACCGGCGCTTGTTGCGTCGTGCGCGAAAGCTCGGCAGCAATCTCGATCGCGCGCTGCGGATCGGCGCGCAGGTAAAGAGCTGCAGCGAGCGTGCGCGGCAGCGAATGCGGATCGAGATTCTTCGGGTCGTGCGTGCCGGCGTTCGGCTTGCGCGACCATTGCCAGGCGCCGAGCGCGCGCTTCAATTCAGCAGGCACCGACACGTCGGCGCTGCGCGTCCACTGCAGATAGCGCTGCATCTGATCTTCGGGATTGTGTGCACACGAGGCCAGCAGACTTTCGGCGAGCGCGCGGGTCATTGCCGTGTGCGCACCCGTACGCAGGGAGGTGCGCTCGCGCATCGCCGTAACGAGAGTGCTCGCGTCGAAGTTGCTGTGGGTAACCAGCAAACCGAGCGCGTCGCCCAGTGCGAGTCCAACCAGTGCTCCTTCGTAACGCGGCGCCAGGTCGAGCTGCGCGACGGCGCCCGCGACAGGCTCGCGCCATCGCAACACGAAGTCGACCTGCTCGGAAGTCTCCGGGATCGTTGGCCAACGCCGCGAGCGCGCGCATTGCTTCCACAGCACTTGCAGGCGATCGAAAGCCTTCTCGTTCGTCAATCCGCTGCGAATGAGATGACAGCCCACGGCGGTTCCAGTGCGGCCGATGCCCGCGCGACAGTGCAGGTACACGCACTGGCCAGCGCTGAGCTCGCTGTCGATGAGATCGAGGATCCGCGCCATGTGCGCGGCGGAATCGGGCACGCTGTGATCGAGCACTGCCAGGCGCCGATAGTGCACACGCTGCTCGGTCAGCTCGGGCAGGAGGCTGTCGTAGTCGGGCAGCTCGCCCTCCTCCGTGAGATCGATGAAGCTGGTGACACCCGCGGCCAGCAACCGCTGCACACGTTCCATGGCGTCGGCGCGCGACATCGAGCCGGGATATTCCCCGGCGAGAAGCCGGCCCGGCTGCACCCAGTAACTGTTCGGAATTGGGGTCGAGAGGTCCCTGTTCATCGGCCCGCGAATGATACGGATGGAAGCGGACAGCGGATAGCCAATGGCGGATAGTGCGGACCCGACTTCTGCCCCGGCGTCCGAGCCTGTAGGCTGTGCAGCCAAACAACTATCCCGCCGCCCGAGGCCTGAATGTCCTTCCTGCGCCGTCTCTTCGCTGTCCGCCCTGTCGAATCGATCGTCGCCGAGCTGGAAAGCGCGCCGCCGCTGAAGCGTGTGCTGACGGCCAGCTCCCTGACGGCGATCGGCCTCGGCTCGACGATCGGCACCGGCATTTTCATCCTGACCGGCACCGTCGCCGCGAATCACACCGGGCCGGCCCTGACGCTGGCCCTGCTGATCGCCGCGATCGGTTCCGCGCTCGCCGCCATCTGCTACTCCGAGTTCGCCGCGATGATTCCGGTGTCGGGCAGCGCGTATACGTACGCGTACTGCACCCTCGGCGAGTCGGTCGCCTGGATCATCGGCTGGAACCTGTCGCTCGAATACCTGATGTCCGCGTCGGCGGTCGCGGTCGGCTGGTCGCAGTACGTCGTCAATCTGCTGCGCGATTGGGGCATCCATATGCCCGCCGCGCTCACGAATGCGCCGCTCGACAAGGGCGCGGACAGTTTTCTGATGACGACCGGTTCGATCGTCAACCTGCCCGCCGTGCTGATCACGCTGGCGCTCGGCTGGGTGCTGTACATCGGCATCAAGGAATCGGCGACGGCGAACAACATCATGGTGTGGATCAAAGTTGCGGTGATCGTCATTTTCATCCTCGCGGGCATCAGCTACGTCGACACCGCGAACTGGCATCCTTATCTGCCGGCGAATACCGGCAAGGACGGCGAGTTCGGCGTGAGCGGCCTGCTGCGAGGCACGGCGATCATCTTCTTCTCGTACGTCGGCTTCGATGCTGCATCGACTGCCGCGCGCGAGACGCGCAATCCGCAGCGCGACGTACCGCTCGGCATCCTCGGCGCGCTGGTCATCTCGGCCATCCTCTACGTCGCGATGTCAGCGGTCATGACCGGCATGGTGCCGTACCAGAAGCTCGCTGCCGATGCGCCGGTCGCAGTCGCGCTCGATGCTCACCCGCAGCTCGCGTGGCTCGGCTCGCTGGTGAAGATCGGAGCGATCGCCGGCATGACCTCGGTCATCCTGATGTCGATGCTCGGCCAGCCACGCATCTTCCTGGCGATGGCCGACGACGGCCTGCTGCCACCGAACATGCGCAAGGTGCATCCCAAGTACCGCACGCCGCACGTCGCGACTGCGATCACGACCGTTCTGGCGGCAGCGATCGCCGGCCTGTTCCCGCTCAACATCCTCGGCGAGCTGATTTCGATGGGCATCCTGCTCGCGTTCACGGGCGTGTGCATCGGCGTGCTCGTCCTGCGCTACACGCGACCGAACCTGCATCGGCCGTTCCGCGTGCCGTTCGCCGCGGTCACGTGCGTGCTCGGCGCGATCATCTGCGGCGGGATCACGTACTTTTTGCCGCGGGAAACCTGGCTGCTGTTCCTGATCTGGTCGGTCATCGGTTTCTCGATCTACGCGATTTACGGCTACCGCAACAGCCGCATGCGCGCCAACGGCAAGTAACGACGGCTTGAAACGGGCCGTCCAGCCCCGATGGTGCTGTGACCCCCGCCGCAGATACCTGGAGCCCACCATGCGCCCCAAGCCCGTTCCGACTACGTCAGCCAGCGGTTACGACCTGCGCCCGCTCAGCACCGCCCAGCGCGACCGGCTCGCCGAGCAGCTCTCGCCCGAGGAGCGCCGCGTGCTGCTGCACCAGGGCACCGAAGCGCCCTTCTGCGGCACGTTGCTGAACAACAAGAAGGACGGCATCTATGCCTGCCGTCTGTGCGGACTCCCGCTGTTCAAGGCCGATGCGAAGTTCGAATCGGGCACCGGCTGGCCGAGTTTCACGCAGCCGTTCGACCCGGATCACATCGCGGAGATCGTCGACGAGAGCCACGGCATGATCCGCACGGAAATCCGTTGCCGCCGCTGCGACAGCCATCTGGGACACGTGTTCGACGACGGCCCGCGGCCGACGCGCAGGCGCTATTGCCTGAACTCGGTGTCGATGGAATTCTTTGCGACGGGAACAGAGCCGGAGCAGAAGGTGGCCGGCTGAGGGATTGAACGTGGCCCCGCGAATCAACGCGGGGTCACACTTCGCCTTTGTGTCCGTGGTGCTGGCTGGAAGTGATGCGGTCGAGTACGCCCATCATCACCGCCGAGACGACGAACGTGAGATGGATGACCACGAACCAGAAGAGCGCATCGCGGTTGCCTGACTTGATGTATTCGTCCGCTTCCATGAATCGCCGCAGCAGGTGGATCGAGGAGATCGCGACGATCGACGAGGCGACCTTCAGCTTCAGCGAGTTCGCGTCGAGCTTGCCGAGCCAGCTGAGCTTCTCGCCGCCCTGATCGACGTCGAGCGCCGAGACGAAGTTCTCGTAGCCGGAGAACATCACCATGACGATCAGGCTGCCGACCAGCACCATGTCCACGAGCCCGAGCAGGATCAGCACCAGATCCGCCTCACCCATGCTGACCACTTCCGTGATCAGGTGGAACAGCTCCATGAAGAACTTGATGCCGAGCGCGACCAGCGCGAGCGACAGGCCGAGATAGACGGGCGCGAGGATCCAGCGGCTGGCGAACAGCAGCTTCTCGATTGTTCTTTCGATCATGGACGCGGATTAAACCACACCGCAGGTTTCACTTCTTGCGCGCGAGGTCGTCCTCGGCGACCGGGAACTGCGGATACGCCTTGCGAAAGTCCTGCCACGCGAGATCGGCCTGCGTGACCTTGCCGGCGCGACGCAGCTCGCGGATTTCTTCGAGCCACTTCTGCGGATCGATCTGCGCCGCTTCTTCGTCTGCCGCGGGGCGCGCTTCGCTGCTGATCGCGGAGTTCGAGACCGTGTTGCGCGGGCCGGCTGTGCGCCCCGCTCGCCGCGCACGAGTGTTGCCGGTGACCGCGACCGAGCTGAGATCGTCGTCGGAAGAATCCGCCTCTGCTGGCGCGGTCTGCACTTCCTTACGAGCCGAGACGGTCGCGACCGATCCTGCAAATGCCGGCTGTTCGGCCGCAACCTGCGCAGCAGGCGAATCGAGCGTCGTGGTGTCGACGGCAACAGGCGACGTGGCCAACGACTGATCGCGCGGTGCCTGCGCCTGGATTCTGACTTGCTCGAGAGCGGCAGCGCTCGAGCGCTCCGCCGCTGCTTTGGCGAGGGCCGGCGGCGGCGCCGCGGGTGCCGGCGCGCGCGTCACCTCCGGAACAATTGCGGCTGGCGGCTCTGCAGCGAACTGCCGTGGTTGCTCCTGTTTGGTCCGCTCTGCGGCGACGACCTGCTCCTCCAGCCTGTATTCCTCGGCCTCTCGCTGCGGTTCGGCCCGCACTTTGTCCGCACTCACGGGCTGGGTCACGACCGACGGATTCTCCTGCACGCCGCTTTCGATGACGACCGTCACCACCAGCACGACAGAAGCCGCGAGCGCAATCGGCGCGCTCCATCGCAACCAGGAACGAGAGCGTCCGCCACTGCCGCTGGCGACAGCAGTACGCGCCTCGTCGAGCACGCGACGATCGAGCTCGGGCGGCACGTCGTCGCGACCGAGCTCGCGATATCGCTGGGAAATCTCGGAGCCCCCTTTCAGGTACTCGTCCAGCGCTTTGATGTCGATCGGATCGCTCACGATTGCACACTGGGTTCGAATTGCCGCGGCCGATGCTGGCGCAACGCGGTGCGCAGCTTGCCCACTGCGTAGCGCAGCCTGCTCTTGGCAGTTTCCATCGCCACGCCGGTGATCCTGCCGATTTCTTCGAGCGTCAGGCCGCTCTCCTCGTACAGCACGAACACATCGCGCTGCTCGGGCGGCAACTCGGCGAGCGCGCGGCGGAAATCGCTGCGCACCTGCGCTTCCGACAGCGCCGCATCCGGCCGCTCGTGCTCTGCTGCACCGATCTGCTCCGCGATCTCGTCGACGTCCTGCGCAGCGTTCTCGTGCGGCCGACCGCTGCGGCGGAAATAGTCGATCGCGCAATTGTGAGCGATGCGGAACAGGAACGTGTTGAACTGCGCCCTCGCCTCGTAACGGCTGCGACTCGCGATCACTTTGCTCCACACCTCCTGAAACAGATCGTCGGCGACTTCGCGCCGGCCGCACATGCGCTGCAGGTAGCGGTACAGCGGACCTTTGTGGCGCTCGTACAAGAGCTCGAACGCCCGCGCATCGCCGTCCCGGTAGCGCAACATCAGCGTCGCGTCGTCCGTGACTGCAACAGCGGCGGGCGCAGGGGCAAGCGCGGCCGCGCCGCCGGGCAGAGCCCCGTCGATGCTCGCGGCGCTGCTCACCGCGCCCTGCTGGCTAGAAACCGTGCCGAGGTCCATGCATGCAAGCGTAACCGAGTTTCATGCCCCTCAGTCAGTGTGCGATATCGCTGACTTGTGCCGCTTCCTTCGGCGTCAGCGCTCCGGCGAGCTTCACCAGCGACACAAATTCGCGCCGGTAGCCCTCCTGATCGTCCCCCCGCGGATCATCAAGGGCGCCGCGTGCCAACTGTTCCACGTCCTTGTAGCCGAAATTGCCGACATACTTGCCGCCGCGTAACAGCTGACCGAAGGCCGCCACGCTCGCGGCAAAGCGAAAGTCAGGGGATAGCCTTTCGAGCGTGGCGACCGAGCTCTTGGCGATCGGATACTCGAGCAGCTCGCTCGTATCCGCATCCGGCTTCTTGTAGCGCAGCCGGACGAATGCCAACTCGTTGTTCGCACGTGCGTCGCTGGCCGCCGGTTTCTGACCGTAGCGCAGCGCGTCGACGTGCCCCTTCTTACCGACGGGCACGACTTCATAGAGTGCGGTGACGCGGTGCCCGGCACCGATTTCGCCTGCGTCCACCTTGTCGTTGTTGAAGTCTTCGCGCGCCAGCATGCGGTTCTCGTAGCCGATGAGCCGATACTCGAGCACCGCCGCGGGATTGAATTCGACCTGGATCTTCACGTCCTTGGCGATCGTGAACAGCGTCGAGGAGAGCTCGGAGACGAGCACCTTGCGGGCCTCCGACAACGTGTCGACGTACGCGTAGTTGCCATTGCCGGCATCCGCGAGGCGCTCCAACAACTGATCGTTGTAGTTGCCCGTGCCGAAGCCGAGTGTCGTGAGCGCGACGCCGCCGGTACGCTGCCGCTCGGCCATGTCGACCAGCGCTTCGAAATTCACGACGCCGACGTTGAAGTCACCGTCGGTCGCGAGCACCACGCGGTTGATGCCGCCTTTGATCTGCGAGTCGTGCGCGAGCTGATACGCGCGCTCGATGCCTTCGGCGCCGTTGGTCGAGCCCCCGGCTTCGAGGCGGTCGATCGCCTCGCGGATCTTGGTTTTCTGATCGCCCGGCGTCGGCTCCAGCACGACGCCCGAGCTGCCGGCGTATACGACCATCGACACGCGATCGCGCGCAGTCAGTTGGTCAGTGAGCATGCGGAACGCGTTCTTCAGCAGCGGCAGTTTGTCCGGCGACTGCATCGAGCCGGACACGTCGACCAGGAACACCAGGTTCGCCGGCGGCCGCTCGGCGGCCGCGACTTCGAATCCCTTGATGCCGATCTTCATGAGCAGCGCCTGCGGATTCCAGGGCGCCGGCGCGACCTCCGTGGCTACGCGGAACGGCACGTCGCGGCTCGCCGGCGGCACATAGCTGTAGTCGAAGTAGTTGACCATTTCCTCGACGCGTACCGCGTCTTGCGGCGGCAGCGCACCGGCGTTGAGGAAGCGACGCACGTTGGCGTACGCGCCGGTGTCGACGTCGATCGAGAATGTCGAGATCGGCTGCTCGGCGACGAGGTGCACCGGATTGTCGTCGAGATGCTGGTAGCGCTCGGTGTTCTGGGGCTGCTGATACGGCGGCACGACGGCAAAGCTGCCGGCAATGGCGACCTTGCTCAGCTCAGCGCTCGCAGGCAGAACGCCCGGCGGAGGTTGCTGTTGCTGCGCGCGCAGCAGGTCGCGATACACGGCCTCGTGCTCTTCTGCCTTCGGCGCCGCGGCGGCGTCGATTTCCTCGGTCGCGGCCTGCGGCTCGGGCCCCTGCCGGGCATCCCTTACCTGGCTTTCGTCACGACGGGCTGCACAGGCAGCGACGATGGCAGTCACGATCAGCAGCGAGCTGCCGCGCACGACACGATTCATGGAAGTTCCTCGTTGCGGGCGCCAGATGCGCCCTGGGGTTACTAACGGGGAGTTGGGAGAGAAGGGTTAACGCTGTGACCGGAACAGGGCGGTCAATACGATGACCACATTATGACTACCTATCGCCGCGGGCCATTGATTGCCCTGCTTCTGTCGGTCGCCGCCGCAGCGGCCCAATCTCCTGAGGACTCGTTCAAGGAATCGGCTGGCCTGAGCGACTACGCGTCGGTCACGTACCAGGCCGAGGACGGCAGGGTGATTTCGGCCGACGAGTTCCTGCGCGTCAAAGGCATGAGGTTTTCGATCATGAAGCAGCGCAGCGACGACGGAACGCGTCGCGCCACCGTGCGCATTCTGCCGCCCTCCGAAAAAGGTGCGCGCATCGAGGCCCCGCCGTTGTCCATTCAAGTGGGGCAGCGCATGCCTGACGTCGCACTGACGGATCTGCGAGGCGTCGTGCGCAATTTGGACGCGGCGGGCACCAAGCCACTACTGCTCAGCTTCTTCTTCGCGGAATGTGCTCCGTGCATTCAGGAAGTCCCGGAGTTGAATGCGTTTGCACGGGCAAATCAGCACATCGACGTCGTCGCGGTAACTTTCGATGCTGCCGCCGATGCCAACGCCTTTGTCTCGAAGCACAAGCTGAGCTGGCCGGTCGTTGCGGATGCGCAGACATACATCGAAAAGCTCGGCCTCAAAGCCTATCCGACAGTGTTGCTGGTCGCGCCGGACGGCCGGCTGATCGCGACTCGATCCGGCGAAGCCACACTCGAGGAATGGGTTCGTAGCGCGCTGCAAGCGCACCGACACTGAGTCGGGAACGACTAGTCAGGCAACTTCCACAGCAGCTCATCCAGCTGCTCGTCCCGTGCCGGCCAACCGTAACGCCGCAGATCCACCCGTCCGCCGACGAATACGACGCCTTCCGCTTCCAGCTTGTGTCGCTGCCGCTGGTACGCGTCGCTGCCCGTCGGAAATGAAATGCGACCGCCCGCGTTGATGACTCGATACCAGGGCAATCCGCGCCCCGAAGTCTGTCGCAACACGGTCCCGACGAGTCGCGCGCGGCGCGGCAATCCAGCGACTTCGGCGACGTTGCCGTACGTGCAGACCTTGCCGCGCGGAATGCGGCGCACCGCCGCGAGAACCCTCTCCGGCACCGATTGGTTGCTTGCCGCCGGCGCACGCTTCGCACGCGTCGCCTTCTTTGCCTTCTTCTTTTTCAAATCGGCACGCGGTCGTGCATCGTTTCCTGCGACCGGTCGGCGCGATCCGGATTGCGCCGGCGCTCGCCACCGGTGAGCGCGATGCCGAGTGCCGCGATGAACGGCAGCACGCGCTCCAGGAAATCGCCCGGCGAATCCGGCAGCAGGTGGAAGATCAGCGACAGCAAGAAGCCGGCCCACATCGCACCGAGCGTCGAGCCCGGACGGATGCGCTTGCCGCTCAGGCGCACGAGCAACAGCGGGCCAAGCGATGCGCCGAGCGCAGTGAACGCGAACATTGCGTGATCGACGAGTTTGTCCGGCGTGTAGAGCAGCACGATGCACGCAAGGACCGCTGCGACGAGCAACATGCCGCGCAGCCATTGCAACGACGGCGGCGCGGTTGGACGCCTGAGGTCCACCCCAAGCCCGCTCGCCATCACCAGCAGCTGACTGGCAATCGCCGAGATCACCGCAGCCGCGAGCCCGACGACGATCAGCGTCGCGAGCCACGGCGGCAGCAATCGACTCGCAATCACTGCGAGCGACTGCTCGGGATGTTCAAGCCCCGAATAGAGCACACGCGCGCACCAGCCGCAGAACACTACAGCGGCGAGCAGGATTGCGATCCATACTGGCGCAATCCAACGCGCAATGCGCAGCGTCGTCTCGTCTTTCGCTGCCATGAAGCGGCTCAGCGCGTGCGGCTGACCGCACATCGCCAGACCCAGGCCGACGACGCCGGCCGCGAACGCGATCGCTGCGACGCCGCTCTTGCCGCCGAACCAGTTCATCGCCTCCGGACCGCTCGTCGTGAAGGCCATCTGCAGCTCGGACAGCCCGCCGGTCGCGATCAGCGCCGGCAGCGGCAGGAACAACGCCACCGCAATCAGCACTACGGATTGAATCGTATCGATCATGCTAGCCGCGCGCATGCCGCCGGCGAACACAGTCGCGGTCAGCACCGCCAGCGACAGAATCAGCACGTTCGTCGTACTGAGGCCGACGTCGGCGAGCATCACGCCTGCGAACTGCAGGATCGCTGCGATCTGCATCAGCAGCGCCAGCAGCATGATGAAGACCGCCGAGCGCACTACCAACGGCTGCAACCGATCGCCTGCGTCGACACCCAACAGGTGAATGACAGTAATGCCGCCGGAGCCGATCGACGCGGCGCGCAGGCGCGGCGCGACGTACCACATGTTGACTACGCAACCGAAGACGACAGCGGCCCAGATCCACGCAGCGGACAGGCCCCACGCAAATGCGGCGGCTGCGACGGTCATCAGCATCCAGGCGTTCACGCCAGTCGCCGCGTAGCTGAGCGTGACCAGCCAGGGACCGAGGCGACGATTGGCGATGGCGAAATCCGCAGCGTTGTGCGTGCGCCGCGTGGCCCAGGTCATGATCGACAGCAGCGCCGCCAACAACGCGAGCAAAGTCAGCAGAGCTGTGGCGGAGCGCGTCATGGGAGGGGCGATGCTACACGAGAACTTTACTCAGCGCGCCTGCAGGCGCTCCCGCGCCTTGTCCAGCGTGCGGCAGACGGCTTCGGCCGCAACAGTCAGTCGGGTCGTGGCCCGCGCGATGTCGTCCGAGCGCAGCGTATAGACGTTGCCGGTGCGCACGGCTTCGATGTGACGCCAGCGGCTCCACTCGGCAGCGGCGTCCGGCACGGTGTCGTCAGTCGAGATGATGGCTTGCGGATTCGCGGCAATCACCGCCTCGATGCTGATCGCTGGCGCCAGCTCGCCGAGATCTGCGAACACATTGCGGCCGCCGCACAGCTCGACGATCTCGCTGATGATCTGTCGGCCGTTCACCGTGTACAGCGGCCGATCGTCCACTTCGATGAAGACGCGCAGCGGTGTGCGGTCGCGATAGCGGTCGCGCAACTCTTGAATGCGGCGCTCGTAGTCGGCCGCCGCACGCTCGGCAACTTCGCTCGTGCCCGCGAGCCGGCCGATCTCACGCAGCACCATCGCTACGTGCTCGAGGCGCTGGGTCTGAAACGAGACGACGCGCAACTTCAGCGCGCGAATGCGCTCGATCGTCGGCGCGGGAGTGCCTGATTCCCAAACCAGCACTGCCTCGGGACGCAGCGCCAGCAATCGTTCCAGGTCGACGCGGAATGCGTCGCCGATGCGAGGAATCGAGCGAGCCGCAGCGGGATGATCGCTGTAGTCGACGGTCGCCACGATGCGATCGCCCGCGCCTGCGGTGAACGCAAGCTCGGTGAGATGCGGAGCGAGACTGACGATGCGCTGAGGCGGCGTGGCGGCGTGCGCTGCACACGCGAGCAGCGCGAGGAGAAGAACCAATCTCATCCGCGCGGCAACCGCAGCAGCGCGCGCAAACGCGGCCAATCGAACGCCGGTCCGGGATCGGTCTTGCGGCCTGGCGCAACGTCGTTGTGACCGGCGACGTGCTCGGGCGACAGCGACGGATAGGCGCGACACAACGCGTGAATCGCATTGCTCAACGCACGGTATTGCGCGGGCTCATACGGCAGCTCGTCGCTCCCTTCCATCTCGATGCCGATCGAAAAGTCGTTGCAGCGCTCGCGGCCGCAATAACTCGACGCGCCGGCGTGCCACGCGCGCAGGTGAAACGGCACGTATTGCACGTACTGGCCGTCGCGACGGATCAGCAGATGCGAGGAGACTTGCAGCGTCATGACCGTCGCGAAGAACGGATGTACGCTCGGCGCGTCCGGCGGCAGTGTGTTCGTGAACAGGCGATCGATCCACGGCCCGCCGTATTCGTCCGGCGGCAGGCTGATGCCGTGCACGACGAACAGCTCCGGCAGCGCTCCGCCGGGCCGCTCGTCACGGTTCGGCGAAACGACCTGGCGCGCCGGTTGCATCAGCCCGGTGCGCGGATCGACTGAAATGGTCACGGCACTCACGATGCGCCATGATGCCTCGCCCATGCGAATGAATCGAATCTTCTGTGACGGGCCGCTCGCGAGCGGCGCGGAGCTGCGGCTGCCGCCGGCGGGCGCATATCACGTCGCGCGCGTCCTGCGCATGCGCGAGGGCGCGCCGCTGGTCGTCTTCGATGGCAACGGACAGGACTTCCGCGCGGAGATCGTCCGCGTCGGCGGAGACGACGTAACAGTGCACTTGGGCGAACCGACGGCCGGTGCGGCTGAGTCGCCGTTGCGCATCACCCTGCTGCAAGGCGTGTCACGCAGCGAGCGCATGGACTGGACGCTGCAGAAGGCGACTGAGCTCGGCGTCGCCACTATCGCGCCGGTGTTGACCGCACGCAGCGTCGTGCGGCTGGACGAGAAGCAGGCGCAGAAGAAGCAAGGCCACTGGCGCGGCATCGTGATCGCTGCATGCGAGCAGTGCGGCCGCTCGAAGATCCCGCACGTCGCGGCGCCGGTCACGTTGCGCGATCACCTGGCGAACGCCCGCAAGGAAGGCCTGCGGCTCGTGCTGAGCCCGTCCGCGCCGGGATCGCTCGCCGGCCTGACGAGCCTGCCGAACAAAGTGGAGCTGCTGATCGGCCCGGAGGGCGGCCTGGACGACGATGAGCTGCTGGCAGCGCAGAAGGCCGGCTTCATGCCGGTGCGTCTGGGCCCGCGCGTGCTCCGAACCGAGACAGCGGCCGTCGTGGCGCTGACCGTGTTACAGGCGTTGTGGGGGGACTTGCAGTAGCCGAGCCTACGAGGCGCGCGTCTCTTCCGAGATCATCTGTTCCAGGTGCTCGAAGTCCGGGATCAGCGGCGATTCGTTCAGCATGCGCACCTGGCACAGGATCGGGCCGCGCTCGGGGAAGTTGCGGCTCGGATCGTGCTTCACGACGTCGGCGTTGACGCGCACCAGCTGCGGGAAGCCCTGCGTGATCACGCCGAAATAGCCGCCGGCAATCTGGCTCGACAGCGCGACGAAGATGACGATGCGCGTGCGCGTGCCGGGATTCGGCGGCGACTGCCCGCAGGCAGCTTCGAAGGAGATCACCGGCACGGCGCGGCCGCTCCAGTGAATCGTGCCGAGATACCACGGCGGCGCACCTGCCATCTTCTCCGGCGCCTGCCAGGTCACGACCTCGGCGACGCACGCGCGCGGCACGATCAAACGTTCCTGCGCCAGTGGCACCAGCAGACTGTAGAGCTCGTGGGCGAGAACCTCACTCATGCACGGGACTCACGACCTTGCGCCGGGGCGGCTTTGCGACGGCGCGCTTCGACCAGCGGCTCGATCGCGTCCAGCAGCTGATTTTCCTGATAGGGCTTGCCGAGGTAATCGTTGACGCCGAGCTCGATCGCGCGCGCGCGATGCTTCTCGCCGACGCGCGAGGTGATCATCACGATCGGGATGTCGGCGAGGCGCGCGTCCGCGCGCACCTGCGATGCCAGCTCGTAGCCGTCCATGCGCGGCATTTCGATGTCGAGGAGGATCACGTCCGGCAGGTGGTCCTGCAGGATCGACAGCGCATCGACGCCGTCCTTCGCCGTCATCACACGCATGCCGTGACGCTCGAGCAGGCGCTGCGTCACGCGGCGCACTGTGATCGAGTCGTCGATGACCAGCGCGAACGTACGGCGATCTTCCTGCGGGCCTTCCACCAGCGGCTTGCGGCCGCGCCACTCGGAGCGCACCAGCGCGCCGAGGTCGAGAATGATGACGATGCGACCGTCGCCGAGGATCGTCGCGCCGGCGATGCCGCGGATGCCGGCGATCTGCGGGCCGACCGATTTCACGACCATCTCGCGGCTGCCGACCAGCTCGTCGGTGACGACCGCCGTGGAATGATCGCCGGCGCGGATCAGGATCACCGGCATCGACACGTCCGCTTCAGGCAGCACCGAAGCGCCGCCGCCGATGAACGCGCCGAGATGCTGGAAGCGGTACACCTGCTTGCCGTAGGTGAACGTCGGCGAATCCTCGGCGAGATGCTTCTGCACTTCCGAGCGCGGCACGCGCGCGACGCCTTCGACTGACGGCAGCGGCAGCGCGTACAGCTCTTCGCCGGTACGCACGATCAGTGCCTGCGTGATCGCCAGCGTGAACGGCAGGCGGATCGTGAACTTCACGCCGACGCCGGGCTGCGACTCGGTGAACAACGCGCCACCGAGCTTCTTGATCTCGTTGACCACGACGTCCATGCCGACACCGCGGCCGGCATGCTGCGTGACCGTGCTCGCCGTGCTGAAGCCAGGCTCCAGGATCAGTTGCAGCGCTTCCTCGTCGGACAGCACGCGACCCGGATGCAGCAGGCCGCGCTCGCGAGCCCGCGCGCGAACTGCGCTGACGTCGATGCCGCGGCCGTCGTCCTCGAGGACGATGACCATTTCGGAGCCTTCGCGGTGCAGGCCGACGCGGATCGTGCCGCTCTCCGGCTTGCCGCGCGCCACGCGCTCTTCGGGCGTCTCGATGCCGTGCACGACCGAGTTGCGCAGCATGTGCTCGAACGGCGGCAGCATGCGCTCCAGCACTTGCCGGTCCAGCTCGCCGGAGGCGCCGACCACGAC
>Ga0075431_100003865_pt1 | contig 14565 bp, 7 predicted proteins | sample RhiMetdeltSRZDD5_FD_75297 | JGI IMG/M metagenome (GOLD analysis project Ga0075431, IMG submission 75297) | Populus rhizosphere microbial communities from Tennessee, USA - Rhizosphere MetaG P. deltoides SRZDD5 | ecosystem: Host-associated > Plants > Roots > Rhizosphere > Soil | place: USA... | reverse complement strand
CTTCACCATTCCGGCCTTGGCGACGCGGAGGGCCGAAACGGACGTCGAGCTGGGAGAGGGGCAGAGCTTCGCCATCGCCGGCATGATCGACGAACGGGCGCAGGAGTCATTCAATAAGCTGCCTGGCCTGGCGAACATTCCGATTCTGGGCGTGCTGTTCAAGAGCAGAGAGCGCCGGAAGTCGAAGACCGAGCTGGTGGTCATCGTAACGCCGGAGACGATCGCGCCGTACAATCCGGGCGAAACCGTGCCAATGCCCAAGCTGGACATTAAACCGCTACCGGATACCGCGCCGGAGCTGCGCAATCTGAGCAAGCCGGCGCCGCCGGCGCCGAAGCCGTGAAGCCCCAAGTGAAATGAAGAGCCGCAATTGATGAAGAACTAAGGTATGGAACAGCGCGCGTCGAATCCGCAATCCGAGCTGACATCACTGATGATCTCGCCCAACCGCGAGCTCGCTCAGATGTTCGCGGCGACCTTGCCGGCGACGCGCGCGTTTCACATTCTGGCGGAAATCAAGAACTACCCGCCGGTGCAGACACTCGACATCCGTTTGCGGCAACTGAGGCCGGACCTGGTGTTTCTGGACCTGGCGACCGATCTGGACGAGGCGGCGAAGCTGATCGAATTCATCGCCACCATTCGTCCGCCCGTGTTCGTGGTGGGGCTGCATACCAACAACCACTCCGAGGCGATTCTGCGATCGCTTCGATCCGGCGCAACCGAGTTTCTCTACGCGCCCTTCGACGTCGAAATGCAGAGGCAGGCGCTGGGCCGCATCCTGCGGCTGCGGAAACCTGTCAAGCCCAAGGAAACCGAGCGTGGGCGCATGGTTGTTTTCTCCAGCTCCAAACCCGGCTCCGGCTCGACGACTCTAGCCTGCCAGACGGCCTTCGCGCTGCGGAAGCTGCAGAAGCGCATTCTGCTGGCCGACTTCGATCTGTTGAGCGGTTCGGTGGCGTTCTTTTCCAAGATCAGCCCCTGGTACTCGCTCGCCGACGCGCTGAAGCAGCTCGAGGAGAACGGCCAATCCGATTGGTCTTCGCTGGTGGTGGAGGGTGATGGTATCGATGTCCTGCCGGCGCCGGCGACGCCGCTGGAAATGTCCGTCGATCCGGACCGGCTGCACGATCTGCTGGAATCGGTGCGGGAATCCTACGACTGGATCATCATCGACCTGCCCGGCATATTCGAGAAGCTCAGCCTGCTGACGATGTCGGATTGCGACGAGGCGTTCCTGGTCTCGACCGCCGAACTGCCGAGCCTGCACATGACGCGCAAGGCGGTGGCTTATCTCGGGATGCTCGGATTCGGCTCCGCTCGCTACCGGGTGCTGGTAAACAGGCTGGGCAAGCAGGACAACATTTCGAACGAGGACATCGCGAAGATTTTCGGAGCGCCGGTGCATGCGACATTTCCGAGCGACTACCTGTCGATCCACAAGGGTCTGACGACGGGCGCGCCGCTGGGTGTGAAGTGCCCGTTAGGCAAGTCGGTGGACACCTTCTCCGGCCAGCTCGCGGCGCGCGCGGAGCTGGACAGGAAGAAGTCGGGAGCGCGGCTAAATTGAGCAGTGGGGCGGGCCCAAAAGGGACCCGCGGGGTTAGGCGACGATGGCACAAATGACAAACACGGAACGGCCGGGCCAGGAGATGACCTGGGACCAGCGCCTGCTGCGCAACTCAGGGCGGCAGAAGGCGGCCCTGAAGCCGGAGTACCAGGAACTCAAGTTTACGCTGCATCGCAAGCTCCTCGACAAGATCAATCTCGAGGCGCTGGCGACGATCGACAACCAGCGTGTTCGCGCCGAAGTGCGTCAGGCGGTGATCTCGTTGATCGACGGCGAGCCGACGCTGCTCAGTTCGCTCGAGAAACAGCAGATCAGCGAAGAAGTTCTCGACGAAGTATTCGGTCTCGGCCCGCTCGAGCCGCTGCTGCAGGATCCAGGGATCTCCGACATCCTGGTCAACACGCATAAACAGGTCTATATCGAGCGTAAGGGACTGCTCGAGCTGACAACGGTGCGATTCCGCGATGACCAGCACCTGCTGCGCATCATCGACAAAATTGTTTCGCAGGTCGGCCGCCGCGTGGACGAATCGACGCCGATGGTGGACGCGCGGCTCAGTGACGGAAGCCGTGTCAACGCCATCATTCCGCCGCTCGCCGTGGACGGACCACTGCTGTCTATCCGCCGGTTTGGCACCGATAAGCTGATGCCAAACGACCTGGTGGAAAAGAAGGCGCTGACGTCGGGCATGATGGAGCTGCTGCAGGCGGCCGTCAAGGCCAAGCTGAACATCATCATCGTCGGTGGAACCGGCGCCGGAAAGACGACGCTGCTCAACGCGCTCTCGGTCTTCATTTCAAATAAGGAACGCATCGTCACCATCGAAGACGCCGCTGAGTTGCAGCTCAAGCAGCCGCACCTGGCGCGTCTTGAAACCCGTCCGCCGAACCTGGAAGGGCAGGGCGCGGTGCGGCAGCGCCAGCTTCTGGTGAACAGCTTGCGTATGCGGCCCGACCGCATCGTCGTCGGCGAGGTCCGCGGCGAGGAAGCGCTGGACATGTTGCAGGCCATGAATACCGGTCACGACGGATCGCTGACAACGATCCACGCCAATACGCCGCGCGACGCTGTGTCGCGTCTCGAAGTGATGGTTTCGCTTGCCAACGCCAACATGCAGCTGATCTCCATCCGGCAGCAGATCGCCTCGGCGGTGCACCTCTTCGTGCAAACCGCCCGATTGAGCGACGGAACCCGGCGTGTCGTCAACCTGACCGAGGTCAGTGGTATGGAAGGCGAAGTAATCACACTGCAGGATATTTTCGTGTTCGAGAAGCGGGGTGTGTCCCCGGAAGGCAAGGTGCTGGGTCGTTTCGCGGCTACCGGTATCCGGCCGAAATTTTACGAGAAGCTTCTGGCGGCCGGCATTCGGCTGCCACCGGACATTTTTGATCAGGTGATGGACGTTTAGGAGAATCCCATGGGCTACACGATCCTAGTATTCTTGTTCATCGTCGGTGGAACCTATGCCATCTACATGGCTTTCGGCAAGCAGGCCGGAGCCGGGGATGTGCAGCGGGTCAAGGACCGCCTGCTCGGAAAGACCAAGACCGAGAAGCAGTCCGGGGCTGCTGCGGATGCGCCGTCCCTCATCAAGAGCGACGAGCCGACCACGAGCGTGGCGCAGAGAATTTTGAACAACCTGCGTCTGGCCGATCGCGTGGAAGCCATGATCGAGATGGCGGGTATGCGCTGGACCACGGCCAAGTTGATGCAGACGGCTCTCGGTTTCGCGCTGGCTGGATTCTGCCTGGCCTGGTTCATGCTGCCGCCGCCGTTCGACGCCTTTGCCTGGGGTTTCGGGCTGGCGGGCTTTGCTGGACCCTTCCTCTGGATCATCCGCAAGGGCAAGGCGCGATTGAAGAAGTTTGAAGAGCAGTTTCCTGACAGCCTGGAGTTCGTGGCCCGCTCGATGCGCGCCGGCCACGCCTTCTCGGTGTCGCTCGAGATGATCCATCGCGAGTTCGCCGATCCGCTGGCGACCGAGTTCCGGCGCACCTTCGACGAGCAGAACCTGGGACTGCCGCTGGAGAACGCGCTGCAGAATTTCGCCAAGCGCGTGCCGCTTCTCGAAGTACACTTCTTTGTCTCCGCGGTGCTGCTGCAGAAACGGACGGGCGGTAATCTTTCCGAGCTGCTCGATAAGCTGGCGGTCATCATCCGCGAGAGATTCAAGCTGCGCGGCAAAATCAAAGCCATCAGCGCGCACGGCCGCATTACGGCCACGACGTTGTCGATCATTCCGCTGGCGGTGGCATTCCTGATGTTCTATACGAACCGGGAATATATCGAGTTCTTTGTAAAGGATCCTACGGGCAATCAGATGGCGGGTGTCGCTATCTTTTTTCAACTTGTCGGCTACTTGATCATGAAGAAGATCGTTTCGATCGAGATCTAAATATATGGACATCCTGTTCTCATTGCTGATCTTTCTGGCGCTGACCGGCGTATTCGCGCTGCTGGGACTCAATGTCTGGGTTTGGCCCAAGGCCGCGATCGACCGTGTCACCGCGTCGGGAGCCGATCCGTTGAACCATGCGCCCGTGCCTCACCCCAGCCTGGCGTTCCGCGATCTGCTCAAGAAGCTGGGAACCTTGGTGCCGGCGTCTCCCAAAGACACGACCATTATGCAGCGGCGGCTGATTCGGGCCGGATTCCGCAATCCGAATGCGCTCAAAGTGCTCTACGGCGCGAAGTTCATCGGAGCGCTGGTGGTTCCGCTGCTGATGTTCGGACCGATCGCAACGGCGTCCTGGGAATCGAGCAGCAAGATGATGGCGATGGTGGCGACGGTCGCGATCGGGTTCTTCATGCCCAACGAGTACGTGCGGATCAAGGCGGCTCGCCGGCAGAAACAGATTCGCCGGGGATTGCCGAACGCGCTCGACCTGATGGTGGTTTCGGTGGAATCAGGACTGGGCCTCGACCAGGCGGTGGTGCAGGTCGCCAAAGAGCTGGAACACGCCCATCCGGAGATCAGCGAGGAATTCTCGCTGATGAATCTGGAATTGAAGGCAGGCAAGCGGCGCATCGAGGCGCTGCGCAATCTGGCGGAGCGGACCGCGGTAGACGATCTCAAGAAGCTGGTCGCGGTCCTGATTCAGGCGGACCGTTTCGGAACCAGCGTTGCGGCGACGTTGCGCAACCACGCCGAATTCATGCGCGTGCAGGCTCGCCAGGTGGCTGAGGAAAAGGCCGCCAAACTGGGCGTGAAGCTGGTATTTCCGATCTTTTTTTGTATTCTGCCCTCGTTATTCGTGGTCACAGTCGGGCCAATGGCGATCAGGGTGGTTCGTGAGTTGATTCCCATGGTGAACAGTATTTAGTCAAGGTTAATTTCGAAAAGGAGATATAAAAATGGATCCCTCCATCGTTCGCATCGTTTGTGCGGTTTTGGCCATTGCGTTTCTCGGCTTAATCGTCATGCGTCGCCGCAATAAAGCGGAATAGTTTCCATCTTTTAGTTTGAAGATCGCCCGGCCGCCGATGAGGCGCGGCGGCGGGCGAGGATGTTCCAAGCCTCACTACGGGAAAGTTGTGTCATCACCGGATAAGGATTGTATGAATCGGAATTCGGATTTTAAGGACTTGGTACAGGACGTGTTATCAGGTGTTGGCCGCGCCGGGGCGCGCTTGGGCCTGTCAACTGTTCTGTGCTCCGCGGCTGTTTGGGGCGCGACGTTCGGCACGGTAGTTCCCATCGATATACCGGTGGGCGGGCATGTCTCCGATATCGTGCTCGACGAGCCTCGGGAAGCGCTTTACATCGCGAATTTTACCGCCCGGCGAATTGACGTGATGTCGATTGCCGAGCGGAGGGTGATTCGGAAGATCGACGTGCCGGCGCAGCCAGCGGCGATGGCTTTGTCGCCGGACGGTAAATCGTTGGTTGTCGTCCACTTCCTGGGAGACGCCGGCTATCCGCTCTTTCCGCAGATTCCGCAGCAAGCCTGCGGCGATAAGAGCGGATTCTCGATCATCAATCCTGCCAGCGGCGCAATCGAGCTCAACTCCTGTCTGGGAAACCTACCTTTAGCTATCGCTTTCGGCAACGACGATCGCGCGTTGATCGCCACTTCAAGCGACTTGCTGCTACTAGAGCCAAATACCGGAGCCGTTCAATCGCTGGGAAGCCTTTTCTGCGGCCCCGTGATCAATGGAGTTTCCGCCCCGGAATGCTCGCTCGGGCGGGTGCTGCCTGTCCTTCTTAATAACTTTCCGGCGCAGATCATTGCTGCCTCCCTCACTGCGTCCCAGGACGGAACTACTATTTTTGGACAGCTAAAAATAACTCAGAACCTCAATGCGTCACCTGTTGGTCCACCACCTACGTTGAGGTTTCGCTATGACGTTCGCGAAAAGTTTGTCGAATGGCTTCCATCGGGCTCGAATCCCGGTCAAGGTCCGATTACAGTTAGCGCTAATCGAAATGGCTCGCGGTTCATGGCCGGCGTCGGCCTGTTTGACAGGAAGGGCAACGTCGTCGCGCAGTTTCACAACCCGACGACTGTAGACACGATCGGCAGCCACGTGATCGACACGATTGGGAACGCCGCGTATCCGTACGGTATTATTTACGCTCAAATTCCCGATGGGTCCGGCTCGAACGCGAGTCTTGGCGGAACAACCCCGATTACCGGAGGAGGCAATCCGGTGGGCCGGCCGAGGATTCCTGAGCCGGTGCTGCTGCTGGTTGACGCCGACAACCTGACGATTCGCGAGAGAATTCAGCTTCCGGAGAATCTGGCCGGCCGGTCCGTTCTCAATTCCAGGCGTGACGTCATGTACTCCGCCTCCGACAGCGGCGTTTTGGTCCTGCCGGTCGGGTCGCTCGCCAGTCAGCCGCGCCTCGCCGCATCCAAGGAAGATCTTGTTTTCCGGCCCGATCTCTGCCGGTCGGGTTTCGTCAGCCAGACTGTGGAAATTGTGAATCCCGGCGGCGGCAGGGTTGGTTTTGCCATTGTTCCTAGCCACGGCGGCATCAGCGTTTCTCCGAGCGCGGGTTTCACGCCGGCGCGGGTGACCGTTAGTGTCGATCCGGGATCATTCCAACGGCAGAACGGCACCACGAGCGAGTCGCTGCGGATATTCTCACTCGACGCGATCAACATCGCCGATGAGGTTCGGGTCCTGATCAACAACCGGCAGGCGGACCAGCGAGGCACGTTCCTCACGGTACCGGGGACATTGGTCGACGTACTGGCCGATCCGGCGCGGGACCGGTTCTATGTTCTGCGTCAGCAGAAGAACGACGTTCTGGTGTACGACAGCCGAAGCAACAACGTGATCGCGACGATGCGAACCAGCAATACGCCGACGCAAATGACGCTGACCATGGACCGCAAGTATCTTCTCGTGGGGCATGAAGATTCGCAATTCGCATACGTATACGATCTCGATACGCTGCAACCCGTGCCTTCCGACCTGCATATCCTGTTTCCTGTCGGTCACTACCCTAAGTCGATTGTGGCTACCAACACGACGATTCTGGCCGCATCGCGAACGGATCGCGCAATCGGTCCGAATGCGCTCAATACGCCACTCATCGGGCGGGTCATTCAGATCGATGTAGTAGACTTTCTCGCACGCAGAGGCTGGACCCTGCCATCCCTTGGAATTTATGGGAATTGCGCATCAACTGCGGGTCCGTGCCCGTACAACACGATTCTGACCCCCAGCGCCGACGGGAGGTTAGCGCTTGCCGCGCTGTCAGACGGCAATGTGTTTCTGTACAGCGATGCGCTGCACACGTTCACCACCTCGCGGCGAGATTTCAGTTCGTTAGCTGGAGCCTACGCGGCGTCGAACAATGGGCAGTACCTGGTCGGCAATAACCTGCTCAACTCTTCGCTGGTTCCGATTAAAGCGCTGGATTCGGGAGTGAACCCGACGTCGGGTTTCGTGTTCATAGATAGGACGGCTTTCCGGACTACTTCCGGTCTCGGCCCTCCACCCCCACCACCTACCGAGGTCACCGAATGTGTTTTCGGCGGGGAGATCTGCGTCACGAAGAAATTGCCCGGCACCGGTGTCGCCACCTATCCACCAGGAGCCATTACGCCCGGATCCATCCAAGTGGTTACCGGCCTCGGACCGGACAAATTCGACCCGAGCTTGAGTGATAATACGCGGCCCGTGCGCCTGACGGAGTCTCCGCTCGCTACATCCGGCGACGGCATATTTACAAGAACACTCGCAGCGCTGCGGGATCAGAGCGCGCTCGTGCTGATGACGACGTCCGGGCTCACGATCATGCCTTGGACCTACGATGCGCCTATCGTGGCGCCGCAACTCGATCGGGTGGTCAGTTCGGCGGATCAGACCAAGGCGGTCGCCCCCGGTGGACTCGTCAGCGTCTTTGGGCGAGGGATGCCCACGGCGCTGGGTGACGCTTGTTTAACCGTGAACGGCACGTCCGCGCCGCTGCTCAGGTCGATCTCCTCGACACAGGTCGACGCGCAACTGCCGTTCGACGTCGACGGAAATGCGCAGGTCACACTGTACACACAGGGCGGCAGAAGCGACAACCTGAATATCACGATCCTGCCGGCTGCGCCGAGTGTTTTCCGCACGTCTGGAGAGATCACCGCCGACGGCGCCGGAGCGCTGGTTTACCGGGCGGTGAACAACGCGCTTGTGAGCTCGCGGAATCCGGTGCGCGGCGGCGACAATCTGGTGATTTTCGCGACTGGCCTCGGTCAGACCTCACCGGCGATTCAAGCAGGCGACGCAGCGCCGGCCGATCCGCTCTCCAGGGCTTTGATCCACCCGGAGGTGTCGTTAGAAGGCATCCCGTTGCAGGTGGACTACGCCGGACTGACCCCCGGCGGCGTGGGAATTTATCAGATCAACGCAAGAGTTCCGGCTGGGCTGCGCGAGGCCGAGAGCGCGCCGCTGACCATTCGCCAAGGCGGTATGTCAACCACTCTGGCTGTCCAGGTGGCGGTCCAGTGAGACGGGGAACTGCAAGGGTAAATGTTATGACGAGAGGATTCGCATTTCGAACGCTCAGCAGCGGCATTCTCGCCATGATACTGGCGGGGCCGGGTTGGGCAGGCGTTTTAGGCAAAGTGGTGCCCATCGGCGGCAATGCTTCCGATATCGTTCTGGATGAAGGCCGGGGCGTCCTGTACATCGCCAACTTCACGGCGAACCGGATCGACGTGATGAACACTTTCGATCTCACCATCGGGAGGTCGATTAACGTAGATCCGCTGCCGGGATCCATCGCCCTGTCACCGGACGGAAAGTATCTGGTAGTCGGCCACTATGACAATCAGGCGGCAACCGCCGGCTCGGTAGCTCTTCCGCAGTCGAACGCCCTTACTGTTCTCAATCTTGACAGCAACGCCAAACAGACTTTTGCGCTGGGAAATGTGCCCCTGGGCGTCGCGTTCGGGGCGGATGGTCTGGCTTTAATTTTTACTACCGGCGAGTTTTTCCTGCTCGATCCTGCCACTGGATCGCTTCGCCTTCTGGAAACCACTGGGGCGGTACCCAAAACGCTTCCCGTTCCTCCGGGCACTTTTCCGCCAAACATCACGACTGCCTCAGTAGCAGCGTCGGGCGACAAGCTCACTATTCATGGGTTTGCCGGTAGCGGAAGTGGCGACAACCAGACGGTTCATTTTGTTTATGATGTTCGCAGCAAGAATTTGAGCCTTTTCGGGGTTACTTCCAGCCCCACGTTAGGACCCCGAGTCCTCAGTGTCAGCCGTGATGGCCAACTAGCGGTATCCGGTTGGTCAGTCGACGACTTTCGCCGGGGAGTCACTGCCGATTTCCCGAATCCAGGCGGACTTCTGAGCGTTGGAACACACGTGATCGACTCGGCCGCGGGCTTGATCTATGCCCAGGTTCCTCCGCCGGGCCCGCCCCCACCACCGCCTGCCTCTGCCACCGCTTGCCTACCCGATGGCCGGTGTCTGACGATCACGAATGCTCCGAGCACGACCCCGGCTGCCCCTACCCAGCCGCCTGTCCTCATGGTCGTCGAGGCCGACAATCTGAATGTTAGAGAGTACCTCCGCTTACGCGAGAACCTCGCCGGCAGGTCCGTTCTGAACGCCGCAGGCGACACGATGTATGCGATTTCGCAAAGCGGCGTAACAGTTATGCCGGTGGGCGCCGCGCTGCGCACGGTACGCCGCGTGGTGGCCGCGAGGGAGGCCGTGGTTTTTCAGGCAAATGCGTGCGACCGCCGCGTCGCCACCCAGGAGTTTGCAATCACCGATCCGGGGGGTGGACGAACGAATTTCTCCTTAAGCACAAATGATCCGAGAGTCAGCATCTCACTGACGTCCACGGTCACTCCCGCCAGGGCGCGAATTTCCTACGATCCGACGATCTTTCAAAATCTGAAAGGAACCGCCACGATCGAGGTGCGGTTGGTAACTACGGAAGGAGTCAACGTGCTCCCGGAGTCGACCGACCCAAGATCGAGCTTGAACGTAGCCCAGATTATCCGGGTACTGATCAACAATCATGATCCGGATCAGCGCGGCGCTTTGGTGAGCGTCCCTGGAAAACTTGTCGATATAGTGTCAGACGCGCTGCACGATCGCTACTACGTGCTGCGGCAGGACAAGAACGAGGTTCTGGTCTTCAACGCCGCCACGCATGTTCAAATCACCACCCTTCGCACCGGCGTTTTGCCGACACAGATGGCGATCACCCGTGACGGGAAGTATTTGCTGGTGGGCAGCGATGCGGCGCAATACATCTCGGTATTCGACCTGGACAGCCTGCAGGTTGACGCTCCTATTCCGATGCCTTTTGGCCATTATCCCCGGTCCATCGCGGTTTCGGGGAGAGCAGTCCTGGTGGCTTCGCGCGTAGCGGGCCCGAAGCATCTGATCAGCAGGATCGATGTGGCCTCCCGTCGCGCGACCGTGCTCGCGAGCCTGGGACCATTCGAAAACAGCATCAACATCGACACAGTGCTTGTCGCCAGCCCGAGCGGCTCTTCCATCATGGCGGCCATGCCGGATGGAACCGTGCTGCTTTACAGCGCCGCCGCGGATGCTTTTACGATCGCGCGGAAGGATCTGACGGCGCTTAGAGGGGCTTACGCGGCCTCCAGCTTTGATCACTTCGTTGTCGGCAACAATGTTTTCAACGCGGCCCTGTTTCCGGTAGGCGCGCTCGATAACGGCGCGGGCGAAGTCTCGGCCGGATTCGCCTTCCTGGGTCAGACCGGTCTTCGGATCTCTTCGACCGACGCCGGGGCAGCCGGGATCATTCAGAGAGTCGATCTGAACGATTTTCAAGTACGGGGCACACCGACCCGCACGGTCGAATCTCCTCTGTTCACTCCTGCGACGGAGACGACCGGTCGTTTCGCTTTCCGGCGCACGCTGGCGATACTGACCAATCAATCGGCGATCGTCTCGTTGAGCCAGTCGGGAGTTGCGCTTCTCCCATTCGCTTATGACGCAGCGGTACCGGAGCCGCAGATTACTGGAGTTGTCAGCGCGGCCGATCGGTCTTCGAACGTCGCGGCCGGCGGGCTCGTCACGATCACTGGCAGGAATCTGAGCCTGCTGAACGTCGCGACCAGCCAGACGCCGCTGCCTACCGCGCTCGCTGAATCGTGCGTGGTGGTCAACGGAATAAGCATCCCGTTGGTCCTGGTTTCGTCCACGCAGGTTAACGCTCAACTGCCGTCCCTGGTGGCCGGGCGATCTCAGATCCGTCTGCGGTCGCCGGCGGGGACGAGCAACAACTACAATTTCACCATCCAAGCCGCCGCGCCGAGCGTGTTTCGCTCGAACCTGATTGAAACCGGAAGCGGCGCTTCGGTAGTGCGCAGCGAGAACAATGAGGTGGTATCCGACGCCAATCCGATCCGCGCCGGAGACAGACTGACGATCTTCGCCACCGGACTCGGCCGGACTTCTCCGGCAGTTGAGGATGGCGCGGCCGCGCCCAGCGAGCCGCTTGCTATCACCAACGTCGCGCCTGAGGTGACATTGGACGGCGTTTCTCTCGCATTAGACTATTCGGGCCTGACTCCCGGGGAAGTGGGAGTCTACCAGATCAACGTCTCGGTGCCCGGCGGAGTGAGGCCTGGTTCGGGATTACCTCTCACAATTCGGCAAGGCGATATGGCCACTACGCTAGGCGTCGCGGTGGTGGAGTAGCCATGAAAGCCTGCCTACAGGGTCACATTATGAACAGCAGTCCGGTTTCTCGAACTTTACTCGGGTCTATCCGACGTCTTTCCCTGCTCGTCTTGGGGCTTAGTTCGGCCGCGTGGGCTACTGGCTTTTTCGGCTCCGTGGTCCCGATCGGCGGGCACGCCTCGGACATAGCGCTCGATGAGAGGCGCGGCGTTCTCTATATCGCGAATTACACGGCTAACCGCGTCGAGGTAATGAATACCGCCGACCGGACCATTCCGAGCTCGATCAACGTCCCCTATCCGGGATCGCTGGCGCTTTCGCGCGACGGCAGGTATCTGGTGGTGGCGACGTACGCGAACTTCCAGGCGCCTGGCGGCCAGAACAGCAACATCCTGACGATCCTTGCACTCGAGACGAACACGCGCCGTACCGTGGCGCTCTCGAAGCCGCCGCTGGCCGTGGCTTTCGGCTCAGACGGGTTGGCGCTGGTTCTGACGACCACCGAGTTCTTTCTGCTCGATCCGGGGACGGGCGAGACGATCCTGCTCGATACGGTAGCAGCCATTGCCGCGAAAAGTCTGCCGGTGACGGGTGTCAATTTTCCCCCGCAGATCCTGACCGCTTCCATGGGGGTCTCCGGTGACGGGGAGTTTATTTACGGATTGACGGATACAATCCGATTCGTTTACCGCACGCAGGATCATATTGTGTTTCCGGGGTCTTATACCTCCACCCCGACTCAGGGTCCGCGGCTGACGAGCGTAAACGGGGACGGATCGCTGTTTGTCTCCGGATGGGTCGTGCAAAATCTCAGGCTTGGCACGAACTACCAGTTTTTTGATGTTTCCGGCGCTCTCAATATTGGGTCGCACGCGGTCGATTCGACGAGAAACCTGATCTACGCGCAAATTCCCGATTCAGGTCCGCCGGCGCCACCGCCGACCAGTCAGACGGCTTGCTTTCCCGACGGAAGATGCATCACTGAAACAATTCCGGCCCCTCCCGGCGCCGCGACGCCAGTGCTCGCCACGCCTCCGAACCTGATGGTCGTCGACGCCGACAATCTGAACGTCCGCCAGCGGTTCTTCCTTGCCGAGAATCTCGCAGGCCGATCGGTGCTGAGCTCCGATGGCTCGGCGCTCTATTCGATTTCCGACAGCGGCGTGACCGTATTGCCGGTTGGGTCCTTGGCGCAGGCGCCGCAAGTAATCGCCGCGCGGGAAGATGTTGTATTTCAGGGAGCATTCTGCGATCGCCGAACGCTTACCCAGGACATCACCATCGGAGACGGCGGCGTGCCGACCGATTTCCGGCTTTCCGTGACTGATCCTGCCTTAGCTGGCGCGGTCAGGTTTTCGGCTACTTCCGGCACGACACCAGCGACGGTGAGGATCACGATCGATACCAGTTCGTTCCGAAGTCAGGTCGGAACGACGGTGGGATTCATTCGCCTGGAATCGAATCGGGCAGTGAATCTTCAGCAGCTCAATTGTCCCGCTCCATCCACACAAAGCTCCTGGCCGTCGGGTTGCATCCGGTTGCTCATTAACAATCGGGAGCCCGACCAGCGCGGGACCATCGTGAACGTACCCGGCCGGCTCGTCGACCTTCTAGCCGATCCTGTACGGAACCGGTTCTACATCATCCGCCAGGACAAGAACCAGGTGCAGGTGTTCGACGGAACGAACAATTCCTCCCCCATCGCCACGCTTCGGACGAACAACAATCCGACTCAGATGGCGATCACCGGCGACGGAAAATATCTGTTGGTCGGACACAATGACGCAAAGCTCATCTCGGTGTTCGACCTTGAAACACTCGAAGAGTCGGCGCCGATCCGCATGCCTGGCTATCTGTATCCGAGATCGGTGGCGGTCTCCGGGACGACGATCTTGACTGCGTCGCGATCGGCGGCGACGGACCACGAGATCAGTCTTGTCGACTTCGAAAACCGGACGGCGGTCTCATTCCCGACGCTCGGCGTTTATAAGAACAGCGTCAACGTCGACACGGTCCTGGTGTCCGCGCTGCGCGGCAATTACATTATGGCGGCAATGCCGGACGGCAACGTCCTGCTGTACGATGCGAGCGCCGGCACATTCACTGTGGCGCGCAAGGATTTTACGGCTCTGGCCGGCGCTTACGCGGCGTCTGAGTTCGGCCAGTTCGCCATCGATAACAAACTTCTGAATCAATCGCTCACCCGCGTGGCCGAGCTCGATAAGGGACTGGGTGGCACCTCGGGTTTTGTGTTTGTCGGCAACTCGGTGTTGCGGACGTCGGGGCCGGTCACAGCCGTCGGCGGAAGCTTGCCTCCGGGTTCTCCGGGAATCATCGAGCGTGTCGAGTTGAGTAATCCGGCCAACATCCTTACAACGCGAACCAGTGAAGCTCCCAGATTTCCGACCGCAAGCGTAGCCGGATCGACTCTCGCGTCGGGCGGACCGACATCGGCTGCGTCAGCGTTCATCCGTTCACTGGTAGCTTTACCCAACGGGTCCATCATCTCGCTGACGCAATCCGGTTTTACCGTGCTGCCCGCGAACTTTGATTCGACCACCTCTAAGCCGGTGATCAGCAGCGTCGTCAATACTTCTGATCCAGCCCAAGCGCTGACTGCGGGCGGGTTGATCAGTGTTCTGGGTTCGAATCTGGCCTCGACAACGGTTTCGAGCAGCGCCGTCCCCGCTCCCACAGTTCTCGGCGACTCCTGCGTGACTGTCAATGGCATAGCGATTCCGCTGTTTCTCGTTTCGCCGACCCGCATCAATGCCCAACTGGCGGGCGGGGGTGGACAACTCATCGTGCATACGCCCGGCGGCTCCAGCGATCCGTTCAATCTGACAACACAGGGAGCCGCGCCAAGTATCATCC
>Ga0075431_100003862_pt1 | contig 14569 bp, 11 predicted proteins | sample RhiMetdeltSRZDD5_FD_75297 | JGI IMG/M metagenome (GOLD analysis project Ga0075431, IMG submission 75297) | Populus rhizosphere microbial communities from Tennessee, USA - Rhizosphere MetaG P. deltoides SRZDD5 | ecosystem: Host-associated > Plants > Roots > Rhizosphere > Soil | place: USA... | reverse complement strand
CGAGACGTTGCGTGTCGCTTCCAGCCGTACACCAGCCTCGCCGCCGAACAACCGCTCGGGACCGAGGCTTTCATTCGCCAGCGTTCGCGTCAGACCCACGCTGAACTGACGATACAGCTCGTTGAGTGTCGGCGCTCGGAAGCCCCAGCCGACATCGCCCCACACCGACACGCGATCCGAAACGCGATAGAGCACTCCGCCGCGCGGACTGACGACGGTGTCGTCCTTGTCGGGCAGGTCGCCGCGATTGCCCGCGGTTGGAAGCCCGGTCACCACCGATGTCTCGATGATGTGGCCGCTATAGTTCTTCCAACTGTCCACACGCGCGCTGAGTGTCACCACCACCTTGTTCATGGTGAACACGTCCTGCAGGAAGAGCCCCGCGCTGCGCTGTGTTCCGCCGGAGTTGCGGCGGCCGTTGAGGATGGCCTGCTGTGTCGGGGGCGTCACCGGCCCGGGCGCAGCCACGTAGAGATCCTCGAGGCTGTCGCCGTCGACTCGCCGCCAGTCGAAGCCGGCGCTGAAGAAGTTGTTGCGTCCGACTGCCCGCGACCACTGGATCATCGTGCCGGCGGCGTCGGTCGGCACTCGCTGATCGGTCGTCAGCCTCACGATGCTTCGCGCCGCAACCGTCGCGCTCGGAGCCGTCACGGCGAGGAAGTTGCTGTGAAACGTGTTGTCGTCGGTAAAGACCGTGGCCTGCAGATCGCTCTCGTCCGGCATCCTGACCCGCACGCCGCCGCCGGCCGCACTCCATTTCGTGTCGTTGACCTCACCGACCTTGCCGTTGACGCGCTTCTCCTTGAAGTAGCCGCCGCGGAAGAAGACGCTGACGCGATCGTTGGCGCGGTAGTCGGCCCTGACGTTGAAGTTCTTGAAGCTGACCTCGGCGTTGTTGTCGATGAGTCCGCGTTCGTTGGCAATGACGATCGGGAACCCGTCGGTATCGAAGCCGCCGCCTTCGACGGCCACGCCCAGCTTGCCCCACACGTCGCTGGCGAAGAACTCGCCCTTCGGGCTGTTGTGATTGCCGTACTGCGTCTTGAACTCCACCGAGCGCCGGGCCGGGCTGGCCGAAATGATGTTGATCACGCCGCCCATGCCGTAGTTGCCATACAGGCTCGAGCTCGATCCGTCGATCACCTCGATGCGGTTCACGCTCTCGAGCGGCACCCGCGTCCAGTACACCCAGCCGCCAAACGGATCGTTGAACGGGATGCCGTCCATCATCACCAGGGTCCGGCTCACACCGCTCGGTCCGATGCCGCGCAGCGACACGCCCTGCGCGGTGGGATGCGACGAGAGGCTGCTGCTGCGGCGGAACAGGCTGAACGTCGGCACTTGCCGCAGCACATCGTCGGCAACGACGGCAGGCGAACGGCGAATGGCTTCCTTTTCGACGATGTTGGCGCTGACGGGAACCTCGCCCAGCCGCTTCTCGCTTCGCGTCGGCGTGACGGTGACCGTCTCGAACAGATTGGCGATCGCGAGCACGACCTCGACCTCACGGCTCGCCGGCACCGCCTGCGACCACTCGGCAAACCCGCCCGCCCGTACGATCAGCGTGAGGTCGCCGGTGGGCGGCATCGTGAGCGCAAACCGGCCGTCCGGTCCGGATACCGTCTTCTGTTCGGGACCGTTCGTGCCGACGACCACGACCGCGGCACCTGGTACCGCCCCGCCAGCTTCGTCCTTGATGATGCCCGAGAGGCCGTTTTGTGCGGCTGCGGCCGTCGACACGGCGAGAGAGAGTGCCAAAACCAGGGCTGTACGCATGACGGGAAATATTAGCTCGGATTGCGCGCAAATCCGGGCACTCATTGCCCGGAGCACGGCAGGTTGCTAAGCTCCTTCCATGCGTGTTTTTGCTCTCCTGACCGCGCTGATACTGACGTCTGGATCCGTCTTCGGACAACAGGCGACGTTCAAAGCGGGCACCAGCATCGTGCCCGTGCTCACGACCGTCACCGACAACCAGGGCCGGCTCGTACCGAACCTCGAGCAGGAAGAGTTCACGATTCTCGACAACGGCAAGCCGCAGCCGATCACGCTCTTTCAGAACGAGACGCAGCCGTTCACCGTGGTCGTGATGCTCGATTTCAGCTTCAGCATGACGACGCATCTCGATCTGCTGAAGCAGGCGACCGAGCAGTTCATCCTGCGACTGCTGCCCGCCGACAAGGGCCAGGTCGGTGCGTTCAGCGACAAGATCCAATTCAGCGGCGAGTTCACCAACGACCGCGACGACCTCGTCGCCGCGCTGAAGGATCTGCAGTTCGGCAACCCGACGCGGCTCTACGACGCCATCGACGCGAGTATCGACATGCTCAAAGACGTCGAGGGACGCAAAGTCGTGCTGGTGTTCACCGACGGCGACGACACGGCCAGCCGGCGGGGCATGGGCGACGTACTCGACCGGGCGAGGGAAACGGAAACGATGGTCTACGCGATCGGCCTCGAATCGGAATTTCCGATCGCGCCGGGACGGATGCAGCGGACGCGTCCGGATCGGGGCCTGCGCAAGCTCGCTGACGAGACCGGCGGCGGCTACTTCGAGCTGAAGAAGACGACCGAGCTCGCGCCGACGTTCACGCGCGTCGCGCAGGAGCTGCACAGCCTCTACACGATTGGCTTCCAGCCCACCGTGCTGGACAACAAGGAGCACAGGCTGGAGGTCAAGATGAAGCAACCGGGTCAAACCGGCCGCGCCCGCAAGAGCTACATCGCCTCTGCGGAGCGTCTCAGCGGAAAATCGTGACCACTCTCACCGATCAGGATTTTCGACTCGAGGCCGACCGCGCGCTCGAGCAGCTGCAGCGATCGCTGCTGCCGATGGCCGACGAGCACGGCTTCGAGGTGGAGCTGCAGAACGGCGTGCTGCAGATCGTGTTCGAGGATCCGTCGCCGGCGAAGTTCGTGGTGAGCCCCAACGCGCCGGTGCGACAGATCTGGGTGTCGGCGATGTCGCGCAGTTACAAGCTGACGTGGCAGCCCGAATCAGCCGCGTTCGCCCTCGACGGCGAGTCGCTCGAGGCGCTGATCAGACGCCTCGCCTTGACGTTCATGGTGATTGATGATCGTTGATCGTTGAGATCAACAATCATCAATCTTCAATGTCCTTCGACACGTACCAGTCGATGTGCAGCGATGGTTCGTGGCATCGCAGGCATGTCGTCCATTGCCATTGATGACTGCAGCCCGGGCAGCGGCCGCCAGTCGAGAACGTGTTCCAGACCGTCCCGCACGACTCGAAGTAAGGCTCGGGAGTCCCGATACAGCTGCACGACCAGCGGCTCGACGCCAGCGGACGCCATCCGCAGAGCGGACAGCGAATCGCGCGGAACACATCCTCGCGCTCGAGGTCGAGGTTCGTCGTGATGATCTGATCCGGCGTGCGATCTTCCTTGAGGAAGAGCTGTATTGAGGTCGACATCCCAGGAATATTTTAGAACTAGGTCTTTCGATAGTACCGGCCGACGCGGCGTCCGATGGCTTTGACGAGGCCTTGCGGGATGTAACGGACCAGCAGCGCGATGCTGCGATTCACGCGGCCGTTGATGTAGACCGGAGTGCCCGCCATCACCGCTTCGAATCCCTGACGTGCCACCGTCGGCGAATCCAGCCACATCCACGACGGCATGCTCTTCATCTGTTCGCGCGTGCCGGTGACGTCGTGAAACTCGCTGATCGTGAAGCCGGGGCACACGGCAGTGACGTTGATGTCGTAGCGCTGCACTTCGTGCGCGAGCGCTTCCGAGAACTTGATGACGAGTGCCTTGGCCGCGGCGTAGAGCGTGTGTCCCGCGGGTGGTGGGACGAAGCCGGCCAGCGACGCCACATTGACGATGCGCCCGTAGCCGCGCTCGATCATGCCGGGCAGCAGACGATGGGTCAGCTCGGCCAGTCCGAGGACCATGACCTGCAGCATGTCCTGATGCCGCTGCCACGGCGAGGCGACGAACGTGCCGGGCACGCCGTAGCCGGCATTGTTGACCAGGGCATCGATGTTCACCCCTCGTAACGCGAGCTCGGCGCACAGCCGTTCCGCCGTGTCCTGGCGCGCATGGTCGGCGACGAAGACCAGCACGCGGATTCCGTAGCGTCCCTCGAGACGGGCGGCCACCGCGCGCAGGCGATCCTCGCGCCGGGCCGTGATGACCAGATTGAATCCATTCGCGGCGAACACCTCGGCGAACGCCTCGCCAATGCCCGACGAGGCCCCGGTGACAAGCGCGGTTCGCGAACTCACGTAATATTTCCTCTCATGACGCGGTTTATCCGCCAGCTCACTTGTGTTGGAGGCTCCTGCCCGAGCCGGGCGTTGAAAGATCGCCCCTCCCAGCCGGTAAGGCGTGGCCCATACCACCAAACACAAGTGAGTTCCTGGGTTAGTGTGGTTCTCGCCACGTTCGTGGGCAGCCTGGTGCTGCAGGTCGAGGCGCAGCGAGGGTCATTCTCGATTGTCGAGGCGTCGATCGCCGGCGCGCGCGCCGCACTGGAGAGCGGCCGCGTCACGTCACGAGACATTGTGGCTCAATCGCTGATGCGGATTGGCACCTACGAAGATCGTCTGCACGCGGCGCTCTACGTCAACCCTCGCGCGCTCGAGGAAGCCGACGAACGCGATCGCGAGCGCCGCGCCGGACGCGTCCGCGGACCACTGCACGGCATCCCCATCGCGCTCAAGGACAACATCCACACCACCAACATGCCGACAACCGGCGGCGCGCTCGCCTTTGCGGGCCTCGTCCCGCCGTACGAAGCCACGTTGACGAGGAACCTGCGCGATGCCGGCGCGGTGATCGTCGCCAAGACGACGATGACCGAGCTGGCCAACTGGGTGGCGGCGGCGATGCCGACCAACTACAACTCGCTGAGCGGGTTCGCCTTCAACCCCTACGATCCGCGCCGCGACCCGCGCGCCGCGACCGCCGACGGACGGCCCGTGCTGGCCACCGGCGGCTCGAGCTCCGGCATCGGCACCGCGATGAGCTTCTGGATGGCCAACGTCGGGACCGAAACCTCGGGCTCGATCCTCAGCCCTTCCAACCAGAACATGCTGGTCGGTATCAAGCCGACGGTCGGACGTATCAGCCGATACGGCGTCATTCCGATTGCCGCGGACCAGGACACCCCTGGCCCGATGGCGCGCTCGGTGGCCGACGCGGCGATCATGCTCGGAGCGATGGAAGGCGCCAGGCCGGATCCGAACGACCCGGCGACGAGCACCTGCACAGCGCCGCCGCAGCGTGACTACACGAAGTTTCTCAGGCGAGACGGGCTCAAGGGCGCGCGCGTCGGTATCCCGCGGGCGTTCTATTACGAGCCGGCCGCGACACCCGGCGAGCGCGGATCGAACGGCGGGCTGAACGACGCACAGAAGCGGGTGATGACCGAAGCCATCGCGGCGTTACGCGCGCAAGGGGCGACCGTCGTCGACCCCGCCGACATCCCGTCGATCGTCACGACCGATCGCGCAAAGAGCCTTCTGACATGGCCGGTGTGCAGCGGGCCCGACGACGCCAAGGGCCGCGACGAGGACTGCTCAGTGGTCTTCAAGTACGGCATGAAGCGCGACTTCAATGCATGGCTCGTCTCGCTCGGCGATCGCGCGCCGGTGAAATCACTCACCGCGCTGCGCGACTGGAACCGCGCTCATCAGTCAGCGGGCACGCTGAAGTATGGACAGGCGCAGCTGGACAACTCCGACGACATGGACCTCACCGCCGACCGCGCGCGCTACGAAGCCGACCGCGCCAAGGATCTCGCCCTGTCCGGACGCGACGGCATCGATGCGGTGATGAAAACGCACAAGCTCGATGCCCTCATCTTCCCCGGCGGCAGCGGTGCAGCGATTGCCGCCAAAGCCGGATACCCGACGGTGATCGTCCCCTTCGGCACCGTGCCGAATTCGACCGGCATGCCCGCAGGGTTCGACGCGAAGCCGTCGCCCTACGGCGTCAGCTTCACCGGCGGCGCGTGCAGCGAGCCGCGGCTCATCGAGCTCGCCTATGCGTTCGAACAGGCGACGAAGCGGCGTATTCCGCCCAGGATGGACTGATGTCGTTGTCGATTTCACGATCGTTGATTTGTGATTCGTTGTCGAATGGCGATTGCTGACTGGTGATTGTCAGGTGTTTCGTCGGCGCCAGCTGACTCCAGGTGCCTGCCGCCGTACGGAGCCTAGAACTGGCCAATTGCCGCGAATTAGCGCCAAAACAACGATCACCAATGCAAATCAACAACGAATCAGCATTCAAAGATCGCGAAATCTTCAATGCAGGTTCACATCCCCGGCGAACAGACGCGCGTCGAGCGTGTACTCACCGTCGCCGAACCAATCGAGAGAATTCCTGAAGCCGTCCTTCTCGATGCCCAGGCTCCGCGCCTTGAGATCGCCGATCGAGACCGATGCGTGGACGTGGCGCAGCGAGCCGGGACGCACGTCGATGTAGAGATCGCCGGCGGTCATGCGGACGTCCTTGTTCCCCTCGATCCCTTCGATGCGGATGTCACCGGCTCGCACCCGCAGGTGCACGTCGGATCGCGCGGGCACTTCGATCGTGAACCGCGCGTGCTTGGTCGGTCCCTTCGTGCGAATCGTCGCGACGCGCTCGAACACGTCGGAGACGACCTGGATCTTCTTCATGTCCTTGTCATGGTCCCGGTCCCCGGCGCGCCACCAGACGCGAACCCGGTCGCTGGCGCCGGCTCGCACCGTGTAGTCGCCCGATGAGAGATTCAGGGTGACGATGCCGCCCTCTGCGAACGAACGCTCGATGGCGTTGTCGTCGGCGACCGGCTGACCAAAGGTGGCGGCGCTCAGCGCCAGGCTCGCTACCGCAATCAATCCGCGTGTCATCGGACACCTCCTCTTCGACTCGCGCCCCACTGCACGTCGCTTGCCCGATCGCTCCGGAGCACGTTTCGATGGAGTTTCCGCGTTCCAGGCGGACTTCGGCCGACCTGAAGGTCGGCCTCTACGTGTCTCGCAACGTTCGAACCGTTCACAGGTGTGAACCGGCGTCACAGGTCGCACACGCCGATCTGCTTGACAGATCAACAACTTGTAAAATGGCGCGCTGCTTGCCACGGCCGTCGTCATGAGACCACTGTCACTGCTCCTCCTCCTCCTTCTCTTCGTCGTGTGCGTGCCGTGGCAGGCGCGCGCGCAGGACGCCGAAGCACGCGACGGCGCGATCATCGAGTCCGTCGATCTCAGGGGCCTGCCGCGCGACAGCCTGAGCCCGGGGTTGCGCCGCGAGCTCGACTCGCTGAATGGCGACCCGCTCAATCGCCAACGCCTGACCGAGGTCGCCGCGCGCATCGAGGCAGAACATCCCGACGTGGTGGCGGCGGCGCGCGCCGTCGCACGACCCGATGACCGGGCCCGCGTCATCTTTCTCGTCGTCTCGATCAGCGACGACGGCAGCCTGGTCCAGAACATCAACGCGCGATACACCGTCGAGAGCGTCGAGATCAGCGGCATCCCCGAAGCCGACATCAGCCGCTCGCTGCGCGATCGACTGCAGTCGCTGGTCGGCAGACGACTCGATCACGACGAGGCCGACGAGCTCAGCGATCTGCTCGAGGGCGAGCGCCCCGGCTACTCGGTCGATCGGCGCATCTCGCGTGGCAGCGAGCGGGGCCGTATCCGCGTCGTCTTCGAGTTCAGCGAAAAGGAAGGCCAGCGCTGGATCCCCTTCACGCCGTCGCGGTCGAAGTTCGTCTACCACTCGGATCAGGGCTGGGGCGGCGCACTCGATATTCCGATGGGCAACCGCCATCACCGCGTCACCGCCGGCTTTTCGTTCAGCAACAACGACGACCTCGTCGAGGAATACTCCGGAGTCCTTATCGGATTCGAGAGCCGGAAACTCGCGACCGATCGTCTGGGCGCCAGAGTGGAAGTGGCACGCTACAACAACACCTGGCGCGAGCCGACGTTGTTTGCACTGGCAGCCAACCCCGCCATCCCCGAGGCGTATCGCACACGGGTCACGGTCGAGCCATCGGTCACGTTCGCGGCGACGCCGTCCTTACGCGTCACCGGGGGCGTCAGCCTCTCGGATCTGGAATCGCTGACGCGCTCGCCCGAGTCGCAGATGGCCAGCGCCGTGGTCACACGCATCGATTACGACCAGCGCTGGTACGGATTCGGTGACGTCACGCAGCGCGTCGAGGCGAGCTACGAGCTGCGGACGTCGGCGGAGGCGCTTGAAAGCGACCTGAGCTACCGGCGTCACCTCGCCAGAGTGCGTTACAGGTACACGCAGCGGCACAACACCGTCATCGCCGATGCCGCGTTCGGCGGCATCACCGGCACGGCGCCGCTCTTCGAGCGATTTACGCTCGGCGATACCTCCACGCTCCGTGGCTGGAACAAGTTCGACATCGCGCCGGTCGGCGGCGAGCGCATGTTCCGTGGCTCGCTGGAGTATCGCTTCCACAACGCCATCGGCGTGTTTCTCGATACCGGATCGGTGTGGGACCGCAACACCGACACGCGCATCCGCTTCTCCAGCGGATTCGGCGTGCATCATGAGAACGTCTTTCTGAATCTCGCGTTCCCGCTGAATGCCGACGACCTCAGCGTCACGTTCATGATGGGGGTGCGGTTTTGAGGGCCGCACTCGAGCGGTCCCTGGTCCTTGGTTCCTGGTGCTTGGTCCGTCCTTGGTCCTTGGGCCGTCCTGCGGTCCAAGGTCCTTGGTCCGCAAGGCGTCCTTGGTCCGCAGAATGGACCAAGGACGAAGGACCAGGGACGGACCAGGCACAAAGCACCAAGGACAAAGGACAGACATGGAAGCGCACCCTCCTGGTCCTGGTGATCGTCTCGTTGCCGCTGGGAGTGACCGCTCAGACGTTGACCGTGCGCACCGTGGCCAACGAGCTGCACGTGCGATCGTCGGAGTTGGGATTCATCGGCGGAAAGGCGCTGGAACGATTACGGGATGGCCGGTCAGTGCGCATCGACTTCGAGCTGACCGTGCTCGAGAAGCCGCAGGGCGCGACCGTCACCCGCGTGCAACACGCCTTCAACCTGAGCTTCGACCTGTGGGAGCAGCGATACTCGGTGACGCGCATCGGCTCGATGCCGCGATCGATCTCACATCTCACGGCACGGGCTGCAGAGGACTGGTGCCTCGACAACGTCACGGTACCGCTGTCGTCATTGACGCGTCTTGGCCGCGACACCCCGTTCTGGGTGCGGGTCCAATATCAGCTCCAGGAACGGGCGCCCGCCGCCGACGACGCCGAATCGGCGTTCACGTTACAAACACTGATCGACGTCCTGAGCCGTCGCCGCGAGGATGAGAACAGAGGAAAATCACTCGAGGCAGGACCTTTTAGACTGTCGAATTAGGTGAGCCGTGTCGTTCACACTTCTCGGTGCTCTCTTCTCTGTTCGTGTTCGAGGTTCGGGGTTCGGGGTTCGGGGTTCGGGGTTCGCGGTTCGCGGTTCGCGGTTCGCGGTTCGCGGTTCGGAGAGAACGTGAAGTTGAACGCGAACCAAGAAGCGAGAACGGAGAAGCGTGAACGACATCATCATCGACCTCCATGCATAGCCTCCGTCACCGGCTGATCGTCGCATTCGTGATCGCGACCGCGCTGCCGCTGGCAGCGACGATCGGCATCACGATGTCGCTGCTCGAAAGCAGCCTCGGCTACGCGACGACCGAGGAGCTCGACGGACTGTCGCGAACGCTCGAGGACACGGTCAGGCAGTTCTATCAGCGCGAACGCGAAGCGCTCAGACAGGACGCCGCGATGGGCCGCCTGGCGCCGACGGCGTACGCGGCGGCCGAGATGAACGCGTGGCCTGAGGACGTACGGGGGTTCTGGGACAGCACCGAGCCGGAGCGATTCGGCCTCGGCGGCCCCGACGGCGATCGACTCGATTACATGCGGCGCTCCGCGCAGGGCGTCGAGGTCTACGCCCGCGATCTGGCCGGCATCCACATGCAGGAGCTGTCCACCAAGCTGCGACAGGCACGCGAGGTCGTCGGATCGATCGAAGCGCGCGATCTGCGACGCGGCTTCACGTTGACGCTGCTGCTCCTCGTCGCGATCGTCTGGCTGATTTCGCTCGCGCCGCTGCTCTTCATTGCCAATCGCATCAGCAAGCCAATTCGCCAGCTGACTGCCGGACTCACCGACTTCGCCGCCGGCGACTGGGACCGCCGCGTCGAATCGGCCCGCACCGACGAAGTGGGCAACGCCGTCGAGGCGTTCAATCACATGGCCGAGCAGCTGCGGCGCAGCCGCGAACGGCTCGTCTACCTGACGCAGATGTCGAGCTGGCAATCGCTGGCCCGCAAGACGGCGCACGAGCTGAAGAACTCGCTGACGCCGATCCGGCTGACCGTCGAGGAGATGGTCGCGCGGCAGCCACAGGCCGACCGCGTGTTCATGCAGGAAGCGGCGCAGATCGTCATCAGCGAGATCGAGACACTGGAGCGGCGCGTTCGTGCCTTTTCCGAATTCGCCCGCGAGCCTCCGGTGAATCCCGAGGCCTTCGAGCTCAACGCGCTCGTCACCGAACGCGTGTCGCTGCTGAAACCAGCGCATCCGACGACGACCTACCGCTTCAAGCTCGATGTGCGCGGGCCACGTGTGCATGCCGGCGCCGATCTGGTGAAAGGGATTCTCACCAACCTGCTCGAAAATGCTGCCGACGCAGCCGGCACCAATGGCTCAATCCTGACGACGACGAGCCTGCACGGCGACCAGGCCATCGTCGAAGTCCACGATTCAGGGCCTGGCATCAGCGACGAGGCCTCGCGTACGCTCTTCGAGCCAACGATCACCTTCAAGAAGCACGGCATGGGACTTGGCCTGTCGATCGCACGGAAGAACGCGCTGCTGCTCGGCGGCGATATCACGCTCGTGAAGGGCGAGCTTGGCGGCGCCGGCTTCAGGGTGGCGATGCCGGCGGCTCAGGACTCTCCCGGCAGCCGCGGCGTCGGCCTTCAGGCAGACCGTGGCGCGGATCACGCTCACGCATGACACGCAAGCATCGCATCGTCATCGTCGACGACGAGCCGAATATCGGTTCGTCGCTGCGGCTGATCCTGGAAGGCGAAGGCTACGGCGTGACGGTCTGCAGCTCGATCGCCGAGTTCCAGCCGCATCGCGCTCCCGGCCGCGCCGATCTGTATCTGCTCGACGTACGACTGCCCGACGGCAACGGCATCGACGTGCTGCGGTCGTTGAAGCAGAGCGAGGATCCCACGCCGGTGGTGATGATCTCGGGACACGCGACGATTCGCGACGCCGTCGAGGCGACGCGCAGCGGTGCGTTCGACTTCCTGGAGAAGCCGCTCGCTCGTGACCGCGTGCTGCTGGTGATCAAGAACGCAATCGAGCGGTCCGATCTGCAGCGCGAGAACCAGCGCTACCGCGAGATCGTCGGCGAGGCGCCGAGGATGATCGGACGCAGCGACGCGTTTCGCCACGTGCTGAGTCAAGCGACGCAGGTCGCGCGATCCGATGCCGGCGTGCTGCTGACCGGCGAATCGGGCACCGGCAAGGAACTGCTCGCCGCGCACATTCATCGCGAGAGCCCGTTCGCGCCGCGCTCGTTCGTCAAGGTCAATTGCGCGGCCATTCCAACCGAGCTGATCGAGAGCGAGCTGTTCGGCCACGAGCGTGGCGCGTTCACCGGCGCCACCGGCATGCGGCGCGGCAAGTTCGAGCTGGCCGACGGCGGCACGATCTTCCTCGACGAAGTCGGCGATCTGCACGAAGCGTCACAGGCCAAGCTGCTCCGCGTCCTGCAGGACGGCGAGGTGCAGCGGCTCGGCAGCGAGCAGTCGATCCGCGTCTCGGTACGGGTGATCTCAGCGACCAACCGCGTCCTCGAAGATCGCATTGCGGAGGGCAAGTTCCGCGAGGATCTGTATTACCGCCTGAGCGTCGTCCCGATTCGGGTGCCCGCGCTGCGCGAGCGGCTGCAGGACGTGCGCGATCTGGCGGCGTATTTCCTCACCGAGTTCTGCACGCGCAACAACTTCAGGTGGAAATCGATCGACGAGGAGGTCCTGCAGCTGCTCGAGCGCCATCACTGGCCCGGCAACATCCGCGAGCTGCGGAATACGGTGGAGCGGATGGCCATCCTGAGTCCAGAGGATCGCATCGCGATCGACTCAGTACCGCTCGACATTCGTACGCCGCCTGCGCCGCGTTCATCCGGTCTGCATGAAGTGCGCGATTCCGCGGAGCGCGATCGCATCCGTCAGGCGCTGGAACAGACCGACTGGAACGTCGCCGGTGCGGCGCGTGTGCTCGGCATCGAACGTACGAACCTGCACAAGCGCATGAAGGCGCTTGGCTTGAATCGCGAATCAACGTAGTGTCCGGCTGACGCCGGACACTACGTCGCAAACGGCGCGATGCCGACCAGCAGCACCAGACGTTCAGTGCCGGTGTTCGTCACGCCATGCGTGACGCCGGCTGGCGCCCATATCACCGTGCCTTGCGCGGCGCGTCTGGTCTCGTCGCCGACGACGAACTCGCCGGAGCCTTCGGCGACGAAATAGAACTTGTCCTGATCGCCGTGCGTATGGGCGTGCTGCGACTGTCCCGGCTCGAGGCAGTTCAGGCCGAGCATCAGGCGTCCGCTCTGAAACAGCGTCGCCTTGAACTGCTTGTCGGGATTCGATCCGACACGACCGCTGTAGTGAATGAAATTGGACATGGGAGTGAAGGGCGGGCCTAAAGGCCCGCCTCTACGAAACTCGCCTCTACGCGTTCGACTCGGATCGCGTAATCGAGCCAGCAGCCCGTTGGCTCGTCCAGACCAAGAATGATCGGCAGGTTCTGCGGCGCCGCCGGCGGCGCGAACTTGGGATCGAGGATTCTGGCGATCTGATCCCGCACGTCCTGCAGGTGCAGCCGCGTCGTGCGATCGGCGGCCTTGGCGATCGCTGCCCGGACCGACGTCTCGAGCGACCGCAGCTCGCCACGCGCCAGCGGCCGCGACTCGCCGCTCACCCGGCTGTTGACCTTGTCGCTCATCGCGTCGAGATAGGCACGCTGCAGGTTGCGCCGGTACGGATCGATCCGCACCGAGGCTTCGTCGATCTCCCGCCAGACGGCACGGCGCAGATCGCCAAAGAACTCGATCGGACGATATGCGGCCGTTCCCTCGACCGCCTCCTGCTCGACGAGGCGGTTGATCCGGGATTCGGCGAGCAGCGTCGCCAGCACACGCTGTTGACTGATTCGAATGCGATCGACCGTGCCGACCGGCTCGATCCGCCTGAGGATCTCCGGTTTGATGACGAAGCTCGGCGTCGTGAACGCGTGGCTGCTGAGGAACTGCATCGCCTCGCGCTGCCGCTCGCGCGGAAGCGCCTCGAAGCGGCGGCCATCCTGGCTCGACATCTTCTGCCGCGACTGCACGCCGCCGATCACGGCGGCGACGTGGTTCATCTCGAGCACCCACTGGCCAAGCAGCCGGCCGTAGACTTCTTCGAGATCGTCATAGGGCTCGCCCGGCCGCTTGGTGGCGGTGAGCAGCATGTCGGCGACGCGCTCCAGGTTCTTCAGTCCCATGCCCGTCGAGCGGACGGCATCCGCATCGCCGACGGCTTCGGTCAGCTCGCCTGGATCGGCGCCGAGTGAATCCTGCGTGGTGAAGCGCAGCCACGGAGTCGTGTCCTGCGCCCGCGCCCACTCGTCCAGCGTCGGCTTCTCCTCGTCCGGCGTCTTCGCGTGTGGAATCGGCTTGTATCCCCACATCGTCGCCCACGTGTCATATGGACCGATGCGCGGAATCAAATCCGCGGGGTCGATGCGGTCTTCGGGCTGCGCGACGTAGTTGAAGCGCGAGTAGTCCATCAGCGTCGGCGTGTGGCCCATCTTCTTGACCCATTCGCGGTCGCGGACTTTCTCCGCGGGGTAGGTCGAGCTCGCCTTCATGTTGTGCTGGAAGCCGAGCGAGTGGCCGACTTCGTGCGCCGCGACATACTCGATGAGCTTTCCCATCAAGTCATCCGGCAGCGGCAGCTTCGACGCGCGCGGGTCGAGCGGGCCGGCCTGCACGAAGTACCAATCCCGCGCCAGGTTCATCACGTTGTGATGCATCTGGATGTCGGCCTCGAGGATCTCGCCGGTGCGCGGGTCCGCGATATGCGGTCCGAACGCGTTCTCCGTCGTCGAGGGCAGCCACCGGATCACCGAGTAGCGCGCGTCCTCGGCACTCCAATCCGGATCCTCGTCTTTCGACGGCGCTTCCTTGGCGAGAATGCCATTCCTGAAACCAGCTTCCTCGAACGCCGGCTTCCAGCTTTCGATACCGCTCTTGATGAAGGGCACCCATTTCGCCGGCGTCGCCGGATCGACGTAGAACACGATCGGCTTCACGGGCTCGGAGAGTGCGGCGTTCGGATCCTTCTTCTCGAGCCGCCACCGCGAGATGTAGCGACGACGCTGCGCGCGATGCTCGTCGCGGCCGTAGTCGAACTGCGTGACCGTGAAGTAGCCGACGCGCTCGTCGAACACCCGCGGCATCATCGGCTGATCGGGCAGCTTCACCATGCTGTAATGCATCACCACGCTGGCG
>Ga0075431_100003856_pt1 | contig 14580 bp, 13 predicted proteins | sample RhiMetdeltSRZDD5_FD_75297 | JGI IMG/M metagenome (GOLD analysis project Ga0075431, IMG submission 75297) | Populus rhizosphere microbial communities from Tennessee, USA - Rhizosphere MetaG P. deltoides SRZDD5 | ecosystem: Host-associated > Plants > Roots > Rhizosphere > Soil | place: USA... | reverse complement strand
GTAGGCAGTAGGCAGTAGGCAGTAGGGAAGAGCACCGATCGCTGCCTATTGCCTAACGCCTACTGCCTCCCTGCTTACATCCAGAGCTTCTCGCCATCGAGCCTGCTATACAGGCTCGCCACCTGGGCGCCATAGCCATTGTAGAGCTGCGTCGGGATCCGCTCGTCGGTTCCGAGCACCCGCTCGGTGGCCTGGCTCCACCGCGGATGCGGCACTTGCGGATTCACATTCGCCCAGAAGCCGTACTCGCTGCCCTGCAGCTGCTCCCAGAATCCGACCGGCCGCTCCTTGACGAAGGACACCTTGACGATCGACTTGATCGACTTGAAGCCGTATTTCCACGGCAGATGCAGCCGGATCGGCGCCCCCATCGATTTGGCGACCGGCTTGGCATAGGCGCCCGTGACCATGAAGGCGAGGTCGTTCGCCGCTTCCGCCATGGTGACCCCCTCGACATAGGGCCACGGCATGCTTCCCCCAAGGAACGACGGCTGCTGCCCGGGCGCCATCTCCGGATTGAGGAAGGTCTCCATCCGCACATATTTCGCCGACGACAGGGGCTTCGCCAGCGCCACCAGATCCTTCAGCGGAAACCCGGTCCATGGCACCACCATCGACCACGCCTCGACGCAGCGATGGCGATAGACGCGCTCCTCTAGCTTCACCTTCGCCAGGAGATCCTCGAAGCCGATGGTGAAGGGCTTCTCCACCGCGCCATCGATTGCAATGTCCCACGGCCGCGTCTTCAGCTGCTCGGCCAGCTCGAAGATCCGCTTGTTGGTCGAGAATTCGTAGAAATTGTTGTAGGTCGTGTTGAGCGCTTCCGGCGTCACCGGCCGTCCGGCATCGGCATAGGCCGGATTGCGCGGCGCGGGGTAAGGCGACGATCCTGTCGCGCTTGCCGCGACCGCAGGGCGCAGGCGCCCGAGACCGGCGCCGAGCCCGAGGAAGCCGGCACCGGCCAGCAATTGGCGGCGGTTCACAAATATCGGCTCGGGCGTTACCAGCCTGTCCGCCAGCGCCCACTCACATTTCCGGATGATATGCATGGGGCGTTCTATGGCGCTCCTCTGTCGGGAGCGCCAGTCACGACTGTGCGAGCCTTTGCTTCAAGGGGTCGCCTGCTCGATCGCTGCCGCCCGGTCAATATGGCGGCGCAAGTGTGGCGCCGCTCCCGAGGTTGAAGGCAAATATACGACAAATTGGCAACTCTCTTGCAATTCTTTCCCACTAAAGGAGTGCGAAAAGTGGTATTACGCCTTGCGGCGCAAAACTGAAGCCGCTTAACATGACGCCGGGATGGCGGCAGAGAAGACGAGACCAGGCGCGGGCCTGGCGGGGACATGCAACTCGTTGTGATACGGCGCAGTGCCATTGTGGCAATGCTCTGCATTCTGACGGTTGGTTGTCAGGATGCCGGGCTGCTCAATCGGCTTGATGGAGAGGTACCGGCGGCATCCGCGGCCACCGGCCTTGGCGCCGTCAACGTCGTCGAGGGACCGACTGAGCCCGGTAAGGCCTTCGACTATTCGCTCGACAATCAGATCAGGGTCGGCACCGAGCTTGCCAAGGAGGCGCTGGCCCGCTCGAAACGCAGCCGCAGCCGCGCCATGGAGGCCTATCTCACCCGCATGGTCCGCCGCCTCGCTGCCGCCGATCCGCGTGCGCCGCGCTTCATCTACCGCGTCTATCTGATCGACAGTCCCAATCCCAACGCCTTCACTTCGGGCGGCGGCCATATTTTCGTGACCACCGGTCTGGTGGCGCGGCTTCGCACCGAGGCGCAGATGGCGATGGTGCTCGCTCATGAGCTGGCCCACAACAGCCAGGCCCATGTCGTGAAAGGCCGCAGCGGCCGCGCCATCAGCCGTCGGGTGGTGGCCTTCGGCAAGCGCGTGTTCGAGCAGGATATGGGCGTGCCCTGGCTGAGCCACGGGCTGACGTCGCTTGCCAGGACCAGCTTCAACTCTTACACGCGGGCGCAGGAGGAGGAGGCTGACCGGATCGGGCTCGAGACTATGATCATGGCCGGTTATGATCCGCGCGAGGCACCGCGCAGCTTCTCGGCGCTGCTCGAGATCAACGCACAGAAACGGTCCATCTTCGCCATTTTCGATGGCTATCCGGCCGGTTTGAAGCGCGCCGAGAACGTCAATGCCGTGGTCTATGCCCGCTTCCGCAATGTCGATCTGAGCGCTGCGGTCCGCAGCACTCCCACCTATGACAAGCAGGCCGCACCCTTCTGGGCAACCGCGCCGAAACCCTGAGCCACCGCCTTAGATCTGATACATATAGACCTTGACGAGGCGGCGTCGCATCCGGACCTCCTCTACGGTCATATCCTTGTGCTTGTCATCAGGATCGTAGTCGAAAACGGCACGTGCTCATTGCTGGGAATGCCGTCGATCTCGCGAGACAGGATTTTGAATTGCTGACCAGGCGGAAACAGAACTTCGCATTCTTGCGGTGATTTCGAGATTCTGCTGACGTCGACCGCACTACTTCTATTCTCCTTGAGCGCGATGACGAGCATGTAATTTCCAGTAATTCCGCTGAAATTCTTACGATAACTGGTAGACAAGAATGCGTAGTCCATAAAAATGGCTCCCGGGAGGAGCTTCTGTCCAAGCTCTTCATCCACGATTATTTTTCGACAGACGATACCCTTTTGCGCTTTCGGCATTGCCAGGATCCCTGTCGAGATGTCTTGAATGAGCTGTCTCTTCCAGAGTGGGACGGAATCGCTCATTTCTTCCAAATGCAACGTCTTTTCTCTTCGCATATCTGCATTGATGTGGCGAAAATCATCACCTGTGTAAGTAACAATCGCTAAAAGCGAGGCGGCCGGAACACCGTATTCGGCTGCATAGGCGCAAAGTGTGAACTTGTCCGTCGAAAATCTATCCAGCGGCGGCTTGTTCTCGAGTTGGCCGACCCATTCGCGCTCTTTCGCCTGCGCTTTCAGCTCGGACGCATAGTGCCGCTTCTTCTCTATCGAACCGAGCAACACCAAGGGCTTGCCAGGAGTGTAGTATTGCTCGAAGTCTTCCCGACTTGGAGGCAGCAGCACATCCTGCGCAGACTGCCGGATCAGCGGTGGTTTTGGCCGGGTCGGCGACGGGGGAATGATCTTCCATTTCGAGATCTTTCCCTTGATGACGGGAGAGCGGTCGAAGACTTTTGTCCGGACGGGAGCGCCGGAATCCGTGTCGTTGTTCCTCAACCGCAAGAGTGCGGGATTTTCTGCTCCGCTTGGTCCAGATGCGCTGCTGGTCAAAGGCAGTGAAGGTTGCTCGGGGAATTGATCGTAGGAAATCAGCGATCCTGTGCTTGCGGCAAAATTGAGTTGGATTGACGTTGTGGCACTGGGCTGAACCTTGGTTCCAATCGGGGATTCGGCAGTGGGAACATCGATGGTATTTGGTGGCGCCGTTCCAAAACCGGTCGTTCGACTTGCCATCAACATCCCCCCGCTGAGCACTCATGAGCTCACCGGAGGAATTATAAGACAATGTTATCGCAATCTTCAATTGCAACAATATGACACTTCAGCAGCCTCTCATTGCTGCGTGACATCGAAGTCGCCCTTAAACTTTTCGGCGAGCCGCCTAGCGCTTTCCTCGTCGAGCGGCTTCTCCTGCTCCGCCTCGGTGAGCGATTCCTCGGGAAGCAAGTCTGGGTCTGAGCTCTCCGAACTGCAAGCCGCCTTGCCTGCGTGATCTTCCAAACTGCCCGCCTTGTCGGCGCAGCTGCAGAAGACGGCGCGCAAGAGTTTCGACAACGAAGTTAGGGTGCCGTGCTGTGGCTGAGGCTGTTCGGTGCTGCCGGCGCAGCATGGTGGAATGAATGTCATCGAAAACCCCCGGTTACAGAGACACCACATCCATAGCCGGAGATTGCGGTGGCTTCAATATGAAAGGACCACCGCTTAGAGCGTGACCACCTCGACGCCGGCCTGCTGCATCTCCGCCAGCGCCGCGGCGACTCCCTCCGGCGTGATCCCCCGGCTGGCATTCTCGATCACCCGCACCTTCACCCCGGGAAGCAGGGCGGCGGCATCGAGGGCGCTGAACTTGACGCAGTAATCCGTTGCGAGCCCGCAAATATCGAGCTCGCCAATGCCGCGCTGCTTCAGCTCGCGATCGAGTCCGGTTGTTCGCTCCGCATGATTGTCGCGGAACGCCGAGTAGCTGTCGATCTCGCTGTCCTCGCCCTTGCGCTGGACGAAACGGATTCGCTCGGTGTCGAGCTCGGGATGGAACTCGGCATCGCGGGTGCCCTGGACGCAATGATCCGGCCACATGACCTGCGGCTTGCCGCGCAGCGAACCCATGTCGAACGGCTTCTTGCCCGGATGCTGCGAGGCGAAGCTCTTGTGGTGCGGCGGATGCCAGTCCTGCGACGCCACGATGAGATCGTAGTCGCCCTCGGCCATCAGCCGATTGATCACCGGCACGACCTCGTCGCCACCGGGAACCGGCAGATTGCCATCCGCGCAGAAACCGTTCTGCACATCGACGATCAGCAGAGCGCGCTTGCCGGAGCCGGCCATCTCAGGCGGTGCGCTGGCGCGCCAGCAGCCAGCTTGCACCGCTGATGAGGAGCGCCGCCGCAGCGCACAGTCCGGCGAGCCCGGCAAGCCCGCCCAGATTGCCACGCACCGGCAGCCGCAGACTTGCGGCCGAAATCTCGAACATCCCCATGCTGCCGGCGCCGAGAATGCCGAGCACCGCTCCGACTGCCATCGCCAGCGCCATGGCGAACAGAACGAGGGTTCGCCGCGCACCGGCCTCGCGGGCCAGCAATTCGTCCGAAACGCGCCGCGTTTCTGCACCGAGCGCCGTCATTGGAACGGTGTTCTCCCCCTCGCCATTCCACGCCATGCTCATCCTCCTCGCGCTCGCCTCAACTTTCTGGATGGACATCTTGACCCTCGCGCAACCAGCTTGTGCATCACAGCGGAATTTCTCGTGGCGGAAATAGGGCAAGGTGTCGCTGTGTCTGATCTGTCACGCCGCTTCTGCGCCGCCGGCTTTGCCCCGCCGCCGTCGCGCGCGGATCGTCCGGGTGCTGGGGAATGTCACGGTGACGGTGGTGCCGATCCCGAGCGCGCTGTCGATCGCGAGCGTTGCGCCATGCGCCTCGGCCAACGCCCTTGTGAGGGTGAGACCGAGGCCGACCCCGTCATGGCTCCGCGCCGCTCCCGAGCGCACCTGGAAGAAGGCTTCGCTTACCCGCGCCAGCGCATCCGGCGGAATGCCGATGCCGGTATCGCGAACGGCCAGGCTCAGCCGACCCTCGCGGTCCACCATGATGCGCACCTTGATCTTCGGAGCCTTTCGCCGGTTGAAGCGGATTGCATTGGACAGCAGGTGCTCGAGAATGCGTCGGAAGGCGCGCGGATCGGCGAGCAGCGCCGCGTTGCAGCTGCGATCGATGAGGGTGATCGCAATGCCGTTCGCTTCGAGCTCCGCGGCGTGCGAGGCGATCACCCGCGATGCGGTAAGCCCGGGGGCAAACGGCTCCGCCTCGATGGCGGGCGCAGCCTTGTCGAGCCGGTTGAGCTCGATGATCGTGTTGATGAGCGACAGCAGCTTCGTCGCCGACGCCTCGATGATCTGACCGTATTCGCGATAGCTCCGCTGTCCGCCGAGACCGACCTGCTCGCGCGCGATGATGCCGGCGAAGCCGATCACCGAATTGAGCGGCGTCCTGAGCTCATGGCTCATCAGCGAGATGAACTCCGATTTGGCTCGGTCGGCCGCCTCGGCCGTGAGCCGGGCCGCGATCAGCTTCTGCTCGTTCTCGTTTCGCTCGCTGATATCGTGCCACAGGGCCACCACGCGCTCGAGCGCTCCGCCAAAATTGAACACCGGGCAGAGCACTAGGTCGATCACCTTTGCCGATCCGGCTGCGCTGGTAATCCGCACCTCGCCGCGCCAGATATCGTGCCGTGCCAGCGCCTTCCGGGCATTTTCGGCCTGTTCGGCAGACAGCCCGGAGAATGCGCCCACCTCGCTGGCCGGGCGTCCGATCACCTCTTCGGCGATCGAGCCGGTCAGCGTCAGGAAGCCTGAATTGACGTGCTCGATCCGATCGCTCCGATCGATGATTTCGATACCGACCGGGACGTGCTCCATCAGTTCGGCGAACAGGCGCTGCTTCTCCTCGGCCCGCGACTGCTCGTCGAGCAGCGCGTTCCACTCGCCCCCCAGCACATCGAAATCGCCAACCCCGGTCGGGGCCGCCCGCACCGCGCGGTCGCCGGAGCGTTGGCGTTCGATCATCGCCCGCAAGCTGCCGAGCGGCAGCGCGACATATCGTCGGAAAGTCGCCCAGGTGGAGGCGAGCATGGCGGCAGCGCTCAACCCGAACAGCAGGGCGATGAGCGAAACCGTGGCATCGGCGACCTTGAGCGCCCAGCCTGGGCTCATCTCGACCGCGATGACGCCGCCAAAGCTGTCACGATCGCCCTGGACAACGAGCGCATGGGGTTGCGACGTGATCGGCGCGAGCACGAGATCGAGGCCGCTCGGCCTGAGCGGAGATTGCTGCGAGTGCCAGGCCGGGATCAGCCAACTGTATGACGCAGCCGGGTCGCTGGCCTCGATCTGGCGCGACGCCGGCACCAGCGGCAGCACGGCCACGGTTCTATCGAAACCGATTCTGGCGCAGGAGGAGAAGCTGCCGGTCTTGAGCGCCGCTGCCATGGCATCGCGCAGCGCGGCATCTGGCAAGGAGTCGAGGCTGGTGCCGATCAGCTTTGGATTGCTGGCGGCGACGATGACCGCCGGCTCGCCTTGCACCACCAGGACGGTCGCCGTCGAGCCATAGCCGCTCAGGCCGGTGACGAGGTTCTGCAGATAACCGCGATTGCGGGTGATCAGCGCCCCACCATCGATCGACCGGGCGAGCTCGATGCTGCGGAGCTCCAGGGATTGATGCAGCGCCGAGGAGATCACCCTGCCAACGATCAGGGTGGCGCACAGGGTGACAATCACGCTGACGCACAACGGCCAGCGTAGAAACGCATGGCGAAGCTGGATTACGCCGTCCGACATCCGCCGGCATTATGGCCGACAAAGGCTTCAGATCGCGTTAACGTCGGCGGGCGGATGCCAGCCATAGAGCCAGTCCAGACGCCGGATCGCGAGCGGCCCGGGGAGCAGCCTCAGCACCAGATCACGCAGCCTGCCGACGGGGCCGCCATGATGGTAAAGAGACCCCTGACGCCGTGCCGCGAGCGTCAGCCGGGCGGTTCTCGCCAGCCTGTGCCGTTCATAGGCGCGAAAGGTTTCCGCCAGCGGCGCGCCGCCTGCCAGCCGGCCGAGCACCGCTGCATCCTCGAGTGCCATCGCCGCCCCCTGCGCCAGAAAGGGGAGGGCCGGATGCGCTGCATCCCCGACCAGGGTGACCGTGCCATCGCCCCACCGCGCTGCCGGCGGACGGTCGGCACCCATGAAGCGCGCCCAGCCCGGTGCGGCGTGCAGCAGCTCGTCGAGGACCCGCGCCCGCCGCGGCAGGGCGGCGATCACCTCGGCCTGTTCCGCCGGTGCGCTCCAGCCGTCGCCGTCCCCATGACCGGCGACAACCACCACCAGGTTGATGAGGCTCCCGCCCGCCACGGCATAGGCAACGGCATGAGCATTCTTCAGGAGGTAGAGGCTGACCTGATCGGTGATGATCTCGCGCGGTGCCGCAGCGCACCGCAGCAGCGCCCGATAGAGCCGATGGCCTGACGCTGCCGGCGACCCGTCGTGGAGGAGCTTGGCCCGCACCGTCGAGCGGATGCCGTCGGCGCCGATCACCGCCTCGACTGCGTGCGCACTGCCATCGGCGAGCACCAGTCGCTGGCGGCCGGCAGCTTCCGCCGTCAGCGCAGTTACCCGGCTGTCGTAGCGGAGGCTGATCCCGTCATGAGCCGCTGCCGTCCGCAGCAGGGCGTTCAGCAGATCGGCCCGGTGCCCCACCCGATAGGGCGCGCCATAGCGGGTTTCGAAGCGCGTCCCGAACGGGATCTCGGTCAGGAGAGCGCCGGTCTCGCCATTGTGGACCGCCAGCGCCCGCGGCGCCGTGCTGACGGCAACCACCGCGTCATAGGCGCCGATCGCCTGGAGCGCGCGGGCCGCATTGGGGCCGATCTGGACCCCGGCGCCAGCCGTCTCGGCAGCCGCCGCCTGCTCGAAGACCGCAACCTCGAAACCCTTGCGCGCCAAGGCAATTGCTGCCGCGATTCCGGCGATCCCGCCGCCTACCACCCCGATGCTCACCGACACGCGCCCCCGAACCGCCACCCTTGCGCTTTTTTCTTGCCACCTCGAAACGCGCGCACTATCGAGGCGTGCCCGGTCATGGGCCATGCATTCGTCTCGGGGAACCACCTCATGGGCTTTTTTGCCAATTCGCTCAATCGCATCCAGCCGGCGCAGACCATCGCCATCTCTGCCAAGGCCCGCGCCCTCAAGGCCGAGGGCCGCGACGTGATCGGCCTTGCCGCCGGCGAGCCCGATTTCGACACGCCGGCCAACATAAAGGAAGCGGCGATCGCCGCAATTCGCCGCGGCGAGACCAAATATACCGACGTCGATGGGATCCCCGAGCTCAAAAAGGCGATCGTCGCGAAGTTCAAGCGCGACAACGGGCTCGACTACAAGCTCTCAGAGATCACCGTCGGCACCGGCGGCAAGCAGGTGCTGTTCAACGGCCTGATGGCCACCGTCGATCACGGCGACGAGGTGGTGATCCCGGCACCCTATTGGGTGAGCTATCCCGATATCGTGCAGTTGGCCGGCGGCACCCCGGTCATCGCCCGGACCCGTCTCGAGGACGGCTACAAGCTCCGCCAGGCGGCTCTCGACCAGGCTATCACCGCCAGGACCAAATGGGTCGTGCTCAACTCGCCGTCAAACCCTTCGGGTGCCGCCTACTCGGCTGCCGAGCTCAAGCAGCTGACGGATGTGCTGATGGACCACCCGCATGTCTGGCTGCTTTGCGACGACATGTATGAGCACCTCGTCTATGACGGCTTCCGCTTCGCCACCGCGGTGGAGGTCGAGCCGCGGCTGCGCGATCGCTGCCTGACCATGAATGGCGTCTCGAAGGCCTATTGCATGACCGGCTGGCGCATCGGCTATGGCGGCGGCCCCGAGCCGCTGATCAAGGCGATGGCCAAGCTTCAGTCGCAATCGACCTCCAACCCCACCTCGGTCTCGCAATGGGCCGCTGTCGAGGCGCTCAACGGCCCGCAGGATTTCATCGAGGCCAACAACCGTGTGTTCCGCGAGCGCCGCGACCTCGTGGTCTCGATGCTCAACCAGAGCCGTGGCCTATCTTGTCCGACTCCGCAGGGGGCCTTCTACGTGTTTCCCTCCTGCGAGGGGACTATCGGCCGCACGGCGCCGAGCGGCAGGGTCATCGGCAGCGACGAGGATTTCGCCACCGAGTTGCTCGGCTCAGAAGGCGTTGCCGTGGTCCATGGTGCGGCCTTCGGCATGTCGCCCTATTTCCGCATCAGCTATGCCACCGCCACCTCGGCGCTGGAGGATGCCTGTCAGCGCATCCAGCGCTTTTGTGCAAGCTTGCGATGACCGACGGATCTGGGAGGTACGTCATGCGTGGTACTGTTGCATTGTTGCAGCGTGGGATCTGCCTTGCCGGCCTGTGCGCTCTCGCCGCTGCTCCGGCAGCGGCGCAATCGGGCGTCAATATCGGCACCCTTGCCTGCAACGTTTCGGGCGGCATCGGCTATATCATCACCTCCGCCAAATCCATGGCCTGCACCTTCTCGCCGGCCGGCGGTCCGCCGCAGCATTATTCCGGCGTCATCCGCAAATTCGGCCTCGATATCGGCTTCTCGGGTGAGGCGGTGATGACCTGGGTGGTGTTGGCGCCTGGCAGCGTGGCGCGCGGCGCATTGCAAGGCAGCTATGCCGGGGCCTCCGCCGAGGTGTCGGCCGGTCTGGGCCTGGGCGCCAATGCCCTGGTCGGCGGCTTCGATGGTTCGATCGCGCTGCAACCCCTGTCGATCCAGGGCCAGACCGGGCTGAATGTCGCTGCCGGCGTCGCCTCGCTCGAGCTCCGCGCCGAGCGTTAGATCATGCTCTAGGTCATGCTCTGAGCGAGCAATCTCCTTGCCAATCCCGCCGATTGGAGCGAGCATGAAGGGCGTGAGGGGAACCGCCCTGTCGGTTTCCAGACAAAAACGGGCGGTCCTCGCGCGGCAACGTCGCGACAGAGGAGGAACCGGCGATGGGAGATTCAGGCGGCAGAGCACCGAAGGGCCCGCGATGCATAGCGTTGGTGGGCCCCTATTTGAGCGGCAAAACCACTCTGCTCGAGGCCATTCTTTTCCGATCCGGTACGATTCAGCGCCAAGGCCGGGTCAGCGACCAGACAACCGTCGGTGATTCCGCCCCCGAGGCGCGCGCTCACGGCATGAGCGTCGAGCTCAATGTCGCTTCCATCGATTTTCTCGGCGAAACCTTCACCTTCGTCGATGCTGCGGGTTCGATCGAGTTCGCCGAGGAGGCGCGCAATGCGCTGGCCGGTTGCGATGCCGCCGTTGTCGTCACCGAGCCCGACGACAAGAAGGTGCCGGCCCTGCAGCTGATCCTCAAGCAGCTGGACGAGCTGTCGATTCCCCGCTTCATCTTCGTCAACAAGATCGACCGCACCGAGCAGCGGCTCCACGAGGTTCTCGCTTATATGCAACCGGCGAGTTCCCGTCCGCTGGTGCTGCGCCAGGTCCCGATCTGGGAGGACGGCGCCGCCAAGGGCTTCGTCGATCTCGCGCTCGAGCGTGCCTATGTCTATCGCCCGCAGGCACCGAGCGAGGTCGTCGAGATCCCCAAGGACATGATGGTGCACGAGAAGGAGGCGCGCTTTGCCATGCTCGAGCGCCTCGCCGACTATGATGACGAGCTCCTGGAGCAGCTTCTCAACGATATGGAGCCGCCGCGCGACCGGGTCTTTGCCGATCTGACGCGCGAGCTCGGCGAGGGGCTCATCACCCCGGTCCTGTTCGGGTCGGCCGAGAACGGCAATGGCATTTTGCGACTGCTGAAGGCGCTGCGCCACGAGGCACCGGGCATCGAGGCCACCTGCAAGCGGCTTGGCCTCGATGCCAAGTCGGGGAGCGTGGCCCAAATCATGAAGACTTATCACACGCCGCATGGCGGCAAGCTGTCGCTCGCCCGGGTGCTTGCCGGCGAGCTGTCGGACGGGTCGATTCTGCACGGTGCCCGCGGTCAGGATGCGCGGGTTGCCGGCGTCTTCCAGCTGATGGGGCAGGAGCCGCGCAAGGTCGCGAACGCCCGCGCCGGCGAGACGGTGGCGCTGGGCCGTCTCGAGAACATGCAGACGGGTGAGACCGTTTCGACCGTCAAGGGCGAGACGAAGCAGCTCGTCCGCACGACGCCCCCCGATGCCGTCTACGGCTTCGCCATCTCGGTCGCCGATCGCAAGGATGAGGTCAAGCTCACCGGCGCGATCGCCAAGCTGGTGGAGGAAGATCCCTCGCTGCGCCTTGAGCACAACCAGGAAACCCACGAAATGGTGCTGTGGGGCCAGGGCGAGATGCATCTGAGGGTGGCGCTCGAGCGCCTTGCCGGGAAATTCGGCGTCAATGCCCGCGCGAAGCAGCGCCATGTCGCCTACAAGGAGACGATTCGCAAAAGCGTGCAGATCCGCGGCCGTCACAAGAAGCAGTCGGGTGGCCACGGCCAGTTCGGCGACGTCGTCGTCGAGATTTCACCGCGGGGCAGGGGGGAAGGCTTCCTGTTCAGCGACACGATCACCGGCGGCGTGGTGCCGAAGCAATATATCCCGGCGGTCGAGGCCGGCGTCGTCGAGTATATGCAGCACGGGCCGCTCGGCTTTCCGGTGATCGACATCCACGTCAATCTGTCGGATGGCAGCTATCACAGCGTCGATTCCTCGGAAATGGCCTTCAAGACGGCGGCACGCGTGGCCATGACGGACGGCATGCCGCAATGTCAGCCGGTATTGCTCGAACCAATCGTCCATGTCGACCTGCATGTGCCCTCCGATGCAACGCCGCGAGTCAATCAGATCGTCTCCGGTCGGCGCGGCCAGCTCCTCGGATTCGATGCTCGAAATGGCTGGACCGGCTGGGACACGGTCGAGGCCAATATGCCCGAGGCCGAGATCGGCAATCTCATCGTCGAGTTGCGCTCGGCAACCGCCGGGGTCGGCACCTTCACCTATCGCCATGATCATCTGGCGGAGCTGACCGGCCGCCTGGCCGAGCAGGTCATGGCGGCGCGCAAGGCCGAGGCCGCCTAGAGCGGGTTGTGATTAGGGTTAACCCAGCCTGCGTTGCGCCGCGGCGCGGCCGCAGCCTGTGTTCTCGATGCCACGGGGGTCGGCAAATCTGCCGATGCCGGCCCTGATGGCCGCTTGACTGACACGCCAAAGCGTGGCGGCCTTGGCACCGTGCGGAGGTGACTTCCCGCCGAATCGGGGACATTCGGAGGCTTATCATGCTTGGGAGAGTGATTCTGGCTGTCATTGCCGGAGTTGCGGTGCTTGCGCCCTGGCAGGCGTTGCAGGCCGAAACGGGCCGCGGCGGCTTGATCAATGGCGCAAAATACAATTTCGGCGCCGAGCCGTGGTCCATCGAGGCCAAGTTCCACAAGCAGGAGGTTTCCCTCGACACTGCCGAGAAGCCTGGCACCATCATCATCTCGACCCGCAAGCGCTATCTTTATCTGGTGCTCGGCAAGGGCAGGGCGCTGCGCTACGGCATCGGTGTCGGTCGCATCGGGTTCAAATGGGCCGGCGTCGAGCGGGTGACCCGCAAGGCCGAATGGCCGGACTGGCATCCGCCGAAGGAGATGCGCCGCCGCGACCCCACCGTGCCGGAATTCATGAAGGGCGGCCCCGACAATCCGCTGGGTGCCCGCGCCATGTATCTCGGCAACACCGAATACCGCATTCATGGCACGGCTCAGCCCTGGACCATCGGCACCAGCGTGTCGTCGGGCTGCATCCGGCTCACCAATGACGATGTCACCGACCTCTATGGACGGGTCAAGGTCGGCGCCAAGGTGATTGTCGAGTAGGGCAGCAGCCATAAAAAAGGGCCCTCGTGAGAGAGCCCTTGGAGTTTCGGCTTCCAAACGTTGCAGCGGAATGGAGTGCCGTGGGAGGAAACTCAACTCAGTTCAGGGATTCCGGGGTGCGCTCACCTACATGGCGAGAGGGGGCGGATGGTTCATGCAGGTGCTTGCGCACCCCGGTCCCATTTTCTCCGGGCCATTCGGCCGGAGAAGCTGTGAAACTCATGCATCTGCGCATCGAACGACGCCGCAGGGTGCGAGCCTGATCGGCCAGGCTTGATTCTTCTCCAGGACTGTGACGTTTCGGCTGTCGGAGCCGGTCAGGGGTGTCTTGCTCTCCGCCACTCCCGCCACCGGGGCGAGCGCGCCAGCAGCCAGGAAAGCCGCGGCGAAGGCCAATGTTGCGAGCGGGCGGATCATGTTCAAAGCCTCCGGGGGAAAGTCTTTTTCTCGATCACCTCAGCAATCGTGAGAAAGAACTTAACCGCCGCACCCGTAACCAAAACTGAACGGGGCATTCATCAGGCATTCATCTGAGCAGACGGTCTGAGCAGACGGTTTAAAGCATGACCTTCTGTCGGGCGATGAGACCGAGCATGTTGACGAGGAGCCGCGATGCGGTGATGGCGCCAAGACCGCCGATATCGCGCTCGGGCATGAATTCGACGATCGAGAACCCCGCAATGGGCGCCCGCTCCGCCACGCCGTGCAGGATGCGTACCGCTTGCCAATAAGAGAGCCCGCCCGGAGTCGGCGCGATAACGCCCGGCATGATCGCCGGATCGAGGGCATCGCAGTCGAAATTGATGATCACTGGCTGGCCCATCGGCACGAGTCCGATGACCTGGTCCGTCCCGCCGCCATCCACCATCTTCGCCGGTACGAAGCTGACCCCGTGGCGCCGCGCATCCTCGAAATCGCCGACCCGTGCCGAGCCGATGCCGCGCTGGCCCACCTGGATGATCCGCTCGATTTGCCCCATCTCCGAGGCACGCCGCATTGTCGAGGACAGGCCGAGCCGCTCGCCCATGACCTCGTCGCGCCAGTCGATATGGGCATCGATCTGCAGCAGCGTCAGAGGCCCGCGTCCGGCAAAGGCTTGAAACATCGGTATCGGCACCGAATCGTCGCCGCCGATCACCACCGGCACCGCGCCGCGCTCGAGGATGGTCGCGATGGTATCGCGGATGCGGTCACGGTTTTGGGCCGGATCGCCCTCATCATAAGCGAGGTCGCCGAGATCGGCGGCCGCGACCGTTCCCGACGGGAAGATCGGGCCGCCAAGGTCGAAATCGATATGCGTCACATTGGCGGCATAGGCGGCGCTCGCCAGGCGGATGACCCCTGGTGCCGCCGCGCAATAGGCGCCGACCGAGGAATAGGGGGTGGCAGCCGGTGCGCCGAGGATGGCGATTGGCGAGTCGAACTCGGCGACACTTGCGGCGGGCAGACCGAGAAAGGTCCCGGTGGCTTGCGCCGCGAACAATGTGGCAGCGTCACG
>Ga0075431_100003854_pt1 | contig 14583 bp, 12 predicted proteins | sample RhiMetdeltSRZDD5_FD_75297 | JGI IMG/M metagenome (GOLD analysis project Ga0075431, IMG submission 75297) | Populus rhizosphere microbial communities from Tennessee, USA - Rhizosphere MetaG P. deltoides SRZDD5 | ecosystem: Host-associated > Plants > Roots > Rhizosphere > Soil | place: USA... | reverse complement strand
CGGCCGGACCGGCCGGCGGGGGGGCTGCTGTTCAGTTGCAACGGTCGCGGCAGCCGCATGTTCCCGAAGGCGTGCCACGACGTCGGCGCCGCCCGGCGGGCGATGCCGCAGACGCCCGTCGCGGGGTTCTTCGCGGCCGGCGAACTCGGGCCGGTCGGCGGCAGCAACTTCATCCACGGCCACACCGCCAGCTTCGCCCTCTTCCGCCCGGCGGGGGGATGACCGATAGTGAAGTGGTGTCGGCCGCCTGTGCCCCCCGGGCGTCGGACACGCACGATGGAAGCCCGAACCCGCCCCGCCGTCGTTGTCGATTACGAGCCCAAGCCGCCCGAGCGCGGCTCCCGGCGGGACGACGTCGCGTACGTGACCCCGATGCTGGTGTTCCTGCTGTTCACCTGGCTCGGCGTCAGCGACATTGTGAAGCGGCACGTCCCGCAGGCGTACCCCGTCAGTTACGTCGCCAAAACAATCGTGGTCGCCGCGCTGCTGGCGTACTTCTGGCGGCACTATACGAAGATCCGCTGGTCGCACCTGTGGCTCGGCGTGCTGGTGGGCGTGATCGGCATCTTCCAATGGGTGCCGATGCAGCTCTGGCTGCAGGAGCACGTGTGGCTGTTCAAGCCGCCGCCGCCCGAGTCGGTGTTCGACCCGTACCGGGACATCGCCTCGCCGGGCCTGCGCCTGGCGTTCATCGCCATACGGATCGCGGGCGCGACCCTGCTCGTGCCGGTGATGGAGGAGCTGTTCTGGCGCGACTTCCTCTGGCGGCAGGTGCTCGCCCCCAACGACTTCAAGCTCGCCAGGGTCGGCGAGTGGGGCTGGGCCCCGCTGCTCGTCGTCTCCGGCGCGTTCGCCCTCGTCCACGGCAACTGGTGGCTCACGTCGATCGTGTGGGCCCTGATGGTCGGCGGCCTGCTCGTCTACACCAGGAGCCTCGGCGCCTGCATCGTCGCCCACGGCGTCACCAACCTGCTGCTCGCGGTCTACGTGCTGAAGTCCAGGGACTGGGCGTTCTGGTAATAAAAAAAGGGCGACCGGCACCCGGTCGCCCTCGATCGCTTTTAGTTTTTCAGTCGCCGGATCACCCCGGCGCCGGCAGCGGCCCGCCGCCGAGGCGGACGTCGGGCTCGGCGTCCGTGGTGCCGGGGGCGATGACCGTGCCGGTGCGGCGGCCCTGCTCCTTTTCGAGCAGGTCGGCCACCGTCGGCTTCGTCAGGCTGTCTCCCCGCATGATGCGGTCGATGTCGTTGGAGTCGAGCGTCTCGTACCGCAGCAGCGCCTTGGCGATCGCCTCCACCTGGGCCCGGTTGGCCTCCAGGAGCCGGCGGGTCTCGTCGTACTGCGAGTCGATCAGCTTCTTGACCTCCTCGTCGATCGCCTTGGCGGTCTCCTCGGAGTACTCGCGGGGGCCGCCCATGTCGAACATGTTCAGCTTGTTGTCGTCCTCGCCGTAGTAGACGAAGCCGAGCCGGTCGTTCATGCCCCAGTCGCGGACCATGCGGCGGGCCAGGCCCGTCGCCTGGCGGATGTCGCCCAGCGCGCCAGTGTTCACGTCGCCGCAGAACATCTCCTCGGCGATGCGCCCGCCGAAGCAGGTCTTCATCGTGGCGATGCACCACTTCTTGGACAGGTTGCTGCGGTCCTTCTCCGGTAAGGCCATGGTCGCGCCGCCGAAGTTGCCGCGGGGGATGATGGTGACCTTGTGGATCGGGTCGGCGTCGGGCCGCAGCAGCCACTGGACGACGGCGTGGCCCGCCTCGTGGTAGGCGGTGGCGGTCTTTTCCTTCTCGTCGATGACGCGGCTCTTGCGCGCCCGGCCCCAGCGGACCTTGTCGCGCGCCTCTTCGAGGTCGTCCTGCTCGATGTACTCCTTGCCCGCCAGCGTCGCGCCCAGGGCCGACTCGTTGATAATGGCGGCCAGGTCGGCGCCGCTGAAGCCGGGGGTGGCGCGGGCCAGGCGCAGCAGGTCCACGTTCGGGCCCAGCTTCACCTTCCGGCTGTGGACCTTGAGGATGTCCATGCGGCCCTTCACGTCCGGCAGCGGCACGTACACCTGCCGGTCGAAGCGGCCGGGACGGGTGAGCGCCGGGTCGAGCACGTCGACGCGGTTGGTGCTGGCGACGACGATCACCTGGTCGTTGGTGTCGAAGCCGTCCATCTCGACGAGGATCGCGTTGAGCGTCTGCTCCCGCTCGTCGTGCCCGCCGGACGAGAACCCGCTGCCGCGGCGGCGGCCGACGGCGTCGATTTCGTCCAGAAAGATGATGCAGGGGCTGTTGTCCTTGGCCTGCTTGAACAGGTCTCGGACGCGGCTGGCGCCCACGCCGACGAACATCTCGACGAAGTCGGAGCCGGAGATCGAGAAGAACGGCACGTCCGCCTCGCCGGCGATGGCCTTGGCCAGCAGGGTCTTGCCGGTGCCCGGCTCCCCGACCAGCAGCACGCCGCGCGGGATGCGGCCGCCGAGGCGCTGGAACTTCTTGGGGTTCTTGAGGAACTCCACGATCTCCATCACCTCTTCCTTGGCCTCCTCGATGCCGGCCACGTCGTCGAAGGTGACGTTGGTGTGTTCCTTGCTCGTGATCTTGTGCCTGCTGCGGCCGAAGTTGCCGAGCATCCCGCCCGCGCCGGCGCTGTTGCGGAGCTGGCGGAAGATGAAGAACCAGATGAACCCGAAGATCAGCAGCCAGGGGATGAGCGGCAGCAGGATGTTGATGACCAGGCTGTTGGTGCCCTTGATGTCGATGCGGGCGTCGCCGGCCTTGGTCCACAGCCAGTGCTGGAACGCCCAGTCCTGGCTCATGTTGGGCGGCAGCGCGACCTTGAACCACTCGACCCGCTGGCCGGCCACCGCCTCCTGCTTCTCGAACTTGCCGGTGAGCTCGTCGCCCTCGATGGTGATCCACTCGATCTTGAGTCGCGGGGCCGACGCCTGCGCCGGGGCGGGGGCCACGGTTGGGCCGGGGTTGGCGGGGCGGGAGGCCGGCTGCTCCGGGCCGTTCGGGATCGCGCTGACGGCGGGGGAGGTCGCGGGAGCGGTGGCCCGGACCAGTCCGGAGCCGGCGCCGCGGCCGACGGGGTCCACCACGTTCATGAACTCGCTCAGCGGGATGGGTTTGACGTGCGAGCCCTGCTTGCTGAGGAGCATGAAGAGCATGATCGCCAGGCCGATAAACAGGACCCAGCCGAAGAGCCCGCGGCCGAACCGCAGGCCGCCATTGGGCCCGCCGGGTCGGCCGCCCTTCCGCTGGGGCCGGTCTGGTCGTTGCTCTGCCATCGTGAGACTTCCTTGTGCTTAAGTCGTTGTGCTGATTCCCGCGGGGTCGTCCTTCCCTCGCCGTTCCGGCCTTCACCCGCCCCCCGCGCGCGGCGCGGCCGAACGATTGTTACGTTTTAGCTCATCATAAGGTTGATCGGCAGGCCATTTCCACACGTGAAGGAGCCCACGCGAATGTATCCGTGATGCCCGTAAGCGGGCCGGCGGTTGACTGAAACACCGGGGTTCACAACAATCCGCCGTCCCGAATGCGTCAAACAAGGCAGTGGGCAATGGTCCGCAGGTCCGGACGAGCGTAATACCCTTATGACAGACCTCCCAATGCCGTCCGACGTGGCGAAAGCGGACGCGGCGGGTCCACCCCCAGGCGTGGCCGCCGAAGTTCACGGCGGGCGTGGCAACCCCAACGCCGAGGCCGTCGGCGAGCCGCCGTCGGTGAAGATGGTCGTCCGCCTGTTCGTCATCCCGCTGATTATCGTGGCGCTGGCGGTCGGGGTGATGTTCCTGATCTCGCTGATGGCGGGGGGCACGCCCTCGATGGAGGAGGCGCTGGAGCGGCTCAAGCGGCCGGGCGGCAACCGGACCGCCGAATGGCTTATCGGCCCCGCCTCCAAGCAGCGCTACATGGACGCCAAGACCATCGTCGACCGGATGAAGGCCGGCATGGGGGAGGCCGAGCGGGTCAAGCTGGCAAGCGACCTGACGGACATCCTCCAGAACCACACGCGCGACGGCGAGGGCGAAATCCGCCACTTCCTGCTGCTGGCCCTCGGGAGGACCTGGCAGCTCGACCCGTCGCAGCCGGAGATGAATTCGGACGCCGCCCGTTCCTCGAGGGCGCGCGTCCTCGACGTCCTCAGCCGCTACGCCGACGACAAGGAGGTCGCGACGCGGAAGGCGGCGCTGTTGGCAACGGTGTACCTGGCGGGGCACCCCGAGGCGCGGCGGGCGATCCCGCTGCTGGTCCGGAAGCTGTCCGACGGGAAAGAAGACCTGGACGTTCGGATGGCCGCCGCCACGGCGCTCGGTCCGCTGGCGACGCCGCAGGACGCGGAGGTGATCTCGGCCCTGGAGACGGCGATGCGCGACGGTGACGCGCGCAACGCGGAACTGGAATGGAGCTCGGCGCTTTCCCTTGCGCAGCTCGGCCAGACGGAGGTCGCACCCACCATTCTCAAGCTCCTCAGCCGCGAAGAGCTGGCACAGATGCGGTACTACGACCGGGAGAGCGACCCGCGCAACCCGTCCTACCGCGCGCTGAACGACCAGGAGCAGCAGCGCATCCTGATCAACACGATGATCGGCGCGCAGAAGCTGCCGGTCCCCGAAGTGCAGCAGCAACTGCGGAATCTGGCCGAAAAAGACCCCTCGCCACGCGTCCGCGCCGCCGGCAGGGAACTGCTCGCCCGCCAATCGCCCGCCGTGCCGGTCGTCACGCCATGACCCGTGCCGGCGGATGGTAATCGCGGCCGCCGCCAGGGTTGCGTGGGGGGGAATGACCCCTTACATTTGCCGCGCCACCGGCCTCCCCGGCCCCGACCGGACGCGCCGGCGCGACGTGCATCAGGTCTTTGCGTTATGGCCGAAACCCATCAAGTCGTTACCAAGGTCTGGATCGCGCCGGGCTGCATCGTCTGCGACGCGTGCGAGAACGACTGCCCCGAAGTGTTCGACGTGCAGGAGCAGACCTGCCTCATCCGGCCGCCGGCGCTCAACCCCGACTTCTTGAAGCCCCTCACGCCCTCGATCATCACGGCCGCCGAGGGCTGTCCGGTGGACGTGATCAAATTCGACACGGTGGAGGTGGCCGGCCCGGCGCCGTGGGCGGGCCAGGAGGCCGCCGCCGCCGCGGCGCCGGCGGCGGGCACCGCAACTGCACACGCGCCGGCCGCCAAGGCCGCGGCGCCAATGGCCCCGCCCGACCCGCGGTGGCAGGCGCTGCTCAGCACGAGCCGGGTGAGCCCCTCGCTGTCAGCCGGGTTGGGCACCACCGTCCGCAAGAGTCCGGAAGTGATCCAGGCGGAGGAAATGGTCCGGGCGGTGGACCTGCCCAAGGACGCGCCGCCCGACCTCCGCATGGCGATGCTGGCGGTGGGGGGCGCCTATGCGCCGCAGCTGTCGATGGGCGACCGGTTGCGCAACGCCGCCACCCGGGCCGCCGACGCGGCCAAGGTGTCGCGCCGCACGGTGAACCTCGCCCTCGCCGCCGGCTGGGGCGCGACCGCCGCGTGCCTGGCGCTGTCGCTGGGCATGTTCCAGGACTTCTTCGGCCCCAAGGTGCTCAAGGAGCCCAAGAAGCAGTGGCGCGTCGGCCGCCTCGACGCGTTCAGCATGCCGAACACGGTGGACGAGTCGTACAAGCGCACTCCGGCCGGCAGCGAGGGCTTCTGGATCGTCAACCTCCAACCGGTCGAGAGCAAACTCGTCGCGATCAGCACGATCTGCACGCACCTCGGCTGCATCCCGAACTGGCTCGCCGGCGAGAACAAGTTCAAGTGCCCGTGCCACGGCAGCGGGTATTACATGAACGGCATCAACTTCGAGGGGCCCACGCCCCGCCCCCTGGAGCGGTTCGCCGTCAACGTGGACGCGGACGGCTTCCTCGTCGTGGACCAGAGCAAGATCTTCCGCCAGGAACTCGGCGAGTGGGACAACCCCGAGAGCTTTGTGACGCTGTAGTCGGCCTCACGCCGCAGGCAATGCAGGGTAAACGCCAATGGGCCTCATCTCCGCTCCCCTTAACTACATCCGCAACTCGCAGGTCTGGAACTCGGTGTTCCGCCACGGCGTGCCCCGCGACCGGCGGACGCGCGTGATGGCGGTGATGAGCAACGTGTTCCTCCACCTGCACCCCGTCGCCGTCCGCAAGAGCGGCATCCGACTCTCCTTCACCTGGTGCATGGGCGGGCTGACGTTCTTCCTCTTCCTGGCCGAGACGGTGACCGGCGTGCTGCTGATGTTCTACTACCGGCCGGTCATCGAGTACGCCTACCAGGACATCCAGGACCTGCGGGCCCACGTGACGCTCGGCGTGCTCCGCGAGATCCACCGCTGGGGCGCCCACGCCATGATCATCGCGATCTGGCTGCACATGATGCGCGTCTTCCTCACCGGCTCGTACAAGCCGCCGCGCGAGTTCAACTGGTGCGTCGGCGTGATCCTGCTGGTGCTGACGATGCTGCTGAGCTTCACCGGCTACCTGCTGCCGTGGGACCAGCTCGCCATCTGGGCCATCACCGTCGGCTCCAACATGGCCAAGGCGACGCCGCTGGTGGGCGCCGGCGGGCCGTTCAGCAAGGTGATGATGTTCCCCGGGACCGACGTGCCGATGATCCACGCCGGCAGCGACGCCCGGTTCTTCCTGCTGGCCGGGACGTTCGTGGGCGAGAACGCGCTGCTGCGGTTCTACGTGCTGCACTGCGTGTTCATTCCCGTGATCGTCACGGTGCTGATCGCCATCCACTTCTGGCGCATCCGCAAGGACGGCGGCATCAGCGGGCCGCTGTAGTGAAAGAGTAGCACCGTGTTGAACGGTAGAGAGATGATGCAGAACGCCGCCGCCATTGTTGTCGCCGCCGCCGGGGAGCCCGGGTTGTTCGACGGGCTGAAGAACTTCGTCAACTGGCTGACGCAGCCGTGGCTGTTCCTCACGCTGACGACGGCGGTCTTCGTGCTGATGCTCGTCCTCTACCGGGTGTGGACGCGGCCACTCATTTTCGCCGTCATCTTCGGGCTGTTCATCCTCGGGTACTTCGGGTCGATGGGGGACGAGAATTTCCGCTCCATCGTGGCCAAGCCCGACAACGTCCCGATCACCATCATGGTGATCAGCGTGCTGCTGTGCATCTGGATCGCCTTCCGCCGCGCCGCGATCAATGACGAGCGCATCGCCGCGGGGCAGCCGCTGCTGGAGGAGGACCGGGACGACCGGGTCCTCGTGTGGCCGGACCTGGTCTACACGGAACTCATCTGCCTGATCATCGCGACGGCGGGGCTGACGCTGTGGGCGATCATTTCCAAGGCCCCGCTCGAGCAGCCCGCCAATCCGGGTTACGCGCCGAACCCGGCCAAGGCGCCGTGGTACTTCCTGGGCCTGCAGGAGATGCTCGTCTATTTCGACCCTTGGATGGCGGGCGTGGTCTACCCCGGGCTGATCATCCTCGGGCTGTGCGCGATGCCCTACATCGACACCAACCCCAAGGGCAACGGCTATTACACGCTGAAGGAGCGCCCCTTCGCGATCGCCACCTGGCTGTTCGGGTTCCTGATCCTGTGGGTGGTGCTGATCTTTTTCGGCACGTTCCTGCGCGGGCCCAACTGGAGCTTCTTCGGCCCCTACGAGTACTGGGACCACCACAAGGCCGAGGCGCTGAACAACATGGACGTCAGCCAGTTGTGGTGGAACGTGCTGCTCCATCGCGCACGGCCGACCACTGAGAACACGCCGGGCGTCCCCTCGCTGCTGCTGCCGTTTTACCGGGAGTGGCTGGGGTTCCTGCTGATGGGGGTCTACTTCCTGGTGCTCCCGGCGGTGCTGCGGGCGACCTTCTTCCGGCGCATGTACGAGAACATGGGCGGCATCCGCTACAGCATCATGATCATGCTGCTGCTCTTCATGGCCCTGATGCCGCTCAAGATGGTCCTCCGCTGGGTGTTCAACCTGAAGTACTTCATCTACCTGCCGGAGTACAACGCCAACCTGTAGCCGGCGTCCGATAACCTTCCTCCCCGCGCCCTTCTTCCCGGCCGCGCCGCCCGGGTTTTCGCGCCAAGTCCGCCCGGTCGCCCAGCTTTAGACGATTGTGCGGCGGTCCGATGACAGGGGGGCGACGCGCCGCACACGCGGACGGCGGCAGTGCCGGGAAACAGGCGAAGGGAGAGAGGGACCATGCAGGCGGTGAAGTACCTGGCGGCGAAGCTGGTGCGTGACGAGCGGGGCGGCGAGGTGCTGGAGTACGCGCTGATCGCGGGGCTGATCGTGGTGGCGGCCATCGCCGTCATCGGCTCGGTCGGCACGAAGGTGCTGGCCCGCTGGAGCTCGCTCAACAGCTCGATGTAGCCGCAATCGACGACATAACGACCGTACAGGAGGCCCGGCCGGAACTTCCCGCCGGGCCTCATTCATTTGCGCTTTCAGTCGAGCCTTCAGCCCTCCTCCCGCGCGGCCGATAAGGCGCAAGAGGGACTTTCAACGACCGGCCGCGGCGCCGCCTTTTCGCCCATGACCACTTACGGCCTGCTGATGTGCGCCCCGCTGTTCGCCCTGCTGGCGTGGGCGGCCGTCACCGACTGGCATACCCGCCGCATTCCCAACTGGCTCACGTTCACGCTCGTCCTGACGGGATTCGCCCGCGCGGCGTTCCCGGGTGGCGACGTCGGCTTCCGCGGCGCCCTGGTCGGGCTGCTCGTCGCGTTCTGTTTTACCTTCGTCTTCTACGCCTTTGGCGTCCTGGGCGGGGGGGACGTGAAGCTGATGGCCGGCGTCGGCGCTTGGCTCGGGCCGGTGGGGGCCTTACAGGTATTTGCCGCCCAGGCCGCGATCGGGATGGTCATGGCGATCGCCCAGGCCCACGCACAGGGCCGCCTCCGATCCGTCCTGCGAAACACCGTCGTCATCGCCGGCACCTGGGCGGGCCGCGGGACCGGAGCGGCGCTCGAAGTCGCCTCCGAATCGGCGGCGCAGCCCGGGACGCCCGCGGCGAAACGACTGCTGCCCTATTCACTGCCCGTCCTGTTGGCCACGGCGGCGGTCCTCGCACTGCGGTGGGGGCGGCCATGATCGCGCACGTCCTTCACGCTCGTCCCCGGGGTCCGCGGCGCGGCGCCACCATCATCGAGCTGTCGTTCGTGCTCTTCACGCTGATGGTCCTCACCTTCGGTGTCGTCGAAGCGGGGCACTTCTACTTCATCCGACAGCAGGTGCAGGGGGCGGCCCGGGAGGGAGCCCGCGCGGCGATCCCGCCGGGCGCGTCCAACTCGGACGTGACGGCGGCGGTGAGCGCCGTGCTTACGTCGTCGGGACTGACGCCCGCGAGTTTCACCACCACCGTCAAGGTCAACGGCGTCGTCGCCAACGCCAGCACCGCGGGCGCGGGACACAGGATTGAGGTGAGCGTCGAGGCGCAGTGGGGGACCGTGGGCCTTCGCCCGATGTCACTGATCCGCTCGGACGCCGCCGTCAGGGGGGTGGCGACCATGCGGCGGGAAGGCAACTGACGGAACGTCTGCCTGCCGGTTCCTTGCGGGTTCCTTTCCTAAACCGCATATCCGGTCTGGCCGACGTTCCCAACGTCGGGTGGTGCCCGCGGCCGTGGCCGCGCCGGAGAGGGTATGAACGTAAAGACCTGGATCCCGCTGGCCATCGCAGTCGTGCTGGGCCTCGTCGCCGCCAAGGTGGCGCGGGACTCCGTCGCGCGCGGCCGGGAGACCGGCCGGGGACAGGTCGTCAAGAACATCCAGATCGTCGTGGCGAAGGTCCCCGTGTCACCCGGGCAGGAGCTGACGGCGGAATTGCTGACGCTCGGCCCGATCGCCTCGGAGCTGCCGCCGCCACGTTCGTTCACCGACCCGGGGCCGCTCGTCGGACGAGTCGCGGCCGCCCCGCTGCTGCCGGGCCAGCCCGTGACGGAAGACCTTCTGGCGGCAAAGGGGGCCGCCGCGGGGCTCCAGGCGCTGGTCCCCAGGGGGATGCGCGCGATCACGATCGACGTGACCGACACGACGGGGCTCGCCGGGATGATTCTGCCGGGGGCGCGCGTCGACGTCGTCTCCAGCATCAGCGGGGCCACCCGCGCCGACATGGTCGCGCGCACCATCGTGCAGGACGTGCTCGTTCAGGCGGTGGGACAGCGGCTCACCGCGAGTCGATCCGCCGACAACCAGGCCCCCGAGGCGGTAAAGACCGTCACCCTGATCGCCACGCCGCGGCAGGCGGAGGCGATCGAACTCGCCAGCAGCACCGGGAAAGTACGCCTCGTCCTGCGCGGGCCCGACGACCGGGAAACCGTCCGGGTGGACGGCGTCACCCTGGCGGAACTGCTGGGAGAGGGGGACCAGCGGACGCAGGTGGTGAAGGTGCCGGACCCCGAACCGCAGCCGCCGCCGACGACGCGTCCCACGACCCAGCCGGTGTTGCCGGACGTGCCCCCCGGCGTGGGCCCGGCCGACCCGTTCGCATCGGGTCCCGTGCCGCCCGCCGAGAAGCCGAAGGTCCGCCGGACCGTCACGCTCATCCGCGGCGGCACCCGCACGGAAGTGGTCTTCGAGACGGAGCCCGACAAGCGCGGTGACGCGCCGGCGGTGACACGGACGCAGCAGGAGCCGGTGGGACAGTGAGCAAAATGACCAGCGCGCCCAACACAACTTCGATCGTCCGGCGGCCGGGGCGGGCCTGGAGAGCATTCGCTTCGCGCGCCGTCGTCGCGCTGGCGACCGCCGTATTGCACCTCGGCACGTTCGCGCAGGAGGGCGTCACCCGCAACGCCCCGGCCGGCCCGGCGCCCGCCGCGAACATTGTAGACGGTGGGACGATCTCCCTCGTCGCCAACCGCAGCACGGTCCTCAAGACCCGCGTGCCGTTCAAGAACGTGAGCATCGCGCAGCCCGAGGTGGCCGACGTGAACCTCGTGGGGCCCACCGACATTCTCATCACCGCCAAGAAGCCGGGCACCACGCAACTCATCATCTGGGACGACGAGAACCGGTCGCAGGTGATCGACGTCAACGTGACCTTCGACCTGCAGGCATTGCAGGACCAGCTTGCGGAAATGTTCCCCGACAGCAGGATCCGCGTCGCCAGCCTGAACGGCACCATCGCCCTCCGCGGCCGCGTGCCCAGCCTTAAGGTCGCAGAGGGCGCCACGGAAGTCGCCTCGCCCTACGGCGAGAAGGTGCTCAATTTCCTTGAAGTCTCCGGCGGCCAGCAAGTGATGCTCCAGATCCGCTTCGCGGAGATTTCCCGCAGCGCCAGCACGAGCCTCGGCTTCAACGCCTTCGGCACCGACGGCCGCAGCGCCTTCGGCTGGAACAATGGCCCCGGCGCCGACCCGATCGGCGGCCTCATCAACGGGTCTGAGGAGACCGTCATCAACCCCGCCGTCACGGTGTTCGGCGCGGGGCGGATGCACCAGACGTCGTTCGAGTACTTCATCTCGGCGCTGCGGCGAAACAACCTGCTACGCGTGCTGGCCGAGCCCAACCTCGTCGTCTACAGCGGCGCCCAGGGCAGCTTCCTCGCCGGCGGGGAGTTCCCGATCCCGGTCCCACAGACTGGTAGCGGCAGCGGGGGGAGCACGGCGATCACCGTCGAGTACAAGCAGTTCGGCGTCCGGCTGGATTTCACGCCCGTCGTCCTCGGCGACGGCCGCATGCGGCTCAAGGTCACGCCCGAGGTGAGCGACCTGGACTTCTCGCGCAGCGTGTCCTTCAACGGCTTTGTGATCCCCAGCGTCACCAAGCGGACGCTGACGACGGAGATCGAACTGGCGGAGGGGCAGACGTTCGCCGTGGCGGGCCTGCTGAACAACCGCGTGACGGCGAACAAGGACGTGACGCCGCTGCTCGGCGACATCCCGATCCTCGGCGCCCTGTTCCGGTCGGTGCGCTACGAGCGCAACGAGACGGAGCTGGTGGTGCTGGTGACCCCGCGACTGGTGGAGGCGATGAACCCCGACCAAGTGCCGCCGCTGCCGGGGGAACGTTGGCGGTACCCGACGGAGGGGGAACTGCTGTGGAACGCCGACCTCGGCGGGCCGCGCAAGGACGCCGAGAAGACATCGCGGCCGGGGCCGGCGCCCCGCTTCCGCGGCAAGTACGGCTTCACGCCGGCGGGCGGGTAGCGCGCTTCGGCCGCGGGGTAACCGGTCGGACGAGGACTGACGGGAAGACGAAACATGTACGTGCAACTGAATTGTGTCACCGTGGACGCGGACCCGGGGAACCGCCAGGAGCTGGCGACGTTCCTGAACGGGTTCGGGGTGAACGTGCTGGCGCAGCTCCAGTCGCCGGACAACCTCCAGAACGTGCTGTCGCGGCCCGACGCGCCGCAACTGGTCATCATCAACCTCGACCCCGGCGCCCACGAGTCGCTCAAGAAGATCGGCCACCTGCCCCGCCAGTTCCCGACCGTCAGCTTCTTCCTCATGTCCGAGCTGCTCGACGCGAACCTCCTCATGGAGGCGATGCACCTGGGCGTGAAGGAGTTCATCCCGCTGCCCATGAGCGAGAAGAAGTTTGCGCTGGCCCTGGAGCGGGTGGCGCAGACGTATGGGATGGGCAAGAGGGCCAAGATCCTCCACGTGGTGCCGACGATCGGCGGGTGCGGGTCGACCACCATCGCCTGCAACGTGGCGGCGTCGTTGGCCAAGGCCGGCATGAAGACGGCCGTCGTGGACCTGGACCTCGTCCGTGGCGGTGTCGCGAGCGCGTTCGACGTGCGGCCGCGATTCACGATCGGCGACGTGATGGAGTCGGCCGACAAGGTGGACAAGCAGTTGCTCGACAACGCGCTGGCCATCCACCAGAACAGCGGGCTGGCGATCCTGTCGCGGCCGGAGCTGCCGGAGGACACGCAGAGGGTCAACCCGCCGGGGCTGTCGCGCCTGCTGGCGCTCCTCGGCCGCATTTTCGACTACGTCGTGGTCGACTCGGTCATGAGCATCGACCCGCTGTACACGGCGGCGATCCAGGCGAGCGACGTGAACCTGCTGGTGATGCAGCTCAACGTCCCCAGCGCCAAGAACGCCGAGCGGTTCGTCGGCTGCCTCCGCCGGATGGGGATCGAGGCGAGCAAGATCCGCATCGTGGTGAACCGGTACGTGAAGAAGGGCTGCGACATCGAGCCCGACGAGGTGGAGCGGGCGCTGGGGCTGAAGATCTCCTGGATGGTCCCCAACGACTTCAAGAACGCCATCGCCGCGATCAACTTCGGCGAGCCGGTCGTCCTGCGGGCGCCGCGGGCGGAAATCAGCACGAGCCTGGCGGCACTGGCGACGCAGTTGAACGGCCGCGCCGGGATGGCGCCGGCGGCGGTGTCACGGCACTAGCCGCCGCGGGAGCTCCCATGGGTCTTTTCACAAAGTCCACCCCGGCCGCACCCGCGACGCCCGCGGCGCCCCAAGGCGCCGACCGTGCCGATACGCCGGCCGTCAGTGGGGCCGCGGCCGTTGCGGCGCCGCCCGCGCGATCGAGCATTCCCGTGCCCGTGGCCGCCCCGGTGCCGGCGCAGTCGGAGCGGCAGGTGTACCTGCAGCAGATGAAGCTGCGCATCCACCAGCAGCTCGTCGAGCGGCTGGACATGCAGAACCTAAAAAGCCTGCCGCCGGAGGTCGTCCGGGGCGAGGTCCGCATCCTGATCCGCGAGCTGTGCCAGTCCGAAAAGGGGCTGATCAACAGCGTGGACCAGGAACGGCTGATGGACGACGTGATGGACGAGACCTTCGGGCTGGGCCCCCTGGAGGGGCTGCTGAAGGACGGGGCCATCAGCGACATCCTCGTCAACCGCTACGACCGGATTTACGTCGAGCGGCGCGGCCGGCTGGAGCTGTCGGACGCGCGGTTCCGCGACAACGCGCACCTGCGGCAGATCATCGACCGCATCGTCGGCCGCATCGGCCGCCGCATCGACGAGATCAGCCCGATGGTGGACGCGCGCCTCGCCGACGGCAGCCGCGTGAACGCGATCATCCCGCCGCTGGCCCTGGACGGCCCGGCGATGTCGATCCGGCGGTTCGGGGCCAAGCCGCTGCAACTGGAGGACCTGATCCGCCACGGGGCCTTCCCGGCGGCAGTCATGGACTTCCTGGCGGCGGCAGTGCAGGCGCGGTGCAACGTCCTGATCAGTGGCGGCACGGGCTCCGGCAAGACGACGCTGCTGAACTGCCTGTCCCGCTACGTCCCCACCGACGAGCGGGTCATCACGATCGAGGACGCGGCGGAGTTGCAGCTCCAGCAGCCGCACGTGGTGCGCCTCGAGACGCGGCCGCCGAACACCGAGGGCAAGGGCGAGGTGAGCCAGCGCGACCTGGTGAAGAACTGCCTGCGCATGCGGCCGGACCGGATCATCATCGGCGAGGTGCGTGGCGGCGAGGCGCTGGACATGCTCCAGGCGATGAACACCGGCCACGAGGGGTCGATGACGACCATCCACGCCAACTCCACCCGCGACGCGCTGGCGCGGCTGGAGGTGATGATCGCCATGGCCGGCTACGACATCCCGATGCGCGCCCTGCGGCAGCAGGTGTCGAGTGCCGTGCAGGTGATCGTGCAGTCCCGCCGGCTGCCGGGCGGGCGGCGGAAGGTGGTTAACG
>Ga0075431_100003845_pt1 | contig 14600 bp, 14 predicted proteins | sample RhiMetdeltSRZDD5_FD_75297 | JGI IMG/M metagenome (GOLD analysis project Ga0075431, IMG submission 75297) | Populus rhizosphere microbial communities from Tennessee, USA - Rhizosphere MetaG P. deltoides SRZDD5 | ecosystem: Host-associated > Plants > Roots > Rhizosphere > Soil | place: USA... | reverse complement strand
GGGTTCTCGGCGAGGAAGCCGTAGCCGGGGTGGATGGCCTCGCTGTCCGTCACCACGGCCGCCGAGATGATCGAAGGCATGTTGAGGTAGCTCGAGCGCGCGTCGTTGGGACCGACGCAGATGGACTCGTCGGCCACCCTCACCGGGAGCGAATCTTCGTCGGCCTTCGAATGCGCGATGACCGTCCGGATGCCCATCTCGCGGCACGTCCGGATGATGCGCAGCGCGATCTCACCGCGGTTCGCGATGAGGATCTTGTGGAACATTCAGCGACTCAGCGCTGCGGCTCGAGCAGGAAGAGCGCTTGTCCGTACTCCACGGGCTGCCCGTTGTCGACGAGGACCTTGGCGACACGACCGGCCGCCTTCGACTCGATCTCGTTCATGAGCTTCATCGCTTCGATGATGCAGAGGATCTGTCCTTCTTTCACGACGTCGCCCTCGCGAACGTACGGTTCGGCTGTGGGCGACGACGCGCGATAGAAGGTGCCGACCATCGGCGCCTCGATGCTGATCGAGGGGGACACGGGTGCCGTATCGGTGACGACCGGCCGCTCGGTGGCGGCGGCAGCGACGGGCGCGCTGGGGGCGACGGCCAGCGGCGCGGATGCCGCGGGGACGCCGCTCACGCGCTGGACGCGGAGCTTCAGCCCTGCCGATTCCACCTCGACCTCGGAGAGGCCAAGCTCGGTCACGACAGCCGCCAAGCGGCGCGTCAGATCGACCAGCCGATCGTCAGGAGACGGGGTCGAACGCGGGGAGCGTGGGGTCTTGGCCATCAGCCGGCCGTCGCCACGCGGCCCAGATACTCGCCGGTCCGCGTGTCCACTTTGACCACGTCACCCTCGTTCAGGAACAGCGGGACCTGTACGACGGCGCCGGTCTCGAGCGTCGCCGGCTTCGTGCCCCCCTGCGCCGTGTCGCCGCGCACGCCCGGGTCGGTCCTCGCGACGGCGAGCTCGACGAAGTTCGGCAGCTCCACGGTGGTGGGGGCGCCGTCGATATAGAGGACGTCGACTTCCGTGTTCTCCCTGAGGTACTCACGGGCCTCGCCGACTTCGTCGGCGGACATGGACAATTGCTCGTAGGTCTCCGTGTCCATGAAGTGATAGCGGTCGTCCTTGTAGAGGAATTGCATGTGCTTCTCGTCGTACTCCACCAGCTCCACCTTCTCGCCGGAGCGGAAGGTGTTGTCGATCACTTTGCCGAGCCGCATGTGCTTGAGCTTCGTCCGGACGAATGCCCCGCCCTTGCCCGGCTTGACGTGCTGGAAGTCGACGATGGCGTACGGCTGTCCGTCGTGGACGATGCGGAGCCCCTTCTTGAATTCGGCCGTCGAAACCTGCATGAACGTTTCAGCCTTTCCGTCGAGAGCGCGCCCGTAGCGCCGTCTCCAGTCGCTCGCGTGCCTCGGTGTTGCCGGGATCTCTCCGCAGCATCCTCGTGAAGACCTGGGCCGCCTCGTCGGCGAGTCCTTGCTCCAGGCACACCGTCCCGAAGGCCGCGGTGACGAACGTATCGTCGGTGAGGAGTCGTGCCATACCGGTCGCCTCGCCCGCGTGCCCGTCGACGCTCAGCAGCGCCAGCAGCGCCCGCGACTCCCGGTCCCCGGGATCCAGAGCCACTGCGGCTTCGAGCGATTTGACCGCGGCATCGAGATGTCCCATCCGCCGGTGCGCCTCCGCGGCGAGCCGATGGCATTGTACGTCCTTGGGGCTGACCTGGAGAATGGCCTCGATCTCACTCAGCGCACCTGTCGGGTCGTTCTCGGTCAACAGCGTCTTGGCCAGGATCAGGCGTGCCGTCGTGTAGTGCGGGTATCGAAGGAGGCCCGCCCGGCATGTGGCGATGGCGTCGCCGGCCCGGCCGGCTTTTCGGTACAGATCGGCCAACTGCGCGAACGCCAGCGAGGAAGGATCTTTCGCCAGCCGCTCCTCCTGCCGGCGGATGGCCGCGGCCATCGCGAGCTCGTCGACCGGCATCGAGGGTCTGTTATACGGAGCCACCGGATCGCTTGTCAACGCATCGGCCCCGCGCGCAGTACCCCGAGCGCCGCCCGCACGTCATCGGCGCTCACGTCATAGACGACGCGGAAGCTGCCGATCGCGGGCGCGAGCACGAACGGCACCCGGCCGTCGCGCGCCTTCTTGTCATGGGAGATCGCCTTCAGCACCGCATCGGCCTCGACCACCGGCGCCCGGATGGGCAGTCCCACGGCCGCGAGGAGCCGTTCTTGCCGCTGTGTGGTGGCAGACGTTGCCAGACCCAAGCGCTCCGCCAGGTGCGCCTCCGCCACCAGACCGAGCGCCACCGCCTCCCCGTGCGTCCAGGTCGCGAACCCGGTGACGGCTTCCAGCGCGTGGCCGATGGTGTGGCCGGCGTTGAGGGCGTACCGCAGCTCGCTCTTCTCTTCGGGGTCGCGCTCGATCACGCCTGCCTTGAGCCGGCAGGAACCGCCGATGATTCTCGTCAGCGTGTCGAGGTCGCGATCGAGCAGCGCCGCCGCCGATCGCTCCACATCGTCGAAGTATTCCGCGTCGAGGACGATGCCGTGCTTCACGATCTCGGCGACACCCGATCGGAAGTCGCGGTCCGGCAGCGTGCGTGCCACCGACGGGTCGACGATCACGAGTCGCGGCTGGTGGAAGGCTCCGATCAGATTCTTCGCGCGCGGATGATCGATGGCCGTCTTGCCGCCGATAGAGGCGTCGACTTGGGCGAGCACGGTGGTCGGCAGCTGAACGAAGTTGACGCCGCGCATGTATGCGGCGGCCACGAAGCCAGCCAGGTCGCCGACGGCACCGCCGCCGAGCGCCAGGACCGTCGAGGTGCGGTCGACTCCCGCTCCCAGGAGCCGATCCCAGCACTCGCTGGCCACTCGCAGGGTCTTGGCTTCCTCTCCTTCGGGGACTTCCAGCGTCGTGACCGTGAAGCCCTCGGCCTCCAGACCCTTGGTTACGGCGGCGCCGTGTAGTCGCATGATGGCGGCGTCGGAGACGACCACGGCCCGTGAGCCCACCCCGAGCCGCCGCAGGCGCGCACCCACGGTGCCGAGGGCGCCAGGCTCCACCACGATGGTGTACGACCTGGGACCGAGGTTGACCGGGATCACCATGGGCGTAGAGGCTCGCCCCGCGCTACCAGCTGCGGAGGCTTTCCTGGTAGGCGGAGTAATTTCGACGGACTTCCTCGAGGCCATCGCCGCCAAACTTCTCGAGGAACGCGTCGGCCAGCACGATGGCCATCATCGCTTCGCCCACGATGCCGGCCGCGGGCACCGCACAGACGTCGCTCCGCTCCACCACCGCTTCGACGGTTTCCTTCGTGGCGAGGTCGACCGACCTGAGCGGCGTGCGGAGCGTGGATAGCGGCTTCATGGCCGCGCGCACGACGAGGGGCTGGCCGTTCGTCACCCCGCCCTCGAGGCCGCCGGCGTTGTTGGAGGCGCGATCGAAGCCCTGCGCCGCGTCGAAGACGATCTCGTCGTGGACGCCGGAGCCGGGCCGACGCGCAGTCTCGAAGCCCATGCCGAACTCGCAGCCCTTGATCGCCTGGATCGAGCAGAAGGCCTGGGCTAGCCGACCGTCCAGTCGTCGATCCCACTGGACGTAGGAGCCCAGGCCCACCGGGCAGCCCAGCGCGACCGTCTCGAACACCCCGCCCAGCGTGTCGCCTTTTTCCTTGGCGGCATCGATCGCGGCGATGATCGCGGGTTCAGCGGCTGGATCGGCGCACCGCACCTCGGAGGCCTCGGCCCGCCGCTTTACCTCGTCCCACGGCGCGTCGACGATGCCGACGTGCACCCCGCCGATCTCCGTGACGTGGCTGAGAATCGTGATCCCGAACTCGCTCAGCAGACGACGGGCGACGCCCGCTACCGCCACACGCGCCGTGGTCTCGCGGGCGCTCGAGCGCTCGAGGACGTTGCGGACGTCCCGGTGGCCGTACTTCATCGCGCCGGCCAGGTCGGCGTGTCCGGGGCGGGGACGGGTGACCTCCTTCCGGGCGACGCCTTCTTCCGGAGCAACCACGCCCATCGTCGCCTTCCAGTTTTCCCAGTCCCGGTTGGCGATGCTGAGGGTGATAGGAGAGCCCAGCGTGGCGCCCCAGCGGACGCCCGAGAGGAAGTGAACCCGGTCGCGCTCGATCTTCATGCGGCCACCACGGCCGTAGCCGCGTTGCCGTCGCGCCAGGTCCTCGTTGATGTGATCTTCGGTGAGCGGCAGGCCTGCCGGCACTCCGTCGATGACGGCGGTCAGCGCCTCCCCGTGGGACTCGCCCGCGGTGAGGAAGCGGAAAACTCCACCCATACTGCGTCCGGCGGCTAGCGGACGGGCGGCGCGGACGAGGTGCGGGCGGCCCCCGGCGTGCGCAGCAGCGATGGGGTGATGAAGACGACGAGCTCGCTGGTCTTGTCGTCGTTCGATTTGGCCTTGAAGAGCCAGCCAAGGATCGGAATGTCGCCGAACAGCGGGATCTTCCGCTCCGTCTCGATAAAGGTGCTGTTCGTCACGCCGCCGATCACGAGCCGCTCGCCCTCCTTGATGAGCACCTGCGTCTCCGCGCGCTTCTTGTTGATGGCGGGCGGGCTACCGAGGCTGGCGCCGAAGTTCACCACGTCGCCGCGGGAGTTGTTCTCCACGATCACCGTCATCTTGATCTTGTTCTGGTCCCCCTCGCGGATGACTGTCGGCGTCACCTCGAGGCGGAGGACCGCTTCCTTGAACTGGATCTGCGTACCGGCGGCACTCACCGTCGCGTACGGGATCTCCTCACCGAGGGACATGATCGCCTTGTTGTTCTCGACGGTCACGATCTCCGGTCGAGCCAGGGTACGGGTCTTGCTCTGCGAGCGCAAGGCCTCCAGGGCCAGGTCCAGGTTCAGGCGGCTGCCGATGATACCAAACGCGAGGCCGCCGGCGCCGGTGGCGCCCGACAGGACGTCGCCGAGCGGAAGGTTCACGATGTTGCCTCCGCTCGCAAGACCAGTCGCGGCGCTCACCGGTATCGCCCCCGACAGGTTCGCATTGGGGTTCGCGAATGACGCGATACCGCTGGGCGCGATGCCGACCGTCGAGGCGCTGTTACTTGCCGCCGAGGTGAAGCCGCGGCCGACGAGCGTGGCCTGGGAGTTCTGGTTGAGCACGCCGCCGCCGCCCCACTGGACGCCGATGGCAAAGAGATCGCGCCGGTCGAGGACCTCCATGCGCGCCTCGATCTTGACCTGCGGCAGCGGCACGTCCAGGCTCTCGCGGATCAGCCGCTTGATGCGCTCGAGGTCGTTCGCATAGTGCCGGATGAAGATCGAATTCGTCGGCTTGTGCGCCCGGATCGTGATGCCCTTCGAGAGCACGTCGGAGTTCGGCGTGAGCACGGTCGGGATCGGCTGTTTGCCGGCGTCGGGCCCGTACAGCTGGGAGAACGGCGGGGCCGCGATCAGTGGCGGTCCACCGGGCGCACCGGGAGCCGGCTGGCCACCCTCGGGGATGCCGAGAATACCTTGCAGCGTCTTGGCCACGTCCTCCGGGTCCGCGTAGGACAGCCGGATCGTCTCCTCCTTGAGGGGGCCTCGCGCTACTGCTTCGGCGGCAGCCAGCTCGGCGGCGAACTTCTTCGCCTGCGCCTCTTGCTCCTTCAGCTGCGCCTCGGCGACCTTGGTTCGAACGTCCGCCTCGGCCTTGAGCTTGGCCTCCTCGACGCGTGCCTTCGCCTCGCGCTCCTTGGCCAGCTGGTCCGCCGACACGATACGAACGACGTTGTCGCGCTCCGTCTTCACGAGACCGCGCGCTTCCATGACCGTCTCGAGGGCGACGCTCCAGGGAACGTTCCGGAGTGAGATCGACATCTTGCCGCGCACGTCGTCGCTGATCACGATGTTGCGGCCGCTCTCGGCGGCGAGAATGCGCAGGAGATTCACGACGTCGGCGTCCTTGAAGTCGAGGGAGATGAGGCGCTGGTTCTCCGGCGGTGCGGCCGGGGTCGGCATCGGCGCTGCCGGTGCGGTGACGGAGGGCGTATTCGATCGCGGCGCCTGCACCACGCGCACCTTCGGCGCCGGCGTGGCCATCGTGGTGCTCATGACAGGCTTGGGAGCCTCGGCGGCCTTCGGCTCCGCGGCCAGCTGCTTCTCCGTCGCCGCCGGCTTCTCCTCGGCCACGATGGCCGACGTCTCCGGCTTCGCTGCAGGCTTCGGACCCGTCGCCACCTGCGTCGCCGTCGGAATGACGATCGAGAGTCCGGCATCGTCCTCGCGGATGGCGTAGCCGACCTTGCGCGTGAACTCGATCACGACGCGGGCCGTGTCCTTCTTGTACTGGCTGCCACGGATCTGCTTGAGGGGCGCCTGGGTCACGACGAGGGGGGTCTTTCGCCAGGCGTACTCGGTCTCCTCGAAGTCGAGGATGAGTCGCGTGGGCGCGTCGATAAGCTCCGCCTGATACTTCGGCGCCGCCGACGTCTTCACGAAGATGGTGGCCGTGTCCTCCTGCGTCGTGACGGTGACGTCGGTGAGCTTGACGGACTGCCCCGTCTGGGCGACGGCGGCATCGCTGACGGGCAGCAGAAGCAACATGACGACGCTCAAAGCTCGCCGCACGAGGTGCGTCACACGTACCCCCCTGATTTAGTTGGCCAGCAGTCTGAGTACGACCCGGGTGGCCGGAACGCCCGGTTTCGCTGTGACCGCGAAGACGACATTGTCGAGTCCGATATCCATCAGCTTGCCGTCGCCGAGCGTGTCGCCTGGCCGCAGGATGTAGCCGATACCGTCGGGGGCCTCGACGAGAGCCAGGGCCGAGCGGGAGTTCCGGACGATGCCCGTCAATCGGGTCGACGACACCGTCAGGCCGCCACCACCGCCCTCTTTCACCTCGAACACCTCGAAGGGGTCACGCCGTCCGTTCGTGGGGTATTTGGGGACGTCGACGGATGTGACCTCGAGCGGGTTCACCGCTGGCGGCGTCACCTGAACCGGTGTCGTCGCGGCCACCCGAGCGGGGATGGGCGGCGGTACCGGAATTGGTGCGGGCGGCGGCGAGGTGCAAGCCGCAAGCGCCGCTGCGAAGCCGATCGGCACCAGCGTGGCGGCGCGTCCACGCGTTATGCGCGACCTCATCGGGCGCCCGCCGGCTTCGGCGGCGGCGGCGAGCCTACCGGCCGATACATGTAGGTGGCGAGCACCAGCTCCGCCTTGACGGGATTGCGCGGTCGGTTGCCGGTGGACATCCTGATCTCATTGACAGTCACGACACGCGGGAGCCGCGCAACCTTCTCCAGAAACTCTCCAACCTGGTGATAGCCTGCCTCGCCGTTCAGCGTGATCGGGATCTCGGTGTAGACCTCCTGGACGACAACCGGGCGTGGCTGGAAGAGTGAGACCCCGAGACCGGCCGAGGCGGCGGCATCGGACAGCGTGCGATACAGGCCGGGCATCTCGCGCTCCGACGGCAGCCGGTCCTTCAGCGCGTTCAGCCGGGCCTCCAGCTCAGCTACCTCACGCCGGAATTTCATGAGATCGGCCAAAATCCGCCGGTTCTGGGCCACCTCGCCCTGCAGCTTCGACACCTCGGGCCGCAGCGCGTCGATGTGCGTCATCACCGGCTGGAGCAGGAAGACGTAGGCCACACCGCAGATCACGAGAAGCCCCATGATCCCGGCGACCAGTTTCTGGGACGCCGGCGCATTGACGATCGGGTTGAAGAACGCAGGCAGTGCCATTGATCAGCCCTCGAAGCGGCAGGTGACCTCGAAGGTCACCAGAGGAGTGGGTCGGGCCAGGTCCTGGCGCGTCACGATGACGTCCACTTCCTTGAACTTCCCGGACTGCCGGAGGTTGGTCATGAAGATGGAGATCGCCACCGCAGAGGTGGCGGACCCGTTGATCTTCAGCGACGCGTTCTTCTCTTCGAGGCCGGTGATCCAGAGGTCGGGCGGTACCGTATTCGCGAAGGCGTCGACCAGGATGATGGGCCGGGCCTGATTCTTCGTGAGCGTCTCGATGACGTCGACGCGCTTCTTGAGCTCGGTGGCCATGTCCTTCATCTTGTTTTCCTGACCGATCTGCACTCTCAGGCGGTCGATCTCCTGCTTCGCCTGCTCGATCTCGGTTTCGAGCCGGCTCTCGGTCGCCTTGAGCGTCCACCAGTAGCCGCCGATCCCGAGGAGGCCGGCCAGGTACACGATCCCGAACAGCCACCCGAGGTTGAACGCCGGGAGCGCCAGGTTGAGCCCGAGCCCGCCGCGACGTCGCCGCGCGCGCTCGGGAGCGAGGTTGATCCGTATCATCGGCCTTTGTCCCCCGGTCTTCGCAGCCCCAGTCCGACGGCAACAGCCAGTGCCGGCCCCGACGCGTTGACCTCTTCGGCCAGCGCCGGCTCGACCTCGATCCGCTGAAACGGTCTGGCAAGCTCGACGGGAATTCCCCAGTTCGACGACAGGTAGTCATTGAGACCCGGGAGCTGCGCGCACCCTCCGGCGAGAACGATCTTGACGATGCGCTCCGGCTCCGCCGTCGACGCGAAGTAGTCGAAGGTGCGCTGGACCTCGAGGGTCAGCTCTCGCGAGACGGCCTCGAGCGCCGGCACGATCGACTCCCAGGTCACGCCCACGTCGCGGCCCAGCTTGGCGGATTCCGCCTGGTCGAACGGGATGCGGAGCTGCTGCGAGATGGCCTGCGTGTAGTTGTTGCCGCCGAAAGGGATGTCACGCGCAAAGATCGTCGAGCCACCGCGCACGACGTTGGTCTTCATGATCGAGGCACCGATGTCGATGAGCGCCACCGCGTCGCGAGCGTCGTCGGGGAAGTTGACCTCGAACTGGTTGCCCAGCGCAAAGCTGTCGACGTCCACGATGGTGGGGACGAGACCCGCCTCCTCCACGACGGCGGTGTACTCGTTGACCTTCGTCTTCTTCACGGCGACGAGGATCAGGTCCATCATGCCGTCCCGCTCGCCGACGTCGTGGTAGTCGAGGAAGACCTCGTCGATCGCGAACGGAATGTGGTGTTCGGCTTCGAGCTCCACGGCGCCGGCCAGCTCGTCGGGCTCGACGTGCGGGATCTGCACCTTCTTGATGATGAGCTCCCGTCCGCAGACCGCGACCACCGCGTCCTTGCCCTTTGCGTCCCCCTTGGGCACCGCGCGCCGGATGGCGTCCACCACAGCCCCTGGGTTCTTGATGGCGCCGTCGACGATGACGTCGGGGGCCAGGGGGGCAACGCCGAGAGCCGTGAGGCGGTAAGTTCTACCCGCGGGCTTGAGTTGGACGGCCTTGACCGCGCTGGAACCTATGTCAAGCCCTAGAATCTCCGGGGTCTTGCGGAGCAGGCCCGCGAAAGGGTTTTTCATGTTGTTCCAATAATATGGGTCGCCCTCACCCCTGACCCACTATTTTCCACCTACCATCGCCTGTGGCCGGCTCATCCTATCCCTCCAAGCGGTCGTGTGTCGAGCCTTGTTTCTGCCCCTATTTGGCCGCCCCGAAACCCTCTCAGGGTGCCGTCTCGTCACGATTCTAATGATCTGCCCAATTGTAGGTCCCCAGCCTGGCAGTGGAGCCACTCTGGCCCGGAGCGCCACTGTTGTAAAAGATGACCGCCGTCAACGTGTGCGTGGTCTCACCGAACGCACCGGTCGAAACGACGATCACGCGACCGTTCGTGTCGGTGCCGGCATTCGCGACTGGCTCTGCGGGTGCGGCGGTGAGCCGGTTATCGTGCGCATCGCAATCGTTTCGGACCCGGACCGTGTATTCGCCATGCGCTGGCGTGAGGCCGGGAAGAGGAGAGCGGACGAGGACGGCGCCCGCGCTGCATGAAGCGCCGACCAGATGCGTGTCCCAGGCGCCGACGCTGCCGCCAAGAATGGCGTAAGCGTGCTCGATGCCTGCCTCGGCCAGGTAACGGGCGTGGAGCAGGCCGGTGTGATTGCGCGAGATCTGTGGCTCCAGCGCGCTGATCGACAGGAGTGAAAGAACCACCCCTGTCACGCCCAGCAGCACCATCAAGGCGACCACGAGCGCCACCCCGGCGTCGTCGCGGAGCATCACGCGCGGCGACCATCGGCGGACTCGCCTCGGCGTCACGTGCGGGACACGAACAACGTCGCCACTTCGAGTCGCCGTTCACGGTCGAGATGGCCGAGGATGGACATCGGCGAGTAGAACACGGAGACGCGGACGACTTTGCACCGCGGTCCGCACGTCCCGGCATTGCTGTCGGCAATGACGGTGGCGCGACGGAAGAGACCTGTGGCCGGAGTTTCCCCGCATCCAGTTCCCGTAGGCTGACAGAACTCCATCGTGGCGCGTGGCATGAGGGCGGCGTGGGACCAGTCCATCAGCGCGATCGCCTTCAACTCTTCCAGCTTTTGCTCGATGAGAAATGTCGCGAGCGTCTCGCCACGTCCAGATTCGATGCCGCTGAGCGCGTACTGAATTGCCGTCGCGGCGGCGACGAGCCCGATGCCCACGATGGCCATGGCGGCCAGGATCTCGACCAGCCCGAACCCGCCTTGCCGGCGGTGACGGCGACTCATTCCACACTCACGCGGCCGGAGGCGGCCACCACGATGGCGCGGGAGGCGCGGGTACGGGAATCGGTCACGGTGTAGGTGCCACTCGGCGTGGCTGCCCCAATCGCCGTGAAGACGACGCGGACGTTCGACGCGACCTGAAGGACGCCGGAGTCGGCCAAGTGTATGACGCCTGCGGCAGTGGTCATCGGTCCCGTCCACGGCGGTCCCTGGCAGCCTCCGAGCCGAAGCCGCACGTCGACGCCGCTCACGTCCACACACACGGATATCTTGCGAGAGACGGCGAGCTGGCGCGCCAGGTTCACGGCCGTCGCGAGCTCACGGGTGCCGGCCTGCAGCGCGGCCGTGCGGACATACTGGAGCATCGAGGGAATGGTGACGCCGGCGACCACGCCGATGACGGCCATCACGACGACGATCTCCGCGACCGTCATGCCACGCTGAGGAATCGGGCTCGTGAATGTCCGCCGCCATCGCCGCCTCATGCGCGACATTGAGGCGCAATCGGCGAGCGCTGACAATGCCGAAAGTTAGATACGCGACGGACGCGCGGCAGCTAGCTGCGGGGACGACCAGTGGCAGAGCGCTCTTCGAGCAGCTTGCCGTACCGCGGATCCTTGCGGAGGGCCCCGAACGCGGGATCGACTTTCACGAACTCCATCTGGTCGTATCCGAGATCGAACGCTTTTCCGAGCCAGCTGAGCGCCTTGTCGTTGTCGCCCTGCTGAGCGTAGACGCGCGCGACGTCGTAAGCGGCCCGAGGATCGTTGGGCCGCGCCTCCGCCACCTTCAGAGCGCCAGCGCTCTGCTGGTCGCGCTCGCGCAGAATGCCTTGATTGCGCTTTGCCGTCTCGAGATTGCGGCGAGCCGTCTCGTCATCCGGAGTGCTACCAAGCAGCGTCTCGAGCTCTCGAATGGCGTCCTCGTGTCGCCCGCTGCGGCTGTAAAGGACGGCGAGGTTATTGCGGACGGCGGTGTTCTTCGGCTCCGCGTCCAGGACCTTTTGGTAGGCCGCCATCGCGTCGTCGAGCTGTCCGAGCTTCTCGTAGGCAAAGGCGAGATTGCCGCGCGCGGTGACGTACCCGGGCGATCCCTCGAGGGCGGCGCGAAACTCCGCGACCGCCTCCGCCACCTTGCCCTGCTTCAGGAGCTCGGCCCCGCGGCTGTTGCGCTCGACGGCCTCGCTCGATGGCGACGACTGGGCGTGGGCGACTGCGACCAGGAGGCCGCAGAGCGCCCACGCCGCCAGCACGATTCTCACTGGATGCGCTCTCGCCACGACCGGACCGTTTTCAGGAACGGCGGCGGCGGAACGGGATTGTTCGGTAACTGCTGGTCCGATGTGGCCGTGATGACCGAGGTCGCCGATGGCCCGCCGCCGGACTCGGGAGGCGTGATCACGATGACGGGCATCGACGCGATCCCCGTTCCGATGGTTGTGCCGCGCGCTGTCGACGGAGTCGGCGACGTCAGCGCCGCCCCGGTAGCGAAGTTGATGCCGGCCAGGCCGGTTTGGACCTGAACGGCGTAGAGCTTGGCGTCGCCGCTACCGCTGGTGCACGACACCGTCGTGGTCGGCGTGAAGCCGGAGAAGAAGACGTTCATGTTGAAGACGTTGGACGCTGCCAGCACCTTTTCACTGGTGCCGAGGCGGTAAAACCACCCCTGCGTCGGCGACGCGCTCGATGTCGTCACGTCTACCAGGCTCGACTCCGTCAGCGTCGAGCCGTTCCCCATCGTGGTGTTGTCCTTGATGCCGTAGAACCGGTTAGAGGCCGTGTTGTTCGGGTGGTTGCGATCACCCGTCCCGAAGAAGACCCAGAGATTCATGTTCGAGTCCTGGGCCAATGCGGGGGCGCCGTAGATGGCTTGGCTCGCGTAGAACTCCCCGGCGGCGGGCGGATTCGTCTGGCTGGTGTCCGCCGCGAAGAGCCGCTTGCCCGTCCAGTTGCTCGTGGCGGGGGCGGAGACGTCGAACTTCCACATCTGACCGCCCACGTCCCCGATGTACACGTGATCGATGTAGCCGTCGTTGTCGATGTCGACGGCCGTCGGGTTGGCCGGAATGCTGAAATTCATGTACTGCCGGTCGTCGGTGGAACCGTCGTTGTAGTACTCCCAGAGCTTGGTGCCGGTGGCCACGTCGACGGCGAAGACCGCCTTGCCGCTGGCGTTGTTCTGCGAGGTGTTGTAACCACCGCCGAAGAAGGCCACGTACTTATCGACGCCGCCGATCTTCACCTTGCCCATGGTCGGCTCCGACCACGACTCCTTGATCTTCGAGTCGGTGAAGCTCCACAGGTAGGTCGGATTCAAGGTGTCCGTGATGTCCAGGGCATAGTAGAAGGGGCCGCCCCGGCGCAGGCCGAACACCACAATCGTCTTCCACGAGCCCGAAACCTTGATGTCGATGGCGATCGGGCTGCTGTCGACGAAGAACGTGTGGTCACCGCCGCTCACAACCAGCGCGTCGAGGTCGTCGAGGATGTCCGGCGGAACGAACGCCCAGAGCTCGGCGCCGTCGCTCTCGCGGAAGGCGTGCAGCATTCCGTCGTTGGAGCCGGCGAGCAGGATGGTCGTCCGGCTGGCCTTGGAGGACTTGAACGCCTGATAGCTCGAGTCGTTGAGGGCTCGCACGGGCGGCGTGACGAGCACGGGCGTCGAGTGGAAGATGTCGCCCAGTTTCCACGAGCGGTCCGTCCCGGTGTTCGGGTCGATGCCGCGCACGTAATCGATGATCTTGTCTCGTGCCGCCGAGGTGTTGACGCCGAGAAGGGCCTGCGTGATCGCGCTGTTCGACTTGGTGAACGGCGTGAGGCTTCCGCTCACGGCCGTGTGAATCGTGCGGCTCGAGGACGTGATGCCGGTGAGAACCTGACCCGCGTCCCAGATCAACGCCGACGCGAGCGGCTTACCGATATTCGGCCCGCTCGTCTCGATTGGAACCAGGCCATGGGAATCCCGCTGATACGCCTTGAGGGCTCCCTTCCAGAACGGGCTGGAGGCGTCGGACTCGAACGAGGCCAGGTACGCGCGCGTGCTGCCCGTGGTGCTGGTGGTCGGCAGGACCGGGTTGGCGAACGTGAAGGTCGCCTTGATGATCTTCTTGATCGCGTCCTGGAGGTTCTTCTCCAGCGCGGTAGCGCTGTCCGACTGATAGAACTGGCCGCCGCCGTTCTGGGCCGCCTGCGCGAGGTCCGCCAGCGCCTGGGCCGACGTCGACTGCGACGTGTTGACGGTCACCCCGAAGCCGACAGTGTGGACGATGACGTTTTGCTTGTTGGAGAACGTGCTCGAGTGATCTTGCTGGAAGCGGTTCGTCGCTTCGTTCACCATCAAGCGGCTGCCGGACGTCTGCATACCGTCGGTGACCAGGATGACGAAGCTCGGCTGGCACTCGAGCTGGATCGGGGTCGAAAAGGTCGTGCCGTCCGTCAACTGCACGCCCTTGTAGTACTGCCCCGCGTCATACAGCACGTCGCCCAGCGGCGTGTCGCCCGTTGGGGCGAGCGCGTTGACGGCGCTCTTCATCGTCGACACGTTCGTCCCCACCTGCGCCACCACTCGGCCACCCCGGACGCCGTTGCTGCCGTAGTAGAAGGTCATGATGCCGAAGCGGACGCCCTTGACGTTGTCGAGGAGCGAGTTCACCACGCGCTGCGCGACCTGCATCTTGGGCTCGATGCACGCGCCACCGTTGGCGCAGCTGCCGAGGAGATAGTTGAGATAGTTGCCGGTGAACAGGTTGACGGTCGATCCGTTGATCTTGCCCGACCAGTAGCCGTCGCTGTTCAGCGCCGTCCGAGCGCCCGGCGACCCCGACCCCGTTACGTTGGAGACGCTCGACTTGTAGAAGTCGTACACGCCGCTCGAGGAGCTCTGATAGACACTGGCCGACGTGCAGTTCGAATAGGTGGTCGTCTTCGGTTTCTTGGTGGTGACCGGATCGCACTGCAGGAGGACCGGGTAGCTATTCGTGTTGTCGTACGCGTTCGACGGGACGTCGTCCGCCATACTGCCCGAGTTGTCGATGATGATCAGCACGTTGGGCTGGATGTTAGCCCCGAAGATG
>Ga0075431_100003843_pt1 | contig 14606 bp, 10 predicted proteins | sample RhiMetdeltSRZDD5_FD_75297 | JGI IMG/M metagenome (GOLD analysis project Ga0075431, IMG submission 75297) | Populus rhizosphere microbial communities from Tennessee, USA - Rhizosphere MetaG P. deltoides SRZDD5 | ecosystem: Host-associated > Plants > Roots > Rhizosphere > Soil | place: USA... | reverse complement strand
ACCCTACTTAACCGGTCGCACGATGATCACGGTGGGCTCGATCAAGCAGCGGGTCGTGGTGTACCCGGTCTCGAAACCGTACGAGGATCAGGGCCGCGCGCTCATCAACTGGGTGGCGTTGCGCCGGATCGCCGACGCTGGCCCGACTCCCACGCAAGACTGGACCTCCCTCGCTCGCCGCGAGGAAGCCCTCGAGGCGTTCTCGTCCTTCGACTTCGAGTTCCTCGACGTCCCGGCGCTCATCCGGGGGGCCGAGGAGGTCTATCAGTATCCGAGGGTGGATCGGGACCCGCTGCCGTCTTGGGACTTCGGCCGCGTGACCCTCCTGGGTGACGCGGCGCATCCGATGCATCCCGTGGGAGGAAACGGGGCCTCGCAGGCCATCATTGATGCGCGCGTCCTGGCGCGGGAGTTGGCGCTACAGCCCTCGATCGAGTCAGCAATCGCCGCCTACGATGCCCGTCGCAGACCGGAGACCGCCGCCGTGGTGCAGGCCAATCGCCAAGCCGGCCTGAGCCGGCTGATCGAGCTCGTGGAGGACCGGGCACCCACTGGCTTCACCAGTTTGAACGACGTCGTGAGCCAGCAGGAGCTGGACGAGGTCGCCGGGAACTACAAGCGCGTCGCGGGATTCGCGGTCGGGACGCTGAACAGCCGGTCGTCGCTGTCGGCCCACTGAGGGCGTAAGAAGTTCTCCAGGCAACTGAAATGCTCATCGCTACGGCGATTCATCTCTCCGGTTCGGGCATTTCAACGGCCTCGGTCGTTTTTGGGACAGTGACAGCTGGGCGAGACGCGCGTTCCTGTGTCATGTACACTCGCCGGCAACCGTCCTGGACTCGATGGCGCAGATATCATGACCGGGTAGCCCGTCCCCCCGACGACGTATCGGAACCGAAGGGCAAGCATGGCTGATCTGCCGAGCGGAACAGTGACGTTCCTGTTCACGGACATCGAAGGCAGCACCACGCGCTGGGAGCAGGCACCCGAGGCGATGCAGCTTGCGCTGGCTCGCCACGATGATCTGATCCGAGAGGCCATCCGCGAACACGGTGGCCACGTCGTCAAGACGATGGGCGACGCCTTCCATGCCGTGTTCGTTCGCGCCCCGGACGCGGTCGCGGCCGCGTTGGAGGCCCAGCGCCGGCTCCACGCCGAGCCGTGGGGCGAGATTGGCCCGATCCGGGTGCGGATGGCGGTGCACACCGGCACGGCCGAGGAGCGGGACGGCGACTACTACGGCCCGCCTCTGAATCGGGCGGCGCGGCTGCTGAGCACGGGACATGGTGGCCAGGTGCTGCTGTCGTTGGCAACCTGCGAGCTGGTCCGCGATACGCTCCCCGAGGGGGCGACGGTACTTGACCTGGGCGAGCACCGGCTCAAGGACTTGATTCGTCCCGAGCGCGTCTTCCAGGTCACTGGTGCGGGCCTGCCGACCCATTTTCCACCGCTCCGGAGCCTGGACGCACGGCCCCACAACCTGCCGGTCCATCCCTCGGCCCTACTCGGCCGTGAGCGCGACATCGCCAGGGCTCGGGAGCGCCTGCTACGCCACGATGTCAGGCTGCTGACCCTGACCGGCCCTGGCGGAACTGGCAAGACCCGCCTCTCACTCCAGCTCGCCGCTGAGGCGATCGAACAGTTCGAGAACGGTGTCTTCTTCGTGGCACTGGCGCCGATCTCCGATCCTGACCTCGTCGCATCGACCATCGCGCAGGCGCTCGGGGTGCGCGAAACCGGTACCCGGCCGATCGTGGAGACGCTGACGCAACACCTGAGTGGCAGGCAGATCCTGCTGCTGCTCGACAACTTCGAGCAGATTCTGGCGGCCGCTCCCCTCGTAAGCGATCTCCTCAGCGCCGCTCCGCAGCTGAAGATCCTGGTGACCAGTCGGGCAGCGCTCCAGGTGCGCGGCGAGCACGAGTACGACGTCCCGCCGCTCGCTCTTCCCGATCGGCAACAGGCGATCGATCCTGCCGCCCTCGCGCAATACGGCGCCGTGGCGCTGTTCATCGAGCGCGCTGCCGCCATCAAGGACGAGTTCACGGTCACTAACGAGAACGCGCCAGCCATCGCCGAGATCTGTCATCGGCTCGACGGGCTGCCGCTGGCAATCGAGCTGGCCGCAGCCAGAACGAGGCTGCTCTCGCCCCGGGCCGTGCTGGCCCGTCTCGAACGGCGCCTCCCACTGTTGACCGGCGGCGCGCGTGATCTGCCGGCGCGCCAGCAGACCCTACGGAACGCCATCGCCTGGAGCTATGACCTGCTCAGCCCCGAGGAGCAGGCGCTGTACCGGGGCCTGGGAGTCTTCGTCGGCGGTTGCACGCTGGAGGCAGCCGAGGCGGTCTGCGACTCCGAGCGCACCCTCGGGCTGGACGTCCTGGACGGGGTGACGTCGCTGGCCGCCCAGAGCCTGCTCCGTCAGGAGGACGGCCCGGACGGTGAGCCGCGCTTCGGGATGCTGGAGACGATTCGAGAGTACGCGCTGGAGCAGCTTCAAGCGAGCGACGAGCGAGAGCAGATCCAGCGCCGCCACGCCGCCTACTACCTGGATCTGGCCGAGGAGGCCCGCCCGCGCATCCAGGGACCAGACCAGGTGCGCTGGCTCGGTCGGCTGGAGCGCGACGTTGACAACCTGCATGCGGCGCTACGTTGGGCGATCGAGCACGAGGACGCCGAGCTTGGGATGCGCTTTACCTCGAGTCTCGTGCACTTCTGGTACTGGCGCGGCTACTTTACCGAAGGTCGAGCGCTGCAAAACGCGGTCCTGGCACTGCCGGCCGGTCCGGAGCTGGCCGGCCTCCGGGCTCGGCTGCTCATGGGCATTGGATTTCTGGCGGTGCGCCAGGGGGACTACCCGGCCGCGCGTTCCCTCGTGGAAGCGGCGTTGGCGAGCGCGCGCCAGCAGGATGACCGTGTCCTCCTTGCCAGCGTGCTTATCGGGTTCGGCCGCGTGACCCGGATGATGGGCGACTTCGCCACCGCTCGACCGATCCTGGAGGAGGCCTTGACACTGTCCCGAGCACTCGGTCATAGCGGATCTACCGCCGAGGCCCTGCTCAACCTCGGCGCCCTCGCGCTGGACGCTGACCGCGATCTCGATGCCGCCTGGTCGCTCAACCAGGAGAGCCTGGCACGCTATCGGGAGTTGGGGAATCGACGGATGGCCGGGGCCGCGCTCCGAACGCTGGGACGCGTCGCCCGCCTCCGTGGTGATGTAGTCCGCGGGCGAGCCTTTGCGGCTGAGTCTTTAGCGGCATTTCACGGCGTCGGCGACTTTGGCGAACTGCCACACGTACTGACGGTGCTCGCCTCACTCGACGCAGACGCCGGACGGCTCGACCGCGCGGTGCGGCTCGCCGCCGTCGCCACGGCATTGACGGAGAGCATGGGCATCCAGATGTGGACGTGGACCCTCCGCGAGCGCGACGAGTGGCTGGAGCCAGCCCGTGCGGCGCTGGGAGCCGAAGCCTTCGCCCGGGTCTGGGCTGAGGGCCAGGCGATGACGCGCGAGCAGGCCGTCGCGTACGCTTTAGAGGGATCTGCACCGACCTGACGAACGTGGTGCCAAGCCTGGCGTTGCAAGTGTCCCAAAAACCCTTCAGGCCGCTGCCATGGCCTGTTGACAACCCATAGAAGCATCAGCCTCCAACCTCATCGGAACCACGTTCGCCGGTTCCCATTGAAACGCGGACACCAACCGCTTGGCCGCAAAGGAGGTCAGTGATGCTCATCGGCGTGAACCGCACCTGGTGAGCATCGTCGCTGTCAACAGGATGTGGACTGGCACTTGCTGTCTCCATCGATCGGTATCGGTGGACAGTGTTGCGTGGACGCCGAGCACCGGGGATCACGACCTCTCTGCGACGTTGTTCAGAAGTAGCCGTCGTGTAGCCGCCAAGTAGCTGGCGTGAAACCGTCAAGTAGCTGTCGTGAAACCGGGCCTCCGTAGGCTGGCCTCGGCGCAACGATGCCGACCTGGGTCACCACGCGTCAGGTCCATGCCAGGCTCACGTGACGCTGACGACGCGCCGCATCATTGGGCGTCGTGGCGGAGTCACTCCCCTGGCCCGCTCGGACGATCAACTCCATACAGGCATGTCTCGCCGACGCGTCGGACCTGGACGTCCCAGGCCGATGAGCGGAGCCCGTTCTCGAGCTCGACTGGCCTCCAGACGATTTTGACTATCTCGAACTGTCAGGCCGTCGCTCAGAGATCGGCGTGCGACCAGAATCCCACTGATCACGTACACATCATCGTGCCCGGCGGCGCGATCACCCTTATCGGCGAACGCCACGCACCCATGCGGTGCCAAGCACTTCCGCACGAGAGTCTAAAAATCGTGGACCGCGCTCGGCGGCACGTTCGAGAGCCAGAATCCGAGGAACACGACGTCATAGGTACGGTCAGGAACCCAGGCGAAGATGTCGCCGTGCACATACCTGATCGTGGGGGTCATTGACGCAGGTGCGGTTGATCGCGAGCATGCGCGATGACGCGTCGACGGCCGTCACCGTTTGCGCGTGCCGAACGATCTCACGCGTGAAGGCGCCGGTGCCGCGAGCGAGCTCGAGCACGTCACCGGTCGGCCGGAGCTCCTCGATGAGCCCCGGCAGACGTCAGCCTTCATTAAGCAAGCCGGGGGCGTTCCGGTCCGGCTTGGACTCGTCCCCATACTCATCGGCGCGCGCGTCGTAGTAGGTCCGCTGCGATGCAAGCAGTGACGCGTCGCTGTGAACGTAGCCGGGTCGATCACTCACAGCCAGCCTCCACGGTCACAGCGCGGTGGACCATCCGCGTCCGCACGCCTCCCCCTATTGTGCTGTACGGAGCGTCAGGGCACGTCAGGCCGGGCGAGCCAATCACACCACTCTCTGCATCAGACGTCTGGTCAGGAACCGGGCCATGTTGCAGTTCGGCATGCCTCGGCAAAGTTGCCCAGAAGTGACCCGCGTGTAGCTGCCAAGTAGCTGTCGTGAAACCGAGCCTCCGTAGGCTGGCCTCGGCGCATCAACGCCGAGCCTGGTCACGGAGGGTCACGTCTATGCAGCCACCGCTCATGATCGGCGTGCGAACTCACGGTCGGTCCGAACCGCTGCTGCACTGTCTCAGCGGCGGCCTCGGCTTCGTCCACCATGACGCCTCACGCCAAGGAGTCCGTGTTCTCGCGGGTAACCGTGGGCGATCGACGGGAGGGCGCTGATGGCACGCGTCCTCGTCGCCCTCGCCCTCTCCGGTCTCGGCCGCGACGCGCTCAAGTTCGTCGTCGCGCTGTCGCTTGCCGTCTTCCTGGCGCTCGCCTTTTCGGTCTCGACCCTCATGACCGCGCTCGGCGCGGCGGTGCCCGGCCACGAGGTGGCCGGCGCCAACACGGAGGAGATTCCGCCGGACCATCTGGTGGTGATGCGGGCCGCCGCGACCGAAACCTGCGGCGTCCCCTGGCAAGTGATCGCGGCCATCGCGAAGGTCGAGTCGAACTTCGGCAGCAATATGGCGACGTCCTCGGCCGGCGCGATCGGCTACGGCCAGTTCCTGCCGTCGTCCTGGGCGGCCTTCGGTAACGGCGGCGACCCGTACAACTATCGGGACGCGATTCCGGCGATTGCCCGCTACCTGTGCGCCCATGGGGCGCCGCACGACCTGCGCCGCGCGGTCTGGGCCTACAACCACCTCGACTCGTACGTCGAGATGGTCCTGACGATTGCCACCCGCTATGGCCTCGGCACACCCGAACCCGAGCTGCCGGAGGGCGCGTCGGCACTCGCCAGCGTCGTCATGCTCGCTCGCACCCAGATCGGCCGGCCGTACGTGTGGGGCGGCGCGAGCCCGGTCACGAGCTTCGATTGCTCGGGTCTGGTGCAGTGGGCATTCGGCCAGCTCGGCGCCCGGCTCCCTCGCACGGCGCAGCAGCAGTACGACGCGACGCGCCGGGTGTCTCGAAACGATCTCCGGCCTGGCGATCTTGTCTTCTTCGAGCGCACCTACCCCTCCCACGAGCGGATCACGCACGTCGGGATCTACGTCGGCAACGGTCGAATGATCAACGCCCCGACCACCGGCGACGTGATCCGCGAGATGGACGTGTTCGGCGGCTACTGGGGGCCAAGGTTCGCCGGCGGCGGACGGGTCGGGAGCTAGCCATGGTCGAGTCATGGCTGCCACGTCCCCTCCCACCGCGACAGCCGCCAACGTCCATGCCAATCGGGCTCGCCTTCGGCGAACGAGAGTCCCCACCCACGGAGTAACCACGTGCAGCAGATCAACGCCCTTTTCACCAGCCTGCTCAATGTCGGCGTCGGTGTCGGCGTGACCGTCGCCGCCTTCTTCCTGATGTGGGGCGCCTTCATGTACATGTCGGCGTCCGGCAGCCCGCGCCAGATGGAGACCGGCAAGGCGGCGATGATCAACGCCCTGGCCGGCCTGGCGATCGTCCTCTCGGCCCGCGTGATCGCCGGCATGATCCAGTCGGCGCTCGGCGGCGGTGGATGAGGGGAGTGTCCGTCATGTCACGTCGACGCCACGAGATCCCCACCCATCTGAACGTCGAAGACAAGGCGTTTGTCGGGCTGTCGGTCCGACAGCTCATGAACCTGATCGTCGGCCTCTCGACGGCCTACGCCATCTGGAACGACTGGCCGGGCCTGCCGATCACCGTGCGAGGCGGGCTGGCTGGCACCTGCCTGGTCGTCGCCATCGTGTTCACCCTGGTCCGGCCGGGCGGTCGACCGCTCGAGGAATGGGCGTTCGTCGGACTCCACTACCTCGCGACGCCCAAGCGGAGCGTCTGGCGCCCGCGCGAGCCCGACATTGCCGATTGGCGGCCGGGCCACGGTGCCTGGGAGGAGCTGGACCCCCGCCTGTCCTGGCAAGCGACCGCGCCTGCCGCGGATGAGAAGGAGGAGCCGTGAGCCGTCGTGCTTCGGTGCAGACCAGCCGCCTGAGCCTGGAAGAGATCGCGGACGACGTCGTGCTCCTGGCCCGAGGCCAGTACCGCGCCGTGCTCGAAGTCAATGGCGTCCACTTCGGGCTCCAGGGCGACGCTGAGCAGGAGTCGCTGGTCGGGGGCTTCGCGGCCTTCCTGAACAGCCTGAGCTTCCCGATCCAGATCCTGGTGCGGGTGCTTCCGGTCGACGTCGACGGCTACATCGGCGACCTGGAGCGGCGCGCCCGCAACGAGCTGCCGGAGAACCTGGCCGCGCTTGCACGCGATCACGTCGCCTTCGTCCGCCGACTCGCCCGCAACCGCACCCTGCTCGAGCGCCACTTCTACCTCGTCGTCCCGGCCGAGACCGAGGCGACCCGCTCGCGTCGGGGCTGGCCATTCGGTCGCGGACGTATCGGTCGCAACACCGCCGCCGCTCGCAAGCAGCTCGTCATCCGCTGCGAGGAGGTCGAGCGCCAACTCGGCCGCTGTGGCCTCTCCGCACGTCGCCTCACCAGCAACGACCTGGCCCAGCTCTACTACGCCTGCTGGTGCCCCGAGCTGTCGCGCGTCCAGCGCCTGCGGCGCGATCTCGCCGAGTACACCACCCTGGTCGTCCAGGCCGGGCATACCAACGGAAGGAGCTCCTGATGCCGCTCCTGAAGATCCGACGCAATGGAGCACGTCAGCACGGACTGAGCGCCGACGAGCGGCGCTTTGCCCTCGGCACCCGCTCGCTCGCCGACCTCGTCGCGCCGGCCGTCCTCGAAATCGCCCGCGACCACGTCCGCCTCGACTACCAGTACGCCCGCACGCTCGCCGTGACGGGCTACCCGCGCACCGTCGGTCCAGGCTGGCTCCAGCCGTTGATCGACTTCGAAGAGCCGCTCGAATTGAGCTTGCATCTGCTGCCACTTGAGACGGGACACATGGTCACGACGCTCACCCACAAGATGGTCCAGCTGCATTCCTCGCGCCTGCTCGAGGCGCGCGGCGGGCGCCTGGCCGACCCGGAGCGCGAGGTCGCCTATGAGGACGCTGAGAGGCTGCGCGACGCCCTCCAGCGGGGCGAGGAGAAGGTGTTCTCGGTGGGGCTGTACGTCCTGCTGCGCGCCAGCTCGTTGGCCACCCTCGACGACCTTACCCGCCGGGTCGAGGTCACGCTCGACGGCATGCTGGCGCACTCCCGGGTCACCATTCTCGAGCAGGACGCCGGCTTCCGCTCCTGCCTGCCGGAGGGGCAGGACTACCTGCTCGTATCCCGCAACCTCGACACCTCATCGCTGGCGACGACCTTCCCGTTCTCGTCCAGCACGCTGACGATGGAGCGGGGGGTGCTCTACGGGATCGCCAGGCACAACGCGTCGCCAGTCATCTTCGACCCGTTCGACCCGAGCCTGGAGAATGCCAACGCCGTCGTTTTTGCCAAGTCGGGCGCCGGCAAATCGTACTTCACCAAGCTGATGGCGCTGCGGAACCTGCTGTTCGGCGTCGACTTCCTGGTGATCGACCCGGAGGACGAGTATCGGACGCTCTGCGCCGCCGTCGGTGGCCAGTACGTCCGACTCGCCAGCTCGTCCGCCCAGCACCTGAACCCGTTCGATCTGCCGCCGCCCGACGACGACTGGGAGGGGCGAGATCCGCTCGCGGAGCAGGTGGCGGCGTTGCTCGGACTGCTCGAGATCATGCTCGCCGAGCCGGGCCGTCCGCTCGGCTCCTACGAGCGTGCGCTCCTCGACCGCGCCATCTACCGCACCTACGCCGCGAAGGGCATCGACGTGGACCCGGCCACCCACAGTCGACCCGTTCCGTTGATGCGCGACCTCCTGTCGGTGCTCGCGGGTGAATCTGGCGAGACAGCGGCGGACCTCGCCACCCGCCTGGAGCGCTACGTCGGAGGCTCCCTGGCCGGCCTCTTCGCCGCGCCGACCGACGTCGCCCTCGACCGTCGCTTCGTCGTCTTCAACGTCCAGGCCCTGGAGCCTGAGCTACGGCCGCTCGGGATCCATCTGATCACGACCTTCGTCTGGAACCAGGTGCGTCGGTCGCGGTGCCCGCGGCTGCTGATCATCGACGAGGCCTGGTCGTTGATGCAGTACGCCGAGGGCGGGGCTTTCCTGGCGGGGATGGCCCGGCGTGCGCGCAAGTACTACCTGGGACTCGTCACGATCACCCAGGACGTCGCCGACTTCCTGGATGCCGACCATGGCCGGACGGTGCTGGCGAACGCCGCGATCAAGCTGCTCATGAAGCAGGACGCGGCCACGATCCAGCCGGTCGTCGGCGCCTTCCAGCTCTCGGACGACGAGCGGCAGTTCCTGCTGGCGGCCGCCAAGGGCGAGGGACTCTTCTTCGCACGTGGCAGCCACGTCGCACTCAAAGTCGAGGCGAGCCCGGCCGAGCACCGCCTGGTGACGACCGCGCCACGCGAGCTTGCCGAACGATCAGCCGAGACAGCGGGAGGGAGCGCAGCGACGGGCGAATCAAGGCTTCGCTCGGCCGGGCCGCGCCGACGGCTCGGTTCCCTGGGAGGGGTCTGATGGTCACCGTCTGCAACCGCCGCCATGACGTCGAGGCGCTCAAACGGTCACATCCGCTGGCCCAGGTGGTCGCGACGAGCGGTGTGCGCCTGGTCCGAGCCGGCCCGAGCAGCCTCAAAGGTCTGTGCCCCTTCCATGATGATCGCCGGCCGTCACTCGTCATAGACGAGCGGGACCAGCACTTCCACTGCTACGGCTGCCGGGCCCACGGCGACGTGATCAGCTGGGTCATGCGCCGCGATGGGCTCAGCTTCACCGCCGCCTGCGATTTGCTGTCGGGGCTCCCACAGACCGCCCGACCGGCGGTCACAGGGACAGCGCCGCAGAGATGCGAGCGCGTCCGACGCTGGGACCGCTTGACGCTGACGGAGCAGGTGGTGATGAATATAGCCGGAGCGGTCTATCACCATGAGCTCTGGCGGCAGCCGCGCGCCCTGACCTACCTGCGCGACCGTGGCATCCCCGACTGGGTGATCCGGCGCTGCTGGCTCGGGTACGCCGATGGCGACTCGCTCGCCCGGTTCCTCCGGCCTCGGCGCGGCCTGGAAGTCGCCCAGGATCTCGGGCTACTCAATCGATCGGGACGCCGGGGCCCGGGCTCGTCCCTTTGCGACGTCATGATCGGCCGGCTCGTCGTCCCCGAGCTCCGGGGCGGCCAGACCGTCTGGATGATCGGTCGGAAGCTCGAGGAGTCGCCGAGCCAGCCGAAGTACCTCGCGCTCGGTGGCGAGCGCCCGGTCCTGGGGTTCGAGCGGGCGGTCGGGCGGAAGGAGGCGATCCTCTGCGAGGGCGTCTTCGACTACCTGACGGCGGTCAGCTGGGGGCTGCCGGCCTTCAGCCCGTGTGGGACGCACATCCCGGCCGACCGGCTCGGCTTCCTGGCTCGAGCTGAGCGTGTCTTCGGTGTCTTCGACGGCGACGCCGCCGGCGACGAGGCCGCCGCGCGCTTCGGCGTGCAGCTCGGCGATCGCTGGCGGCCGCTCCGACTGCCGGACGGCACGGATCTCAATGAGCTCGGCCTGCGTCCCCACGGGCGCGACTGGTTCTATCGCCTGCTCGGTGCCTCCCGCTCGGGAGGCACCAGGACGGAGGTGCCTCGTGGTCACGCGCAGTAGACGTGCCGCCCGCGTGCGCCAGAGGGAACGGGCTCGGCTCCGGCTCAACGTACTGCGGCTCGGCGGGCTGCTGGGCTGGGGTCCGCGCGACGTCATCGGCTTCGCCGAGACACTGACAGGCCACTCCTGGAAGCGCTGCGGCCGGTCCGACCTCGAGGTTGTTCGAGACGAGTTTCTGGCCCTCCGCTGGGTGATCCGGCGCAAGGCGGCGCGCCGATCCGTCTGTCCGCCGATGCCATCCGCTCACGCCAGCACGGATTACTGCCATGCCGCTCAGCATTAGGCGCCGACCGAGCCCCGTCATGCATCCCGAGCTCGTCGAGATCGTCACCCCGCGCACGAACGCGGCGGTCATCACACCGGCCGAGAATCTGCTTGCGGCGATCTCGCTTTCCGAGCCGTTCAGCCTGGAGATCACGGCAACGTCGCAGGCACGACGATTCGTGGCCCGCGCAGGTAACCTTGTGATGCGAAAGCATCTGGAGGACCAGCTCGGGGTTGCGTATCCGCAGGCTGACCTCCGACACCTCGACATCGACCGCTACCCCGGCCTCGACCCGGCCTGGTGCCATCCGGACGAGCGAGTTGCGGCCTGTACGCTGACCCTACGTGGCCCGACGTATTTGCCACTCCGCACGTTCCGTGACAGCGACGTGGTGGCCGATCGCGCTGCCCAGGCAGACCCGGTCCTCGGGATCCTGGGAGCGCTCAGCGACCTGCCGCCCGGCTGGCGATCGCTGAGCCAGTTGGTCCTCGCACCGGCTCCGGACGACTGGTGCAAGGAGTACCTGCGCCTCACCGTCGAGCATCCACTGGCATCCGAGCGTGCCAGTGCGCAGGCGGACACCTCACTCGCGCCGGTCTTCATGTGGGCGGCACTCCTGGCCGCCGGCTGCCTGGCCTATCAGGGGTACCAATGGTTCAGCGCGGGCCAGTGGCTGCCGCTTGCACTCCTGGTCGGCGGCATCGGAGTGGGAGTGCCAGCGGCAATGCTGCTCATACGACGGCTCCTGAAGCGAACCATCTACGACATGCGCCTGGTTCAGGAGAAGGTCAGTCGCATCGCCTATCGGACCGAGATCCGACTGGCCGTCATTGCGCCGGCCGACGCGCCACCAGCGGCGATGGACGAGCGCCTGGACCGGCTGGCGAAGGCGTATCGGCAGTTCAGCCTGGCGGCCGGCAATGGCCTGGAGCCGCGACGTCTCCGCAAGGACGATCTCGACCTGAGCCAACTGCGTCCACTCGCCCCGGCGAGGTCGCGGCCGGTCCTGAACACGCGCGAGCTCGCCGGCCTCTGGCATCTCCCGCAGGCCCTGGCCGATGTCCCGCTGCTCGAGCGGACCGGCGCTCGGCGTCACCTGCCCAGGCCGTTCTCGGTGACGCACGGATGTCGTGTCGGTGTCTCCGCCCATCAAGGACGGTCGGTGCCGGTGTCGCTGCCCGCTGAGCTGCTCCGTCGCCATCTACTGCTCGTCGCCAAGACCCGTCGCGGGAAGTCGTCCCTGTTGCTCCGTATCGCAGCCTACTTGATGGAGTCCATGGCGCCCGACGGCCGGGCGCCGATGCTGCTCCTCGTCGATCCGCACCGGGATCTCGCCGAGGCCGTCCTCGGCGTGGTGCCGTCGAGCCGGCAGGGTGACGTCGTGTATCTCGACGTGTCGGACCGGAGCCGGCCGTTCGGGTTGAACCTGCTCGACGTGCGGCTCGGTTGGGATCGTGACAAGGCAGTATCGAATGCCCTGTCGATCTTCCGACGGGAGTTCGATCGCTTCTGGGGACCTCGGATGGAGGACGCCTTCCGCTTCGGGCTCCTCACCCTGTTCGAAGTCAACCAGGCGATCTGTGCTGACGATGTCAACGGACGAGGCCGGCAGCACACGATCCTCCAGGTCCCGACAGTTCTCACGGACGAGGTCTTCCGAAAGCGTGTGCTGCGTCTCGTCAGCGATCCCGTCATCAAGGGCTGGTGGTCCGGCTACTTCGATCAGCTCGATCGTCGGCTCAGAGTCGAAATTGCGAACCCGGTCGTCAGCAAAGTCAACAAATACGCCGGGTCTCGCGCGGCTCGTTCCATCGTCGGCCAACCGCGGTCGACGATCGATCCCTCGGGCTGGCTACGGTCCGGTTCCATCGTCGTCGTCAACACGGCCAAGGGAACGATCGGCGAGGACACGGCCGCCCTCATTGGCGGAAGCCTGATCAACCTTGTCGGCCTCATCATCGGTGAGCAGGCCGCGCTCCCGGATGACCGCCGGCGGCCGGCCACGCTGATCGTCGACGAGTTTCACACGCTCCCTGGCGCGGACTACGAAGGGATCCTGTCCGAGCTGGCGAAGTACGGGGCCAGCTTGATTCTGGCGACCCAGAGCCTTGCCCGTCTCGAAGCGCTGGATCGAGACCAGGGCCGGTCACTCCGCTCGACCGTGTTCGCCAACCTCGATGGCCTGTTCGTGTTCCACACCAGCGCTGAGGATGCTCGCTACCTGGTGCGGGAACTGGGCGGCGAGATCGACGAGCACGATCTGATCGAGCTTGGCGAGCACCAGTGCTACGCCAAGCTGTCGGCCGGCGGCGAGCGCCTGCCCACGTTCTCCGTCTCGCTCGACCCACCACCGCCGAGCGATCCGCTCCTGCGAGACCAGATCACGTCTCTCTCATCGGCTCGCTACGGACGCGACGTTGCCGCCGTTGAAGAGGATCTGAGGTCAGCATTGGCCAGGGCCGAAAAGTTTCGCGCGATTCGTCTAGACGGCGACAAGCCCAAGTCGGGAGGCAAAGGTGCCGGCACGCCGGGCAAGTTGCCGAATGAGTTGCGCTCATTCACCAAACCGGTAAAGGAGCGAAACGACAACCGCCCGAAGAAGCAGAAGGCTGGCATTCAGCTTCAGGCGACGCTCCTCGACGCACTTCGCGATGCCGATGACGCCGACGATCGCTCGACCGGGCGAGATGAATCGCTGCTCGCCTCCGACACAGACGGGGCGGAGGTCGAGGAGCCATGATCGAGCATCCACGTTGGCGCGATGCCGAGGCAGCGGCCAACCGGCTGACCGAGAGCGACCGTCGTGCCCTCTTGCTACTCGTACGGCTGCCGCTCATCTGGGAAGCGGCCATCGAGCGGCTGTACGGGCTGAGCGGCGGCGCCTCGGTGTACCGCTGCCTGGCTCGGCTCCGCACGATGGGGCTCATCACCGAGATGCGCCCGGCACTGCGGCCCGTGCGAAACCCTGGTCTGTTCCATCTGACCGATCTTGGGATCGCGACCGTCGCCGTCGATCGACAGGTCGACCCGGAGTACCTGGCACGACGGGCGCGGCTGCGGGGTACGGATCTGCTTGCCCGATTGGCGTGCCTGCCCCACGTGCTCGCCGTGTACGACCTCCTCGCAGCTCTGGCGGATTCTCGCACCGGCCGCATCGATCTCCTGGCCTGGGAGCAGCCCTGGCGGCGAACGTTCACGCGCCCAACGCGCAGGGCGCCGGTCTCGGTCGAGTTGCCGGCTCACGCTGTCCTGTCGTGGGGCAGCCAGGCAGCTTCATGTCTCCTGGTGCCTGATCTTGCGAACTTTCCGTTCCACGTCCACCGGCACCTGCTGGCGCAACTGCTGGCGATGCGTCACCTCACCGTCGACGCGTTCCCCACCCTGGTTGTCGCTACAACCGACGCCCGGCAAGCAGCCTGGCATCACCTTCTCCGCGATGTAGCGCGAGAGCGAGGGGAGGCGCTGCTCTCGGGCGTCGTTGCCACGTGGTCTGAGCTGCGCGAGGACCGTGCCAACTTCGACCAGATTGCCCCGTGCATCCGTCCAACGTCGAGTTTCTCAGTCAGGCATCTGCAGCTTCCGCCGCTCGATCCGCGACCGCCCGGCAAACCCATCCCACAACCGGTCCGACGAGGCCTCAGTCTCGGTGCCGTGACTGCGCACCAGATGCTGACGCTCACAGGCATGGAACGGGACCTGTTGGACCTCATCGGTCGCCACCCGTTCCTGTCGCCTGACAGCCTGGCGGCGGTGCTCGGCTGGG
>Ga0075431_100003842_pt1 | contig 14606 bp, 13 predicted proteins | sample RhiMetdeltSRZDD5_FD_75297 | JGI IMG/M metagenome (GOLD analysis project Ga0075431, IMG submission 75297) | Populus rhizosphere microbial communities from Tennessee, USA - Rhizosphere MetaG P. deltoides SRZDD5 | ecosystem: Host-associated > Plants > Roots > Rhizosphere > Soil | place: USA... | reverse complement strand
GCATCGAAACCATTCGAGGCGTCGGGTACCGATTTCGGGAATAATGGGGGTCGATGCGCACATCGATCCGAATCGCCCGCGATACGTTCCTGGGCGGGGCCGTGGGATGGACGGCCGCCCACGTTCTCGCCAGTAAGGCCCTCGGCGGTTCTTCCCTTGGGCCCTGGCTCGAAGGCGGGACCGCGCTCATCTTTGCCGGGCTGGTCGCGTTCTGGCGCATCGAACGCGATGTCGTGCGCACCCTGGACGGAATGACCCGCGCTCTCATGCAGCCCGGTTACGAGCTGCGTTCCTCCCCCGAACCCGGTGACTTGGACGAGATGCACGACCTTCAATTAGCGCTCGACCGGCTTCTCTCGGGACTTCAGGTCCGCATTGCTCGGGACACCGGTAAGCGAGATCGCTTGATCAAGATCCTAAACGCATTACCGGTCGGTATTTTCGAGTTGGACGGACGAGGGCGCATCGTGTTTCAGAACCGCGCGCTAATGGATCTCCTGGACACCAGCTTGCGGGCGATCGGCCGGACACCCGTCGAGGTCATTCGAAGCGGCGAGCTGCAAGAGATGGTGGACGCCGCGCAAGCGGAGGGCGTCGCGCGCTCGGCGGATATCACGCTCGTCGAGCCCGTGCGCCGACAGCTCAGCGTGTATGCGCTTCCGGTCGAAGACGGGCTGATTGTCATCGCCGAGGACCGCACGCAAGTGCGGCGGCTGGAAAAAGCGCGAAGTGAAATGGTGGCCAACATCGGCCACGAGCTTCGCACACCCTTAGCCGCGATCCTGGGCTACGTGGAGACGCTCGAGCAAAGCCCGCAGGTTTCCGCGGAAGACAGGAAGCGATTTCTCTCCATCATCTCCCGAAACTCGAAACGCCTGGAACGGCTGGTGCGCGATCTCTCGAGGCTCGCGCGTCTGGAGTCCAATCAACCCGTTCCCAAACCCGAGGCGCTCGACGTCAGGAGCCTGGCCGCTTCCGCCCTGGAAACCTTCACCCCCCGGACTCGGGACCGGAACATCCAGGTTCACCTCGACATCCCCGCCGGATTGCCGCCGGTGAAGGCGGATCGCGACGGTCTGGAGACCGTCCTCCTCAACCTGATGGAGAATGCCGTGCGGGCGACACCCTCCGGCGGCCGCATCACGGTCGGCGCGCAGGAAGAGGACGGCCAGATTGAGGTGTGGGTGGAGGATACGGGGCCGGGCATTCCTCACGACCTTCGCGAACGGGTGTTCGAACGGTTTTATCGCATCGATGCGGGACGCTCGTTGGGCGAAGGGGGTTCTGGACTGGGCCTCGCCATCGTGAAGCACACCATGCTCCAGTATGGCGGCAAGGTTTGGATCGAAGGCGGTTCCGAAGGTGGAGCCGGCGTCCACCTGCTCTTACCTCGGTGGCAGAGCGAACTGGTTACGAAGTAATTGATTGCGATAGCACCGCCATAATCCTCCCAGTCGCCACAGAATTGTCACACGTTCGTCACATAGGGATGCAACGCTCCTCGGTAGATCAAGGTGCGCTGGCACCATAACTACCTATAGGAGGATCTCTCTAGTGTTAAAGCGAACGAGTTTCCTGGCACTCGCTTGCATGCTGATGGCAACCATGGCCTGCCCGGCCAAGGCCGCCGTCGTCGTGAAGGGCTCCGACACGATCTTGCCTCTGTCGCAGAAAGAGGCGGAAGTGTTCATGGAGAAAGACAAGAAGGCATCCATCACCGTGATCGGTGGCGGATCGGGGGTGGGCTTGGCCGGCCTCATCGACGGTACCTGTGACATCGCTCAGTCTTCGCGTCCCATCAGTACGAAGGAAACGCGCCAAGCCAAACAGAAGGGCGTGAACGTGGTCGAAACCACGATTGGAAAAGACGCGCTCACCGTGATCGTGCACCCCTCGAATCCCGTGACCCAGCTCACCATGCAGCAAATCGGGGACATCTTCACCGGAAAGATCACCAACTGGAAGGCAGTCGGCGGCCCCGACAAGGCCATCGTGGTCTATTCGCGGGAATCCTCGAGCGGGACCTACACGTTCTTCCGCGAGCACGTGCTCCAAAACAAGGAGTACACGGCAGGCGCGCTATTGGCCCCCGCGACCGGAGCCATCGTGCAGTCGGTGAGTCAAACCGACGGGGCGATCGGCTATATCGGGATGGCGTATCTCACCGACCAGGTGAAGGCCCTCGAAGTCGCGGGCGCCCCCGGACAACCGTTCGTGAAGCCCACGCCGGCTACGGCCCTCGATGGCTCGTATCCGATCGCGCGCGCCCTCTACTACTACACGAACGGGAATCCCAAGGGCGCGGCCAAAGCGTTCGTCGACTTCGTGCTTTCCCCCGAAGGCCAGAAGCTTATCCAGGACGTTGGCTACGTGCCGCTCAAGCCCGTGCCTCAATCCTGATCGTTGTCCACTCTTTGACGGAGCCCGGCCCTGCTGGGCTCCGTACGTACGAGAGGGAACGCATCCGAACGACCATACCTGTGTCGTAACCACATAAGGAGGATCCGGTGAGGAAGACGCTCCTGGCCGTCTTGACCTTGCTCACACTTCCCGGCGCCCTGTGCGCGCAGACCGCGACCGTACAAAAGTACGGGTTTAGCCCTGAGGCGTTCGACATCCGTTACTTCATCCAGCCCCGCTGGGCGTATTACTCGGACCCCTACGATCTCTATGACGCCAAGTTGGCTCCGGAGACTGACAACTCGTTCTCGATCCGCCGAAGCCGGATCATGTTGATATCCAACATCAGCCCCAGCGTACTGGGCCGGGTGCAGTTCGACGTGAAGCCCGACAAGATCGAAACCCTGGACGCGTACTTTGCCTGGAATCCGGTGATGAGTAAAAAGCGCCCGTTGACCTTCACCGTCGGGCAATTCAAGAAGCCGGTCAGCTATCAGGAATTCGTGATGTCGAGCAGCAACTTGAACCTGATCGACCGGTCGTTCTCGAACGACTTCCTGGAGAAGAAGCTCTTCGTGGCCGCAGAAGACGTCGGGGCGATGGCAACCGCGGATCTCTGGGAGCTCGGCCTACCCGTCACCGTCAACGCCGGCGTGTTCAACGGCCTGCTCAAGGGCGCGTCGAAATACGACTTGAATTCGGGCAAGGAGTTTGCGGGCCGCATCGAAGCCACGCCGGTGACCGGCATTTCGATGGGCGTAAACGGCACGATCAGCCAGCGCGGCTATGCTTCGGATTCCACGCAGACCGAGAATTACAATGTATGGGGAGGGGACGTCGTTCTGGCGCGGAGCAATTTCCAGATCGTGGGCGAGATCTTCGGCGGCGACAACACCGAGACGATCAGCGCCGAGCCGCCCTTTCTCCCCACCTCCGTTCCCACCTTCCAGTCCTGGTATGCGGAAGCGATCTACCGCGCCCGCAGCGGCTGGGAGCCGGCGGTGCGGTACGAATCCTTCGACCCCAACACGGACGCTGATGACGACGCGCGCACCATTTTGACCGGGCAGATAGCGAAGTCGTTCAGCCCCAATTTCCGGTGGCAAATCAATGTGGCGCGCCAGAACTTCGAAGGGTCCGCCCGCAAAGACATGACCGCGGTGGTGAGCCAGTGGACGGTGCGACTGTAGAGTGAATTCGTGACATCGAGAAAATTCATCGAGCGGTTCATGAAGAGCATTCTCTTCATGGCCGCTCTATCATCTTCGATCGTCATCGTCCTCATCATCCTGTTCCTGTTCAAAGAGGGATCCGGCCTCATGGGCCAGCGTCCCTTAGCGTTCGGACAGGTGATCGTGGCTCATCCATCCACGGGTATCCGGCGTCTGGAGCCCGCGCAAATTCGCGGGATTTCGGAAGGCAGGATCACGGATGCCGGAGAGGTGGGCGGTACGCCGGGGCCGATCCGCGTTCTCACCTACAATTCTCTCGATTCGCTGAACGCGGCTCGGGCGGAGTCGGTGGGCGCCGACAGCGCAATGGCGACCGCGATGAGCGCAGCCGATAGCGCGGCATCCGAACGCCTTCTGGATGTAGTGGCGGTGACGCCGCGTGCTATCGCGTCCGTGTTCGACGACGAGCTCACGGACAGTCCTCGGGCGAGTGAGGTCACGAACGTTGATGTGACCCGAGTGAACCCGTTCAACTTCTTGTTCGGGAAATGGTGGTATCCCACCGCGGAGCCTGCGCCGCAGCTCGGCATTCTTTCCCTCATCATCGGGAGCCTGGTGGTGACGTTGGGAGCCATCTTGGTCGCGCTGCCCTTGGGATTGGCGGGGGCAATTTATCTGTCCGAGGTCGCGCACCCCGCCATTCGCGCGGTTATGAAACCGGCCATCGAGATCCTGGCCGGGATTCCCTCGGTCGTGTTCGGCTTCTTCGGTCTGGTCGTCCTGGTGCCCTTTATCCAGCGCTCGTTTCACTTGAACGTAGGCGAGACCGCGCTGGCCGGCATCATCATGTTGGCCATCATGTCCTTGCCCACCGTGATCTCGATCTCCGAAGATGCCTTGAACGCGGTGCCCGGCTCCTACCGTGAGGCGTCCCTGGCCCTCGGCGCCACGCGGTGGCAGACCATCACCAAGATCGTCGTCCCGGCGGGACTCTCCGGTGTGACCGCGGCGGCCATGCTGGGGGTCGGCCGCGCGGTCGGCGAAACGATGACCGTGCTCATGGTGACCGGAAATGCCGCCCAGATTCCGCACAGCCTGCTCGTTCCCGTGCGCACGCTGACCGCCACCATTGCCGCCGAGCTCGGGGAAGCGCCGCAGGGCGGGATCCATTACGAGGCACTCTTCGCGATCGGGATCGTGCTCTTCGTGATCACGTTTGTCATCAACTTGATCGCCGATCTGGTGAACGCCCGCTACCGGAGGGCCGACTGATCATGGCCACGAGCACGTTGCAAGAGCCGTTGCGGAAAGCGGTTTTGGACACGAGCAATACGCGCAGCCGCTTGGCCAACGAGCGGATCTGGTTCTGGCTTCTTCGCGGCATCAACCTGGCTATCGTGGCCATCCTCATCGTCATCCTGTGGTTCTTGTTTCAACGCGGGCTGTCGAAAGCACTTTCGTGGGACTTCCTGACCCAAATGCCCCGTCAGGGAATGACCGAAGGCGGGATCCTGCCCGCCATCGTCGGCACACTTCTCCTCACCCTCATCTCCATGATCGTGGCCTTGCCGCTCGGGATCGGAACGGCTATCTATTTGAACGAATACGCCCGGGACGGGTGGTTGAAGCGGGTGATCCATCTCGCCACCAACAACCTGGCCGGCGTGCCCTCGGTGGTGTTCGGGCTCTTCGGCATGGCGCTGTTCGTGAAGGGGCTCAACTTTGGCACGTCGCTTCTGGCGGGCGGCCTCACCCTCGCCCTGGTCGCGTTGCCGGTCATTATTCGCACCAGCGAGGAGGCGTTGAAGTCCGTGCCCAAGGACTACCGTCACGCCAGCCTTGCCCTCGGCGCGACGCGCTGGCAGACGATTCAGCGGGTCGTGCTGCCGGCGGGAGCTTCAGGCATCCTCACCGGCTCCATCCTGTCGGTGGGACGTGTGGCGGGCGAAACCGCCCCCATTCTCTTCACCGCCGCGGCGTACTTCCTTCCCCGGCTGCCCCACAAGCTTCAAGACCAGGTCATGGCCTTGCCGTATCATCTCTACGTGATTTCCACGTCCGGCACCCAGATCGAAAAATCCCGCCCCCTCGCCTATGGAACGGCGGTTGTGCTCTTGTTCCTGGTTCTGGGCATGAACCTTCTGGCCGTATTTCTCCGGCATCGATTCCGGAAGGCGACGCACCATTGAACGACGTCAAGATCGCGGCGCGCCGCCTCTCTCTCTGGTACGGTGAGAAGCAAGCATTGAAGGAGATCTCGCTCGAGATCCCGCCCAACAAGGTGACGTCCCTCATTGGCCCCTCGGGCTGCGGCAAGTCCACGTTCTTGCGCTGCCTCAATCGCATGAACGATCTCATCGATGGCGTGCGCATCGAGGGCGAAGTGCGCATCGATGACACGGACATCTACGCCAAAGGCGTGGACGTCGTGGATCTCCGCCGCAAAGTGGGCATGGTCTTCCAGAAATCCAACCCCTTCCCCAAGACGATCTTCGACAACATCGCCTACGGCCCCCGAGTGAACGGGATGAAGGGTAGGCGCAAGACGCAGGAGCTGGTCGAGGAGTCGGCCCGCCGGGCTGCGATCTGGGACGAAATCAAGGACCGCCTCCACGAATCGGCCCTCTCGCTCTCGGGGGGACAGCAGCAGCGGCTCTGCATTGCCCGTGCGCTGGCCGTGAATCCCGATATACTGCTCATGGACGAACCGGCCTCCGCCCTCGACCCCATTTCCACGGCCGAGGTGGAGGAGACGATTCACGAGCTCAAGGAGCTGTACACGGTCGTCATCGTGACCCACAACATGCAGCAGGCGGCCCGAGTGGCCGACTACACCGCTTACTTCTATCTGGGCGAGCTGGTGGAGTTCGCCCCCACGCAGATTCTGTTCACCAATCCTCGCCAGAAGAGCACGGAGGATTACATCACCGGGAGATTCGGATAATGCCGATCAACGTTCGGCGCGAGTTCGATGCGGAGCTGCAGGACCTGAAGAAGAAATTGCTCGTCATGGGAAGCCTCGTGCAGACGATGCTTGCCGACAGCCTGACTGCCTTGGTTACGCGCGACACGCCGCTCGCCACCTCGGTCGATGCCCGCGACAACGAAGTGGATCGCATGGAAATCGCGGTCGACGAGCTGGCGGTGCGCATCATCGCTCTACGTCAGCCTGCCGCGTCCGATCTGCGCCTCATCATCGCCGCGCTCAAGATCATCAAGGACGTGGAGCGGATCGGAGACATTGCGGTGAACGTGGCCGAGCGGGTGATCGAGCTCAATGCCGAGCCGCAGCTCAAGCCCTACATCGATTTGCCCCGCATGGTCGACGCCGTGCAGGCCATGATCCGCGATTCGTTGGACGCGTTCGTGAATGACGACGCGGAGCTGGCCCAGAAGGTGCTGGATGCGGACGAATTCGTGGACAACCTTAACGTGCAGATGTTCAACGAATTATTGACCATCATGCTCAGTGACACGAAAACGATCAACCGGGCGACCCGGCTCATTTTCATCTCGAAGTATCTGGAACGTGCCGCCGACCACGCCACGAACGTGGCCGAGGAAGTGATCTTCGCCATTCAAGGGCGCGACGTGCGGCACGGGAACGTGGGGTAGTTCACCCGAGCGCTGCTATCCTTCTCCTCGAAACGCGTATATGCTGTAGATGGAGGGGATGACGCAAATGAGAAGCCCCCAACTCCTCATTCCCGTATTGCTGCTCCTCGCCGGTTGCGGCGAGGACAAGGTCACCACACCGCCCCCGCCGGAAAATCCAATCCCGGTATTCGAGACCACCTGGGGCACGCATGGGGGCGACACCGGCGAGTTTTTTCAGCCCACCGCCCTCGCCACCGGGCCGGACGGTTCCGTGTACGTGCTCGACAACCAGAACCGGCGGGTGCAGAAATTCACCAACGAGGGTGCGTTCGTGAAGTCGTGGGGGGACTCGATGCCACCCACGTACAGTCCGCTCTTACGCGGGGTTGCCGTATCCGCCGATCGCGTCTACGTGAGCGATCTCGGTACCGGATACACCTACGTCTACACCACGAACGGCGATTTTCTCGACAAGTGGGATTTCATCTCCATGGACAGCGGCTTGGCCGTGGACCCGGACGGTAATGTCGTTCTCTCCGGATATCAGGTGCTGAGGCGGGGCATCTCCTTTGATCTCTTGGGGCCCTACGTCTGGCGGCTGGCCCCGGACGGCCAGATCCTGGCCCGGTGGACCCTGAACGTGCTCCAGATCGCCGTGGACCGAGAGGGGAACATGTACGGGTTGACCACGAAGTGGAAGGAAGACGGAACGCCGCGAGGCTTCGTGTTCAAGTTCTCGCCCTCGGGCATGTTCATCACGAAATTCGGGACACCGGATCGGATCAGCGTCTACGACGCGATCGCTATCGGCTCGAATGGAGACATCTACGTGGCCAACCGGCCCGACGCCAGCATTTATCGCTTCGCACCCGATGGTGAGATCCTGGCCACCTGGTCCGAATTTTCGACCGATATCAGTGCGCTAGAGTGGCCGGCCGGCGTCGCCATGGATGGAGATGACGACTTATTCGTTACCGACTTCGAGCTGGATCGCGTCGTGAAGTGGAGCGGCGCCTCACCAACCCCGTGATCCCGTCTCCTCGGTGACAATGTCCCGATAGCGTCGGTGAAGCCGCGCCCACACCGGCCCCGGGGATCCGATTCGCGTTTTGTCCACCCTGCGAATGGGCAAGAGCTCGATGGTCGTGCTGGTGAGGAACCCTTCCTCGGCTGCCGCTACGTCTTCGGCCGCCACCCGCACTTCCCGGGCGGGAACCTCGAGCTCGCGAGCGGCCTCGAGCACCACGTCCCGCGTCACCCCGGCCAGGAGCGGTCCCGAAAGCGCCGGTGTGATGAGCACACCATCGATCACGAAGAACACATTGGTCGCCGTGCCCTCGAGAATGGCGCCGGTCTCGTCGCAAAAAAGGGACTCCCACGCGCCCTCCGCCATCGCGTCTTCCTTGGCCATGAGGTGCGGCAACCGGTTCACGGTCTTGAGGTGGGGAAGGGGGGCCCGCGAATGGACCGGCCATGGATTGAGAAGCACCGTGACCCCGGTCTCGTAGGCTTCGGCGGGCGGAGGGGTGAGCGGCACCGCGGTCATGAACACGCTGGGCGGGTGGGTGCGCCGGAGCCGAATCTCGCCTCCGAAGCGACCCCCGGTCACGGTGAGACGCAGGCGCGCGTTCGGTATGCGGTTCGCTTCGACGAGGCGCCGCGCCCCCTCGGTGATGGCCGCGTCGGTCAGCTCGAGATCGAGCCGTAGTCCTTCGAGCGTGTGACGCAGACGCCGCAGGTGCTCGGGGAAGCGGAAGAACGCTCCCGCGTAGCTTCGCATCGTCTCGTATGCGCCGTCTCCGAACAGGATCGCGCGATCCTGAACGCTTATCCTGGCGTCCTCTTCCGGAACGAGATCGCCGTTCAGGTAAATGAACGCCATGCTGAGACTATGCGGAGCTGACCGTGGCTTCGGTTGTGGAGCGACGAAGCGCGGTCAGCATGCCCTGCGCCTTGGCCACACACTCGGCGTACTCTGCTTCGGGATCCGAATCGGCAACGATGCCGCTGCCCACGCCGAGGTGGCAAATACCTTGGGACAGGACGAGGGTACGAATGGCGACGTTGAGCGAGAGTGCGCCGTCGAAGCCCAAGAACCCCATCGCGCCGGTGTAGGGACCGCGCACGCGTCCTTCCACTTGATCGAGGATTTCCATGGCCCGTTTCTTGGGCGCGCCGGTGATGGAGCCGCTCGGGAACATGGCTTCCATGAGCTCCTGGAACTCGACCTGCGGCTTGAGCTCACCTTTCACCACCGAAACGAGATGGTGCACGTTGGAAAACGTTTCGAGGCGGGCCAGGTCTTCCACCCGAACCGAGCCCGGTTCGGCGACGCGGCCGAGATCGTTGCGCTCGAGATCGGTGATCATGACCAGCTCGGCCCGATCCTTCTCGCTTGCTTCCAGTTCGCGCCGGAACCCGGAGTCCTCTTCGACATTCTGTCCCCGCGGACGTGTTCCCTTGATCGGGCGTGTCTCAACCGAGCGTCCGTTTACGGTGAGGAAGCATTCCGGCGAGGAGCCCGCAACCACCGCCTCACCCGTGTTCAAGTAAATGCCGAACGGAGCCGGGCTTTCCTGACGCAGCACCGAGTAGAGCAGTCCGGGATCGCCAACATAAGGAAGGCTCCAGCGCTGGGTCAGGTTAGCTTGATAGATGTCGCCCGCAGCGATGTTCTCCTTGATGCGCCGCACCGCCTCCAGATAACTCTCGTGAGTCATGCTCGAGGAGACCTCGAGACCGTTCACGTCGATGCGGTGACCGGGAAGGCGCATAGCGATCGGCTCGTCTTCCTCCCCTGCTTCCCCGGTAAGGCTCGGAGCCGGCGGTGTGCCGCGATGGGGCTTGGACGCCAGCTCGCGTAGCTTGTCGATTTCGTGCCCGAGCCGTTTGCGCACCGTGGTCCCGCGGCCGCCGGTCAAATCCACCGTGGCTCCGAACCAGCGCCGTGACTTGTGCTCGTAGGCGAGCAGCGTCTTGTAGAACGACACCACCATCTCGGGGAGCTCGAGATCGTCTTCGGCGCTCAGCTCCACCCCGCCGGTGAAGCGTCCCAATTCATAGCTTAGATAACCCACGCCGCCTCCCGCGAACGGAATGAGTGGGCTCCCACCGGTGATCCGGAAATCGCGCAGGAGCTGCGTGAGTACGGTGAGCGGATTCCCGCGGCGGTGGTGAATGGACTTGCCTTCGACGATGTCGATGCCGTTGCCGCGGCTTCGCATGGTCAGAAATGGATTCACGCCGACATAGGAGTAACGAGAGAGCTCGTGACCGGACATGCCGCTGTCCAAGAAAAAGAAGCCGGACAGTCGATGCAGGTTTTGAAAGACCTGCTCGGGCAAAAGATCGAATTCGATGGATCGCGTGAGAACGGTGGGTTGGGCCTTTTGATTCATGGGTCCTTCCGAGCGCGCGAAGGGCAGAGTTTGGGCCTGGACTACCAAACGGATGAGTGGTAACCTATGGGCCCGGTGCCTGAACGGGGGTAAAGCCTACGCTCTTCTTCCTGGTCCGGAAAGGGCCGTTCCGGCTCGGAAAGGGCTTTCCCCGTCGGAAAGTTAGCGCGCTAATGCCGGCCATGATTTGCCACGTAGATATGGATGCCTTCTTCGCCTCGGTGGAGATGCGGTCGGACCCGCGTTTGGTCGACCAGCCCATGGTGGTGGGCGGGGGACCGGGCTTGCGGGGAGTGGTGACCACCGCCTCCTATCCGGCCCGCCGGTTCGGGGTGCGATCGGGGATGCCGCTCTTCCAGGCGTTTTCGTTATGTCCGGAACTCATTGTCGTCCCCGTCGATCCCTCGAAATATATTTACGAATCGCTGCGGGTGCTTGCGGTGCTCGATCGACTTTCCCCCAAGGTAGAGGCCGCGTCCATCGACGAAGCCTACGTCCTACTGCCGGACGCCCCCTCGGATCGGTGGTTGGAGATTGCGCTTCAGGAAGGCAGGCGGATGATGCACGCCATTCAAACAAGTTGCCGTCTGACCGCATCGGTGGGCATCGCCACCAATCGCTTGCAGGCAAAGATGGCCACCGCCCGCAACAAACCCAATGGATTGACGGCCGTCGAGCCCGGACGATTCCTGGCCATGTTTTCCGAGTCGTCCGTCTCCGCGATTCCCGGAGTGGGGCCTCGTACGACTGAAGCGTTGGAGGCCATCGGCATTCGGACCATTCGCGATCTCGCGTCCACGGATTTGCGGCATTTGCGGGGCACGTTCGGGAGCTGGGGAGCGATGCTGCAGGCAGAAGCAAAGGGGGAGGATCCTCGCGGAGCCACCGCCATCGGAGAGGAGGTGGACGCCAAGAGCGCCAGCCATGAGATCACCTTCGCCCGAGATGTCGGAGACAAGACCGAGCTTCGCGCCACGATATGGATGCTGGCCGATCGGGTATCCCGTCGGTTACGTCGCCATGATCTCGAGGCGCGCACGGTGGCGGTGCGATTCAAAATCGGGCGGCGTCGTTCGAGCCGTCAGCGCCGGCTCGATATCGCCACCGACGACCCACGTACTCTGGCCCGGGAAGCCTGGGATCTCTTGGAGGGTTCGCGTTCCGGACGGGCATTGCGCTTGGTCGGGGTAGCGGGAGCGGGGCTTGAATCGCGGCGGCAGGGGGCGTTGCCGTTCGTCGAGGATGTCAAACATCGGCGTTTGCTGGAGCTGGGGGACCGGCTGCGCGATCGATTCGGAGAAGATGCCGTCCTTCCCGGAGGTATGTTCTTTACCGAATCTTAGCCTGCTAGGAAGGACAGGAGTCATGGTGAACCTGGAACGCAAGCTCTGCATTGGTGCGTCCGGTTATTCGTACCCGGATTGGACGGGGGCGTTTTATCCCAAGGGCCTCCCCCAGCGCGATTTCCTCAAGTACTACGCCAGCCAGTTTCCGGTGGTGGAGGTGAACGCAACCTATTACCGCATCCCACCGCCCCGTAGCTTCGAGATCATGGCCGCCAAGACGCCCCCCGGGTTCATGTTCGTAGTCAAAGGACACCAGGACATGACCCACCGCTACTCGCGGGATCCCTCGGTGTACGCATCGTTTCTCGAGGCGATCCAGCCCCTGGAAACGGCGGGTAAGTTCGATGGCGTGTTGCTCCAGTTTCCGTTCGCATTCCGGAACGACATCAAAGAACGCGATCACCTGGCGTTCTTGCGGGCCTCACTTCCCGGGATGCGCGTCTGGGTGGAGTTCCGGCACGAGAGCTGGTCCAAGAAGTCGGTGATGGAGTACTTGCGGAGTCTCTCGTTGGGGTACTGCTCGGTCGACGAACCGCGGCTACCCGGCCTCATGCCGCCGGTTGCGGTGGCCACGACGGATACCGGCTATGTTCGTTTCCACGGACGGAACGCAGAGACCTGGTGGACGGGCGGGCATCGCCGCTACGACTGGGAATATACGGAGAGCGAGCTGGGAGAGTGGCTGGACCGGATTCGTCAGCTTGCCGCCGAGACGGATCGGACCTACGTCTTCTTCAACAATTGCTACATGGGCCGGGCCGTGAAGAGCGCCCGCCTCCTCCGCCGGATGCTGGGCCTGGAGACGGAGCTCACCCTGGGTCTTTAGGCCCGTTTTTTCTGGCCGGTCGCGGCTACTAAGTTGCATTATCGCTTGATCTTGGCCAGTGACGGAACGAAGCTGCCTCTCACCCGGTATAGGACCGAAGCCGGGGAGGCCAATTGTGGGGGGTCTGGGGGTCGGCTACACTTGCCGCCTGCCTAAGTCCACCATGGCGCATTGAAGGAGGAGTTTCCCGTGAGGTTTGGTTCCACAATGGCGGTGCTTGGACTCGTGTTGGCCACTGGTGCCTCGCTTCTGCCAGCCCGTCTCACCTCGGCCCAGGAAGTGAACTGCGCCAATGAGTTCAGGAGCGGCAAGCTCTATTTCGCTCAGAAGATCACCCGGAAAGCCGTCGACCATTTCGCGATCTCGGTCAAAGCGTGTCCGGACAAAGCCGAATATCGAGCCCGGTATGCGATGGCCCTCGCCCAGCTTGGCGAAGAAAAGCTGAAGATTGTCGAGGATACGGGGGATGTTGCCGGCAGCAAAGCCGACGTCGACTCCGTGCTCGACATGTACAAGCTGGCCGGCTCGGAGTTCGATGCCTCCTTGAAAGCCGACCCGAGCAAACAGAACGTGAAGTTCGTGAAGGAGAACCGCAAGCACTTCTGGGTGGCTCGCTACAATGAGGGCATCAAGCTGTCCAAGGAAGAAAAGAATGATGCGGCGGTGGTGGAGTTCAAGCTTGCCCGCTCCATCGATCCTACCGAGATCAAGCCCTACGAACAGGGTGCGTTCGTGCTCATCAATCAAGGAAACAAGTCGGAGGCGGCGGCGCTCATTAGCGAAGGTTTGGCCATCGCTCCGAACGACACGACCTTGCTGAAACTCCGCGAACAGGTGGGTGCGTCCGAAGCTCGGGACCTGGTGAAGAAGGCCGAGGAGCCCACGACCACACCCGAGGAAGCGGCTCAGCTCTGCGCACGCGCCGATTCGCTATATACGGCGAAGCTCAAGACGGACGAGAAGGACTCCAACACGTACTTCGACCGCGGGCTCTCCCGTCTTACCTGGGCTGCTGCCGTCGCGAGCAAGGATTCTGTCCAATCCGTCGCGATCTACGGCAAGGCGGCCGAGGACTTTCACAAAGCCCGGGAACTGGTGCCGGCGAGCACCGACACCGCGTTCTACCAGAGCTCGCTTTACAACGACATCCAGGCTTCGATGAACGCGGGGAACGTGAGCAAGGCCGTGGACATGGTCAAGGAGTACATGAACTACGACTGCAAGGACGGCGGGATGTGGAAGACCTACGCCCAGGCGCTCTACCTGAACAAGGACCAGCAAAAGGGTGCGGTGGCGCTCATCATTTCCAACTCCATGTCCAAGGGCAGCGAGGTTCCGATGGCTGACGCGGTCAAGAACGCAAAGGAAGACGCGCAGAAGGCGTTGTCCGATCGTGGAAACCCGACCGCCGCGTACGCGTACACCGAAGACATGGGCGGCAAGTCGATGTCCATCGAGAGCTGGATTTGGTGCAACAAGAAAAAGGCCAACGTGTACTACCTCGGCAAGGACAACGGCGAGGTCAGCTGGTAGCGGTCAGTCAAAGCATTGCGTACGAGTTCGGAACCGCCTCTCAACTAGGGGGGCGGTTCTTTCTTTCAGGCAGCACCCCTCGCTCTTCTCACCGGCCTCGGATGAACGAGCCGTCTCAGGCGACGTCCTCGCAAGTACTCAGTGCCACATCGAACTCAGCCTGTGCTGCGGGGTGTCGCCTTCGCCGGCTCATTTCATCCTCGCCGGCAAGAAGAGCGAGGACATTCCCCTGAGCGCTTGATCTCTTCCTCAGGGTTCTTGACACTCAGAGTGTCATGCTTTGCCTGAACCACGATCGGCCGGCGCTCGGGGTGTGCCCGACGTGCGGGCGTTA
>Ga0075431_100003840_pt1 | contig 14608 bp, 11 predicted proteins | sample RhiMetdeltSRZDD5_FD_75297 | JGI IMG/M metagenome (GOLD analysis project Ga0075431, IMG submission 75297) | Populus rhizosphere microbial communities from Tennessee, USA - Rhizosphere MetaG P. deltoides SRZDD5 | ecosystem: Host-associated > Plants > Roots > Rhizosphere > Soil | place: USA... | reverse complement strand
AAGGCATGCGTCATAAAGACCTTTACGCCACAACACATCTGCGAACCGCCCTTATTCATGGCGGAGGTGCTCTCAACGCCTTTCGTCTTTAGATAAGCGCACACCTCGTAGTTACCGATCACGGTGGCGCCGAATTGGTTTGCCAGAGACGCGGCATTAGCAATGTGATCGAAGTGTCCGTGCGTCAGTAGAATCGCATCCACACGAGACACAATGTGACCGGAAGGATAGGCAGGGTTCCCATCAAGCCATGGGTCCACCAACAGGACCTCGCCGCTTTCCAGTCTCAACTCGAACGCGGAATGACCAAGCCAAGTGATCCCAATCATGTGCGTCCCTCCGCCCGGAGCACGCCGGAGGCAATTGCTGCCGGACCTTTTGGCGGATTAGGCCTTTTGACGCCGCACGAGCGACTTCGCTCCGCGTGCATCCTTCGCCGGTGGCTTGCGCTGCGTCTTCGGCTTCAAAAGGTTCTTCACGGAGCGTACCATGTGGGCTACTTCGTGCGCACTCTTTTGAATCACCATATCGGCGCCGGTGTTGCCCTCTGTCAAACCAAGCGCATCGACGAAACCTGAAATGATGATCACCGGCTGCTGGTACCCGCGCGAGCGCATTTGCGCGATCAGTTCAGTGCCTGTCATGCTCGGCATGCGATAGTCGGTAATCACCAGATCCACTTCTCGGGCATCCAGAACGGACAAGGCCTCTTCAGGACTGACGGCCATGAATACTTTGTACCCGAGTTCCTCCATCACGACGCGCCGGGCGCCCAACCCGAGCTTGTTGTCGTCCACCATCAGCAGGCGCGCGGAGGATTCGATGGACTTGGCAGCGGATGAAGACGTCATGAGAAAGTGCGAAGGTAGCAGAGACAAAATAACACTGTCAATCATTTTGTAAAGAACTCGAAACAGGCGAGATCAAATCCTTGACATCCAGCATTGACCCTGCGTGCCTACATGCACTCACAACGACGATCAATCGCGCTGTGCGAACTGCGGCGCAGAAGCAGCGAAAGGCTCTTCGTTGTGTCGAGTGTCACTCCACTGCGCGTGGTGCTGTGTAGCCGGCCTTAGCGAGGATCTGATACTTGATGGGCTTGTTCTTTTCGTCTAAAACGCGCAGCGGTTCGCCGGTGGCCGGATTCACCAACTCCACCTTGATCTTGCGGTACTTTCCATCGCGTTCTTGATTCGATGGAGTGTAAGCTAGCGCATACTGGTTGCGCAGAGATTGCGAAATCGCACCGAAGATGCTGGGGAACTCACCATAGAAGCGTGGGAAAAACGACTGTCCGCCGGTCTCTTTGGCGAACGTGCGCATCTGGTTGTCGGCTTGCAGAAAATCCAAACGGGCGATCGGCCCAAGCGCGCCTCGCGCATCGTAGTACTCGCGCAGCGCTTGCATCAAACCAACCGCATAGATCGGAACGCCCGCGGTTTGCAGCGCGCGCCGTGTCTTATCAAACGTTAACTTCGAGAACGTATCCACTCCGCTGGCGATCAGTACGATCGCTTTGCGCCCTTCGATCTCCGACATGCGGTCGGCCGTATCCACTACTGCGTCGTACAGATTCGATTCCGAATAGGCAGCAATGCGAAGCCGCTGCATCGCTTCGTGGGCGGCGCGCTTGTCCGTGGAGAAGTCCGACAGAATCTCGGGCCGCAAATCATAGGCCACCACTGCGACGTAGTCCTCCGGCTTAAGCGTCTCCAGGAAACCATACGCCGCCGTCAATGTTTGGTACCACGACTCGGTCCAGTATTGCTGGTACAAATTCGAGAATTCGATGACCAGTGCCACCGTCAGCGGCGCTTCCCCCATATTGAAGCTGGCCATCTGTTGTGGAACGCCGTCTTCCAGGATGCGGAAATTCCCAGCCGGAATATTCGGAATGAATCTTCCTTTATTGTCCAGCACCGCCACGTCCACCTGAACCCGAGTCACATCGCTCTTAAATGTGGCCAACCCTTCGGGCAGCGCTTCGCCCTTTTTCTTGAAGACCGATTCGATCTTGTCGCCCGCAGGCTCGGCCTTCGCTTCGGCCGGATCGCCCTTCTTACGCGGGCGCGCGACCGTTTCCGATGACGTGCTCTTCGGCCCTTGCTGCGCGCCCAGGTTAGGCAGCGTCATCAACGCCACCGGGACCGCCATCAAAACCGCGATCAAAAATGCTTGCCGTGTTCCCAGTCGCATGGAAATTCCTCTGTGCAGACTATACCAAATGACAATTCCAGCTAGAGCTTTGGACGCCAACCGCCCGGTTCAGGTTTCTATTGGCGGCTACGACGCAGTGGCCTTAGTGAATGTCCTGCCCCGGGCCGGAGCCGTGCTTGCGCAGGTATACCTGGAATTTTTTCTTCGCCCGCTGAAGCTTCCAGTCGCGGTAGCGCTGATGTAGCGATCCCGTCAAATTTATCCGCTTGAGCTTAAAAGCATTGGATCGAAGGTAGAAGTAACCAAAGGCCATCCCGCCAAGGTGCGCAATATGGCTCACGCCGTCGCCTGTCGAGCCCAAGGTGAACAGGAATTCGATCGCGCCGTAGATCATCACACAGTACTTGGCCTTCATCGGGAAGATGAACATGAACAGCATCGGAGCGTCGGGGAAGAGAACTCCGAAGGCCAGGAGCAGCCCGAAAATGGCGCCGGAAGCTCCGATCGTGCGTGACTCGGCATTGCCGAACAAGGTCGCCAGCAGCACGACGCAGACGGCCGCACCCACGCCGCAAAGGAAGTAGTACTGCAGAAACCGCTTCGTTCCCCATGTATTCTCCAGGGTTGAACCGAACATCCACAGCATGAGCATGTTCAGCAGGATGTGGGTTACCCCATACGGATCGTGCAAGAACATGTAGGTAAACAACTGCCAAACGGCGAGCAGGTGGGTCACCGCGTGGGGAACCAGTCCGAAGTGGAAGAACGCCGAACTGAACCCGGCGCGCACCGCGAAGAAGTATAGGAGGAAAAGGACTGTATTGGAGATCAGCAGCCATTTCACGCCGGGCGGCATTACACCCGATCGGGAATATCCTTGAAAAACTGCGCGAGGGCCGTGGGACATAAGGCTGGAGCCCGTCTTCAGAATATCAGATGCACTCCACGGGACGCGCCGTTAAAATAAGGGCCCTCCACGGCCATAACGATTTAGCCGGATGCAGATCAGCGTCAAAATCGCGGCAATGGCGAACCACACATGCCAGTGGGAAAAAAAGCCGCCGGAGATCGCGAACTTCTCCGCGTACTGCATGTCAGCCGCCAGCCGCCAGACGGCCAGTAGAAACGCTCCCACCGCCGCCGGCGCCAATAGGCTCGCCGCCGCAAGCGCTACTCTCCGGTTCTTTCCGTACTTATAGTGAACTCGTGCGCCGCGTTCAAACCGCAACCGGATGCGCATCGGCCCCTCCTGCCACTATGGTAAACAGGAATTGCCGGTTATGTTTTGGTAAGCGCGCGCCTGATTTCCCCTGCCCGATTGCGGTACATTGTCTCTCTGTCCTTCATCTGACCAGCAGTCATAACTTTCCTCTGAAAGGAATTCCATCATGAAGAAATTGAGAACCGCGATCATCGGCTCCGGATTCATGGGCAAAGTCCACGCCGAAGCTATTCGCCGGCTGGGCAACGTTGAGCTCGCCGCCATCGCGGTCGGTCCTGGCGTCGATGCTGTCGCGGTCGGCAAATCCTTCGGCGTCGATCGCGTCAGTTCGAATTGGCAAGAGGTTGTCAATGACTCATCCATAGACGCCGTTCACGTGCTTACCCCAAACGCCTTGCACGCCCCCATGTCCATCGCCGCCATGAAGGCCGGCCGCGCCGTGCTGTGCGAGAAGCCGGTTGCCACAACGTCCGCCGAGGCCGCTGAGATGGTAAAGGTTGCCGAAGAGACCGGCGTCGCCAACGCGGTCAATCACAACCTCCGCTACTATCCTGCCCTCCAGCAAATTCGCCAGATGATTGCAGCCGGCGAACTGGGCGAAGTGCTCGTTGTACAAGGAACTTACTCGCAGGACTGGCTGCTCTATGACACCGATTACAACTGGCGCATCGAGGCCGCCGACAACGGCCGCTCGCGCGTGGTCGGCGACATCGGTTCTCACTGGATGGACATGATTCAGCACCTCACTGGCCAGCGCATCACCGAAGTCTGCGCCGACACCGCCATCTTTCACAAGACCCGCAAAAAGCCGAAAGGCGCCGTGGAAACCTTCACCGGAAAAATGCTGAAGCCCGAAGACTACCAGGAGATCCCGATCACTACTGAGGATTTCGCCAGCGTGCTCGTTCGCCTCGGCGACCGCGCCCGCGGAGCCTACACCGTCAGTCAGATGTCGGCCGGCTGCAAGAACCGCTTCCAGATTGAGATTTTCGGCACCAAGTGCGGCGTCATGTGGAATCAGGAGTCGCCCGACCAACTCTGGATCGGCCATCGCAACTCACCCAACCAACTCATGGTGAAAGACCCGTCATTGATGTACCCCGCCGCTGCTGCGTTCGCCGACCTGCCGGGTGGCCACAGCGAAGGCTACGACGATGCGCACAAGCAACTCTACCGCCGCTTCTATCGCCGCGTCGCCGATCCCACTACTCCCATCGACTACCCAACCTTCGCCGACGGTGCTTGGGGCATGAAGTGCATCGAAGCTGTGATGGATAGTGGCGAAAAGCGCGCTTGGGTCAAGGTCGGTTAAGCAGTCCCAATATGAAACCAAACCGTCTGCAACAAGTAGCGGCCGAGGGGCGCGTCCCGATCGGCCACATGGTGTGGGAGTTCAAGTCGCGCGGCGTCGCCCAGATTGTCGCCAACGCCGGCGCCGACTTCGTGTTGATTGATATGGAGCACTCCGGCTTCGATAACGAAACCGTGGCCGACCTGATCGGCTGGTTCAAAGCCACCACGGTGGCGCCCTTCGTGCGCATCCCGCAAACGATGTATCACTTCATTGCGCGCGCTATGGATGTGGGCGCTCTTGGCATCATGAATCCCACCGTCGAGACAGCAGCCCAAGCAAGGGAATTGGTCAACGCCGTCAAATACGCGCCCCTAGGCAAGCGCGGCGTGGGAATCGGCACCGCACACACGGACTGGAAGGGCGCCGACCCCGCCACCTATTTCGAATTCGCCAACCGCAACACCACGGTGATTGCGCAAATCGAATCCGTCACCGCCATCGAGAACCTCGAGTCCATCGCCGCCACGCCCGGCGTCGATATCCTTTGGACCGGTCATTTCGATCTCTCGCAATCGATGGGCATCCCCGGTAAGTTTGACGATCCGCGTTTCCTTGAAGCCTTCCATCGCGTGCCCACGGTCGCCCGCGCTCATGGAAAACTCGCTGGTGTCCAACCCGCCAATATGACGCAGGCCGAGGAGTGGATCAAGGCCGGATACAACGTGATTTCGTGCGGCTCGGACTCCGCCGTTTATGGTCGCGCCCTCCACGATGGCATCGATCAGATGCGAAAATCCACGCAGGGTTAAGAGCGGCTGCCGAAATACACATCGGCTATAGTGAAGCAATCCGGCTGTTCACAGTTTGGAGCAGCCCGCCAACGGCCACGGATCCCGGCACAAAGGGGATAACGCATGCGATTCAAAACAATTCTTTGGGTTCTCCAAGCCCTCGGCATCCTTTCCATAGCTTGGGGCCAAACAGCGACTGGTGTCATAACCGGCGTAGTGACCGACGCTGCCGGCGCCTCCGTCGCCGGGGCCATAGTCACGCTGCTCGATCAGCAGACCAATCAGACGCGAGAGCAGACCACTACTACTTCCGGCCTTTACGAATTTCGGGCGCTACCTCGCGGGCTGTACACGCTCCACGTGGAAATGGCGGGGTTCAAGAAGAGCGAGACGAAAAACCTTCAGTTGACAGTCGCCCAAACAATGCAGATCGATATCAAGCTCGAACTGGGGCAGGTTTCCGAATCAGTAACCGTAGAGGCGACCGCCGCGCAGGTCCAGGCCAGCGAAGCCAGTCTCGCTCAGGTGATCGACGAAAAGCGAGTTCGCGAGCTTCCGTTAAATGGGCGCAACTTCATGCAGCTTGCGTTTCTGTCCTCCGGTATCATCACGGCCGGCCGAGCCAGCGCGACGCAGCGGCAGGCAAACTATGGCCCGGCCTTCTCGGCGGGCGGGCAGCGCGACAACACCAGCACGGTTCTTGTGGATGGCATCGAGATCAGCGGCATGGAGCTGAACAACTATCCGTACGCCATTCCCTCGCTAGAATCGGTAGGTGAATTTCGCGTGCTTACATCGGGCGCGTCAGCCGAATTTGGTGGCAACTCCGGCGCATTCGTCAACGTGGTGACGCGCCGCGGCTCGAATGAAGTCCATGGTTCGTTGTTTGAGTTCCTCCGGAACAACAAGATGGATTCGCGCAACTTCTTTGACGTAACCGGGCGGTCCGCGCCAAACAAACGCAACCAATTCGGATTCCTGATCAGCGGGCCGGTCTATCTGCCGAAGCTGTATAACGGCAAGGACCGGACATTTTTCACGTTCAGTTGGGAATGGCAACGGCAGCGGAACGGCACCACCAGCACCGCGCTGGTGCCCACAGCGCAGGAACGCACCGGCGATTTCAGTGCCACGTCCGGTACGATCGTGGATCCCCTCACGAAAACGCCTTTTTCGAACAATCAGATCCCAGTCAGCCGCATTAATCCAGTGGGGCGAGGTCTGCTCGCCTTGTATCCGGTGTCGAACAACTCCGACCCCGCACGCAACTTTGTCAACGCTCCCCTGCGCAAGTTCGACTTTTCGTTGCCGTCTTTCCGGGTCGATCACAAACTCACCAGCCGCGACAATCTATTTTGGCGAACGACCATCAATGAGCCGGACGACGTCGGTCCGGGCCAGGCGCTCACGCAGGCGTTCAAGTACGATGCGGTTCAGTCTGAGCGGCACGTGCAATATGTTCTTGGCGACACCCACGTCTTCAGCCCGGCCATCGTGAACGAAGTAAACCTTGGCTTTGTCCGCATGAACCGTATTCGCAACTCCGCAGACTCATTCGTGCGCAACTGGGTGGACGAGCTCGGCATTAGAGGAGTCCCAACGCAGCCGCTGACCTACGGCGCCCCGGCTATCACGATCTCCGGGCATCCACAGGCCGGATTCTCTACCAACAACGCATTTTTTCAATGGATCACGCAGTCCGTGCAGGTGGTTGATAACCTGTCGATCGTTCGTGGCCATCACACGTTCAAGACGGGCCTTACCTATCAGAAGAAGCAACTAAACTCCACACAGTGGGGTGCGCCGAATGGCAACTACGCATTCACCGGAGTGTACTCGTCCCTACCGCCTGTGGGGACACCCACTCGGCAGGCAGCCATCGCCGACACGCTGCTCGGTTTCCCGGCCACCTACTCGGTGCAAACCACTCCCTACGAACAACGGCTTCGCTACAGCAACTTTGCGACGTACCTCCAGGATGATTGGCGCGCCACATCGAATCTCACGGTCAATATCGGGCTTCGCTGGGAGTATTTCGGCAAGCCTCACGATCTGTTCAACCGCATCGCGAGCTTCGACCTGAGTACAGGGCAGCAATTGCTGGCGGGACAGAACGGGACGCCGCGGAGCCTCATCAATCCAGACCGCAATAATTTCGGACCACGGATCGGATTCGCCTGGCGCGCCCTCGGCACCGAAAGCCTGGTGGTCCGTGGAGCTTATGGCGTGTTCTTCAGCCCGCCGATCGGCAACGATTTTCGCTCGCGTGGGTTCCAGGACCCGTTTGCATTCCTGGTCACGCGTACCTACCGCCCCGCCAGCCCGACGAGCCCTCTTCCGGAATTCACAGCCGACGATCCGCTGGCCGGCGCCAATCGCCAGACGAACCTGACGCGATCCGGAGTAGACCGTAACCTTCGTGACGCCTACGTCCAACAGTGGAACTTGAGCATCCAGAAGCTCGTAACCGCGAACACGTTGTGGGAGGTTGCGTATCGCGGCTCCAAGAGCACGCGTCTGCAAACCAACCTCGACTACAACGAAATAACGCCCAATCCCCCGCAGCCGCCTGACTTCCGGCTGATCTTTCCGTATCCCACGCTGGCAGCGGTGGGTATTCTTGAATCGCGCGCCGCCGCCAATTATCATGCGCTCACAACGAGGCTGGAGCGCCGTTATTCCAAAGGGATGACTTTCCTGGTCAACTACACGTTTTCCAAGACCCTTACCGATGTGGACTCCAGCACCGTGGGCGTCGCTAATGGCGCGGGAGCTTTTGGCACCAATACCATTCGCAACTTGAAAGACAATAAGGGCCCGGCCGTGTTTGATCGTCCGCATCAATTGAACCTCAGTGCCGTGTACGAAACGCCGCTGTTGAAAACCATCCCGACGGCCGCGCGATTCTTGCTGGGCGGATGGCAGGTTGCGCCGATCTGGACTGCCTACGTGGGCGCGTACCTCACCCCCGGAAACTTCAATGTCCTCTATACGGGCGCTCGCCCGGACGTTTTGCGGAATCCGAATCTGAGCCGCAGCGACCGGTCAATCGACCGGTGGTTCGACACCGAAGCCATTCAGAACGCGACTCCGGGCCGCTTCGGAAACGCGGGGAAGGGCATCATCCAGGGAAGCGGGGTAAACAATTGGGACGTAAACTTCTCGAAGAACTTCATGTTCCGCGAGCGCCATCGGGTTCAATTCCGCGCCGAGTTTTTCAATCTGTTTAACCACGCGCAGTTTGACGATCCGGTGCTGCAGCCAGCCGTTCGCAACGCTGCCGGGCAACTCCTGAATCCCAACGCAGGTCGGATCACGTCCGCCAGCGACTTCGGATTTCGCCAGACTGAGCGGGTGGTGCAACTGGGCTTGAAGTACACCTTCTGAAGCGCGCCTTCGGCTGTCCGCGTTTGCTTCGCGGGCGGGTGTGCGTCGGTAATGCGGGCCGTGATGCTTACTCTAATCCGTGCCGGAGCGTTGCGGCCCACGGCTACGGTACCTCATTGCAGAGAACCGGATCCTGTGCTCACATCTGCCATCGCGCTTGCGATTATCTGATCCCGTCGGAGGACTGCTGCGCACCTGGCGAGCCAGTCGAACAAGTTCCACTGGCGCCCAACGTACAATACCCGACATGAGACGAATCGCGCTGACCGTAATCATTGCTTCATTGCTGCAAGGTCAGACGTCCACGTGGCGGCCGGTGTACCTCGGGACGGATGGCATGGTGGCGACAGCTCACTACGCAACAGCCATGTCCGGTTACAAGATGCTGGCACAGGGTGGGGACGCGGTGGATGCAGCGGCAGCGGCCTGCTTCGCCAGCACCGTGGTCGAGCCCAGTCGGTCGGGAATCGGGGGCGACGCGTTCATCTTGATCTACCGCGCGAAGACGAACGAGGTCATCTTCATCAACGGTGGAGGTTGGGCGCCGAAGCGTGCCACAGCAGAATTCTTTCAACGCAAGGGCGAGATCCCACTAGACGGTGCCTTGAGCCCGGTAGTGCCGGCTGCACCGGCCGCCCTACTGCTGGCGCTGAGCAAATACGGCAAGCTGAAGCGTGAGCAGGTGCTTGCTCCAGCGATTGAGATGGCCGAGCGAGGCTTCGTCATCAGTGAGAACCTTGAGGGCGTGCTTCGTTCGAATGTGAAACGGCTCCAGGCATTCCCATCTTCGCTGCCAGTGTGGTTTCGAGGAGGCCAGCCGCTGCGAATGGGCGACGTGGTGGTGCGAAAGAATCTCGGCAACACGCTACGGCGCATCGCCGCCCAAGGGCGCGACGGGTTCTACAGAGGGCCCGTTGCAGAAAACACGATCCGGTTTCTGTCGGCGAATGGCGGGATCATGGAGGCCGCGGATCTCGCCGAGTTCGAAGCCGAAGAAGCGAAGCCGCTCCATGTACGCTATCGAGGCTACGATGTTTACGGCGTCGGACTGCCCACTCAGTCTCCGGTGATGCTTGAGGCGCTCAAAATCCTTGAGGGTTTTGACCTGAAGGCCATGGGTCACAATTCCGCCGACTACATCCACTACGTAGCCGAAGCCCTGAAGCTGGCCTTTGCCGACCGCGACGCCTACATTGGCGATCCGCGATTTGTAAGGGACATACCGATCGACACCTTGCTATCCGACGAGTACGCTCAGCGGCGCCGGGCCTTGATTCGCAAGGACCGGGCCATTGACGGCGTAGCGCCGCCCGGACTCGGGGCCTCGACTGAGCCGCGGTATGTACGGAGTCCCGGAAGTCACGTCGAGCTGACGGGCCCGGCGGCCTTTCCCGATTGGATCGAGAGCTTTACCACGCACATCGATGTGGTCGACAAGGACCGGAATATGGTGACCATCACCTCGTCGGTGGCGTCCGACTTTGGCAGTGCGATGTACGTGGATGGCGACAACGGTGGCTACTTCATCAACGACGTGCTGGCCCGTTTCAATATCGAGCCAAAGCATCCGAACGGTCTGGCGCCGCGCAAACGTCCGAGGCAAACTTTGAATCCGGTGCTCGTACTCAAGGATGGCAAGCCGTTGATGGTGTTTGGGAGTCCGGGCGGGGACACCCAGGGGCAGTCGCAACTACAGTTCTTCCTGAACTACGTCGAGTTTGGGTGGAACGTGCAGCAGGCCCTCGAGCAGCCCTACTTTTCGACGCGAGCCTTTCATCAGTCGTTCCATCCGCATCCGCCCGGCCGCGGACTGACAGTCTCACAGCAGGTTCCGCGCGAAGTACGGGAGGAGTTGGCCAAACGTGGTCACCAGGTGCGGACCCACTCGGCAAAGGGCGTGGGAAGCGTCAAGACAATCGTGGTGGATCCGCGGTCGGGGGTGCTGATGGGAGGCGCGGCGCCTGCCACGGATGCGTATGTCATCGGCTGGTAAATCGGGCGCGCGCGCTGCCGCGATGTTCAGGTACGCAACGCTGGTCCACGTTCGTCCGCAACCTATGCCGCGCCGAAGGGCTCGCCGTATGTCTCTCGGTGAATGCACATGCGCTCCCGTCCATCGATCGCATGTACGGGAGTATCCGCATACGCGAGTGGTCATCGACCATCTGGCGCGCATCGGCGCCGATCACGAGGCGCTTCGATTACCCACGGTTTACACTGCGTCAAAGATTCCAGTGATTGAAACTACACCAAAAACAAGTCGCTGAAGTTGACCCGGCCTGGGATTCGAGCCCAGCTTGTCGAGACGGTTCGCGGCGATGTATGCCGTGCGAAATAGGGCCACATCGCTATTAGAACCAGTTGGCGCAGAAGACGGAACTGCCGGACGGGTAGATGGAGGCAGTCCGGCCTGCCTACGCTCCGCTACGTCCGATTTCCGCCTTGACACTCTTCAGTTCGTCATCAAGGTGATAGCTGCCCAAGAGACCATCGAGAAGGGCCGCTGCACGATCCCAATCGTAGGTGCGGTAGGAATGTCCCTTTGTTACGTGCTCTGCGCCTGCATAGAACATCTCGTACTGCGTGTGGCGCGATGCAAATTCCGAGCCGACGGCGTCCCAGGCAAGTTTGAAGAACTTCACCCGCTCCTGCGCGGTCAGAACGGCGCAGCCCTGCGGGCGCAATACGTACTCGGCAAGTTGGTCGTCGGCAAAATCCTCAATGCCCGAAGGCAGCATAATCATGCTTCCGCCGGCCAAGCTTCGGAGCGAGGTGATAACTTCCGGGTAAATGTGCTGTGTGAATACCTGGGCGGCATACAAGGTGTGGCGGTCCGGGATGAAGTAGGCGCCCTGCTTGCTGCCTTTAACCTCCATTGCATAAAGAAGGCCGTCCACCGTGGCGGCATGGGCGGCAAGTTCACCAAGGGTTTCACGGACTTGAGGGAAGTTCTCTGAGCCGTTGGCTGCGGCGATCATCCGGCCCAGGGCCGCAAGGAAGCGTAGTTTTACAGCCAACCGGATCTGGCACTGGTAATTCTGATAGACGTGTGCCGGCGTGGCGTGGAACTGCTTCTGACACATCGCGATGTCTCCGGCGATGAAGACCCGTTCCCACGGTATTTTCACTTCATCGAAATAGAGAACCGCGTCGTTCTCGTCGTACCGGCTGGCGAGCGGGTTGTCAAAGATCGAACCCGCGGACGCTTCGTAGGACTTGCGCGAAAGGATCTTTAACCCCGGCGCGTCCATCGGGGCCGCGAACGACATCGCGTACGGCTCATCGCCGGCCTTCAACGGCTGGATGGAGGTAACCAGGACCTCGTTTGCCATTACCGCGCCAGTGCCTAACATCTTGGCGCCCTTTACCGTGATTCCCTGCGAATCCTGATCGCAAATTCGAGCCACCAAAGCTTCGTCGGTCTGTTCGTGAACGCTCTTTTTCCTGTCCGCCAGGGGATTGATAATTACGTAGGTCAGGAAAAGATCGCGATCGCGCGCAAACTCATAGTATTCGCGGAGTGCCGCTGCACGGCGCGGGTCATACGCCTCAAAGGCTTCTGCTCCCATAACCATGCCGGAGATGCACGAAGCGACATGGTCTGGGGAACGTCCCATAAAGCCGAAGTGGGTTTCCGCCCACGCAGTGAGCGCTTCCCTCCGCGCGACCAGTTCAGCGTAGGTGGCCGGCAGCTGCCACCCACGGCTCACGCGGTCGCCTGTAGACGGCGAGACGAACGTCATCTTCTCGACTTGATGGGGGTTGCTCTGGAAGTCATACAGGTGGGCGGCCGAAGCCACGCAGTTTCGGAAGGCGCGGTGGGTCGTGACATCCGCGACACGCTCGCCTTGGATGTAGACCTCACGCTGGTCGCGCAGCGATTTGAGATAGTCTTCGCCCGTTCTCATGAGAACCCCCGTCTTTGGCAACCGTTTGGGAACCGGCCGCCGCTACGACTGTTGATAATAGTGCAGCTCGAACAGCAGACACCCGTTCTCGGACTTGAATGGCCCGTGGAATACCCCCGGGGGCCTGCACGCGTACGTTGGAGCGTGAAACTGAATTCCACCGTTTCCTTGCGCGTCGCTACCCACAATCAGATCGCCTTCGGCCAGGTACACTTCTTCCCAATGATCATGCACGAAGGGCTTTTCCGAGAACACGCCGGGGCCGATCCGCAGCAGTCGCGACCGGCTGCCGCGTTTATTCACTTCGTCCAGATCGCTCGCTAGGATCTTTTGGCTGAACCCCTCCTTATACCCAGGCGGAGTCTCCCAGCCCTGCTGCATATCAACTGCAAAAAATTCCAGATGCGGCTTACCTTGCGCCATCCTTAGTTCCTCCGACCTTCAACCCTGAATCGGCAATGCGCGGCAGTGATAGCTGTGAGTGATCTTCCGTTTGAAAACAGGATCTTCCAATTCGATGACGAACGTGTCCGCCCAGCGGATTCCATTCTGAACCGGCAAGGTGCCGCAGAATATAGCGTAGCCGGAAGCGAACCTCATCTCAGCGCCATCGCAGTAGAGGCCGACTAAGTCGCGAGGATGACGCATCGCCATGACCTGTCCCTCCTGATACAGAATCCGCTCCTTGCCGGATACGGCATACGAGCGCAGGACCAACTCGTCCCAGTGCGGCTCGACCTCATGAAAGCTCCACAGATTTGGCGCGAGAGGCTTGGGGCACATTTGCTTGGAAAGTGTCACGCCCACGGTCTCCGCTTTTCGATCCGTGTGGTCCGAGCCCACACCCACCCACCATTCGCCTTCATGGTTTAACAGCACGAACTCGACCTCGCCCGTCGAATCTGTGCCAATCACGTCCACTTCGGCTGCCGTCGTCAGCAGCGAGGCGGCAACGCGGTAGAAGATCGGAGTGCGCGAGGGCGGCGTCACGCCCAGCTCAGCCAGCTCCCGGATGTGCTTCTCTACCGCCGTGCGATCTCGCCCGGTCCAACCGGCGATCACCAGGTCCCGGACCAGCGCCTCACACGAACGGTCGCCATCCCGGCTCTGAAGATTCAGTTTGATCCGCGCAGTCATCGGAAGTATCGATTCAGGATAGGCCATCGCGGGGGCAGGGAACGGTGCGCCACTGTCCGTCTCCCCGATCGGCTGCTTTTACTGGACAACCGGCAAAGCCAGGTAAGACGGCCTCCTCGCGTCGTGATAGATGGAGTTCCGCGCCTTGTGCGGGTTGGGCTCGATGTTTGGAAAATTGCTGCTAGATATGTCCAAGCGGATCCTATGACCTGCTGCGAAGAGGTTGCTCGTTGGTCCGAGGTCGACCGTCACTTCGTAAATCTTGCCCGGCTTCATTGGCTCCGGTTTCTCGAAACTCTTTCGGAACTTGGCGCGAATCTGCCCGTCGGCGACGATGAGAGCGTAGCCGTTGGGGTACACGTCGACGAGCTTTGCCGTAAAGTCGGTATCGCGCGCGTCGGATGACACCGAGAGCTTCGCGCGAATAAGGCCTGTCGCTTCCAGAGGCGCCATTAACGGCTCGGTAGAAAACGAAAGTACATCGGACCGGCTGGTTAGCGGTTTCGTGTCTTTACACCCGAGGATGTCCAGCTTGCATACCTGATCCTGTGCGCAGCGCGGCGTTGGCCCACCGCCGTACCTGCCGCCGATGGTCGGAACGGGGTTCTCCGGATCATAGTCGTAAGAAGAAGGATTCGCGACTTCGGACGGAGCCGTCGTCTTCAGTCCGCCGCCTGTGTGCAGATAATATCGAACAGGTTTTGCGGTC
>Ga0075431_100003838_pt1 | contig 14610 bp, 8 predicted proteins | sample RhiMetdeltSRZDD5_FD_75297 | JGI IMG/M metagenome (GOLD analysis project Ga0075431, IMG submission 75297) | Populus rhizosphere microbial communities from Tennessee, USA - Rhizosphere MetaG P. deltoides SRZDD5 | ecosystem: Host-associated > Plants > Roots > Rhizosphere > Soil | place: USA... | reverse complement strand
AGAACCCTGTTTCGATCCGAGCGAACAGATACAGCCAGTGACTGTTCCTCGCCGACGGCCCGTTCCAGCCAGGAAACGCCTGCCCGGCCATCGCCAGCGGGACGAATATCTGAGGACGCTGCAATGCGGTGATGCCGGTGAAGCCGGGCGGTGCGACGCCGAGGATCGTCATGGCTCCGCCGTTGACGACAAGGGTGCGATTGACGATGCCGGTGTCGCCGCCGAAGCGCGTGCGCCAGAACTCGTCGCTGAGAACAACGACAGGATGCCCACCGGGAACTCGATCGTCCTGCGGACCGATCAGCCGGCCGATGGCTGGCGTGACACCGAGGGCAGGGAAGTAGTCACCGGAGACGAGCAGGCCGTTGGCTCCAGAGCTCTGGCCCTCGTACGCGACACTGGCGCCGAAGCTCCCCTGCGCGGCCAGCCGGAGGCCGTCGTCTTCGATCCGCTCGAGATCCCGGAACAACGGATAACTGAAGATCGCGTCAACGCCGCCAGTGAAATCGTCCGTCGATCGCCCCCCGGGCTTTGGACCGGGCGAGGTGACCAACACGATGTCGTCTGGAGACGGCACCGGCAGCCGGCGCAGGATCAGCCGATCGAAGAGAGAAAAGATCGCGGAGTTGACGCCAATCCCGAGGGCAAGCGACAGCACCGCGACACTCGTCACGAGCGGTCGCCCGAGCAATGCACGAATCGCGTAGCGCAGATCTTGAAGCATCGTCAGCTACTCCGCTCGAAGCGCGTCGACCGGATTGACAGACGCGGCCCGCCGTGCAGGCAGTACACCCGCCAGCGCCGCCACGGCGATGACGGCAACCGAGGCCGCGGCGATGATCGGCAGATTGAAACCCTCGAGGCGGAAGAGGAACGCCTGTCCGAGGCGTCCCAGGCCAAGCGCGGCGCCAATCCCAATCACGCTTCCGATCAGGGTGATGCGGCCGACGTGACCGAAGACGAGGCGACGGACATCGGCTCCGGTCGCTCCGAAGGACATGCGGATGCCAAACTCGCGTACGCGCGACGTGACCATGTACGCGAGCATGCCGTAGAGGCCGATCGCGGCAAGAACCGTGGCGATGCCGGCGAACGACGCCGACAGCGTGGTCAGGATTCGGTCCTGGGTCGTGTTCTCCCAGACCACGTCGTCCATCGTCTGCAGCCGTTCGACCGGCAGGTTTGCATCGATGCGACGGACCACACCTGGAACGGCAGCGACCAGCGCACGCGTGTCCGAGCCCGTCCTCGCGTAGACGTTGAGGCCGCCAAACTGGCCCTGTCGATACGGCTGGAACAGTTGCGCGGGGATCTCGGCCTTGACCTTGCTGTATCTCGCGTCCCGCACCACGCCGACGATCTCGATGTCGAGCGGCTGATTTCCCGCGCCGCGCCTCATGCGCGTTCCGATGGCGCGCGATCCGAGATTGAACTTCCGCACGAACGCCTCGTTGACGATGGCCACCTTCTGGCGGCCCGTTACGTCCGCCCGCGTGAACTCCCGTCCCGCCACCAGCGGAATGCCCACCGTTCGAAAGTAATCACTGCTGACGCTTGCCAGGCTCACGTCGGTGTCGGTGTCGGGGTCCGCCTGAAATCCCTCGACGGTGACGTTGGCTGTCGAATCTGAATCTGCCAGCAGCGGGTGAGTCGACAACGTTGCCGAGGTCACACCTGAAACCGCGCGCAGGTCGTCCTCCAGGCGATCGAAGAAGGACAACGCTCTCTCCGGCGTGTAGCCATTGAGACTCGGCGCCAGACGAAACGTGACGAGACCGTCTCGATCGATGCCGAGATCGGCGCGCGAGATGTTGACCAGGCTGACGATGAACAGACCCGACTGCGCGAGGAGCGCCGTGGCCAGCGCAATCTGCGCGGCAGAAAGGGTGGCGCGAAAGCGTGTGGCCGCCGGCGCCTCCGACGCTCGACCGGATCTGGCCGAGAGCCCAAGGGCGAGACTTCTTCGTACTGAGTGAGCCGCGGGAAAGAGACCGAACACGACGCCGGTGAGCAGACCGAGTCCGGCCGTGAATATCAGCACCGGAGCGTCGATGCCGATGGCGAGCAAGTCGCGATCCGAGAGCGGCAGCATCGTCATGAGCATGCGCACCGTCACGTACGTCACGACGATCGCGGCGACGGCACCGGCCAGGCCCAGCAGGCAGGCTTCCGCGAGCAGCAGCCGCACCAATCGTGTGACCGATGCGCCCAACGAGAGGCGCAGGGAGATCTCGGTGGCCCGATCATGTGCGCGCGCCAGCAGCAGGTTGGCAACGTTGGCGCAGGCAATGAGCAGGACGAATCCTGTGACCGCGAAGAGGAGCGTCATGATGCCCCGTATCTCGCGCTGGCCCCTTTGCGAATTCTGACCGCGTGCTCCGTCTTGCAGAAAGACCTGACGTGCCTGGAACGCGGTCCGATCCCGCTCGCTGCCGATCCCGCTGCGCAGCGCTGGATACTCGATATCGCGGATGAGCGTGGTGAAAGGCACGTTCAGGAGCGCCTGGGCTCGATCGCGGGTGAGATCGGGTTTCAGCCGGCCAAAGACGTACAGCCAGTGATCGTTCCGCCGATCCATGCCGTTCCAGCCTGGACGCACGCGAGCCGCCATCGCCAGCGGAACGAACACCTGCGACCGTTGCATCTTGGTCGTGCCACGGAAGCCGTCGGGTGCCACTCCGGCGATGGTCATCGGCACGCCGTTGATCACGAGCGTGTCGCCAACCACGGATGGGTCCCTGCCAAACTGCGTCGCCCAGTATTCGTAGGCCAGGACCACCAGATCGTGCCCGCCGGGCGTGCGATCGTCTTCGAGTGTGAACAGCCGGCCGATGGCCGGTGTGAGGCCGAGCGTCGGGAAGTAGCCGCCGGAGACCAGAACACCGTCGCCGCGTTGTGTCTGGCCGCGATACGACAGATTGGCTGCGAAGTTGCGCTGCGCGGCGATGCCCGAGAAGACGTTCTGTACGCGCTCGAGATCGCGAAACAGGGGATAGCTGAAGATGGTGTCACGGTCGCCGCCATCCCCGCTCGAATTGGAGCCGGGCCGCGGCCCTGGCGACGCGACGACGACGATGTCTCCCGGGTCGCGTACAGGCAGCCTTCGCAGAAGCAGTCGGTCGAAGACGGAGAAGATCGAGGCGTTGACGCCGATGCCGAGGGCGAGCGACAGCACCGCGATGCTCGTGACGAGCGGACGGCGCATCAACGTGCGAATGGCGTAGCGAAGATCCTGGAGCATGGCTCAGCCCTATTCAGCTCGAAGCGCGTCGACCGGGTTCAGCGATGCCGCGCGGCGGGCCGGAACGGCACTCGCGATCAGCGCGACTGTGCCCAGCAGTGTCACTGCACCAACGAACGAAACCGGATCGATCGGTGAAATGCCGAAGAGGAAAGAGGTCATCAGCTGCGCGACGCCCGCCGCGATCGCCAGTCCGATCGCCGAGCCGATCGCTGTCAGCCGAAGCGATCGGCGCACCGTCATGCGCAGTACCTGTCCGCGCAGCGCGCCGAGCGCGATGCGAATGCCGATTTCTCGACGCCGTTGTGCCACGGCATGCGCCGTCAGGCCGTACACGCCAATCATGGCGAGGATCAGGGCGACCAGACCGACGCTGCCGGAGATCCATGCGGCGACCCGCTGCGGCAGCAGGCCGAACGCCGTGACGTCAGCGAGCGTGCCCGCCTGAAGAATCGGCAGATTGGGATCCGCATCGCGAACGAGGCGTTGGATGGAGGCCAGGGTTCCTGGTCCGGACGTGAGCGCCAGAATCCAGAACCGTGAGTCGTATCGCTGCGCCGCCGGCACGTATACGAACGGCTGCGGCTGCTCTCCGAGCGTGCGGTACTTGCTGTCGCGAGCGACACCGACGACTTCGAGCAGCCGCTCACGCGCTGGTGGCGGGCCAGTCCAGTGAAGCACCATTCTCCCGACCGGATCCTCACCGGGGAACAAGCGATTGGCCATCGTCTCGTTGATGATCAGCACTTCAGGCGCACCTGAGCGATCGGCCTCCCTGAAGGCTCGTCCACGAACGATGGGAATCCGAAGCGTGTCGAAGTAGCCTGGGCTGACGGTGCCCCAGTCCGGAAAGACGGCAGACGTCGGATCGGCGGGTTTTCCAGGTACGCCGATCGGACCAAGCCCGATGGCTTCGAAGGTGAGCGGAATGATGACGGTGGTTGCCGCGGACCGTACGCCAGGCAGTTGTTGGATCCGCGCCAGCAGATCGGCGGCGAACGCGGCGCCGCGCGCGTCAGAGTAGCCAGCGTGCCGCAGGTCGACTCTGACGGCTTCAACGCCGTCCACCTCGAATCCGGGGCTCGTCACGCCAACCTGTTGCAACGACCGGCCGAGGAGCAGGGCCGACACGAGCAGCAGCACCGACATCGCCATCTGCGCGACGAGGAATGCATGCCGAAGCCGCATGCGACGCGGGCCGCGCGTCGAGGAATCGAATCGAAGCGACGCGAGCAATTCGATGCGGGCCGATTCGATCGCCGGAAGCAGTCCACACAGCAGCGCCGTGACGACGGCGATCACGGCGGCGAACGAGACAACCCTCCAATCGAGTCTCGGGTCGATACCGACGGGAACCGGCAGCATCGGAATGACCGCGCGAAAGAGCTGAATCACCAGCAGCGACAGCCCGATGCCCATCGCCGCGCCGATACATGCGAGTAACAGACTCTCGGTGACGAGCAATCGCACGACTCGCGTGGGACTGGCGCCGAGTGCGAGCCGGAGGGCCACTTCTCTCGATCGCGCGACGCCGCGCGCCAGCAGCAGCCCGCCGATGTTGGTGCACGCGATGAGCAGAATGAGGAAGACCAGCGCGAACAGCAGCGCCATGAACAATGTGGCTGGCAAACGGCCCGGTGCGGGTACGGGACCCGCGGGCTCGACGCCGATGCTGCGTCCGCGGTTGTCCTGGGGATACTCGCGCTCGAGATCCCTCGCGATGCGTGCCGCCTCGTCTCGCGCCTGCGCCAGCGTTGCTCCTGCCTTGAGCCGGCCGTTGGCGACGATCCAAGTGGAAAGGCGCGACTCGAACGCTCCCACCGGCGGAGCGAACGCCGTGATGGGTACCCAGAAATCGGAGACGCCCAGGTTGGTTCCAGTGAACCCGGGTGCGGCCACGCCCACGATGGTGAACGGCTCGCCGTTGAGGCGAACCGTACGTCCGAGAACGGCTGCGTCACGATTGAAACGGCGCTCCCACAGGTGATGGCTCAGCACCACGACTGCCTGCGGGTTGTCGATCCGATCGTCACCGGTCGCGAAGCCACGGCCAAGCGCCATTCCGGCGCCGGCTACGGCGAAATAGTTGGCCGACACCGGTGTGCCAAACGCCTGCTGCGCCGTCCCCTCGACTGTCAGACCAAAGGCATTGGGCGTCGGCCGATAGGCGGCAACCCCTTCGAACACCGTGCTTCGCTCCCGGAGGTCGGCGAAGTTCGGGTACGACATCGTGTCGATGGGATTGCCACGCACGGTGCGGCCGATGTCGACGAGGCGATCCGGATCGGTGACAGCCGGGAGGGCGCGCAAGAACAAGGCGTCGGCGACGCTGAAGATGGCGGCGTTGCCGGCGATGCCGATCGCCAGAGAGGCGATCGCAACGATGGTGAAGCCCGGACTCTTGAGCAGAGTCCGGACCGCGTGCTTCACATCGTGCCGGAGCGCATCGAGCAGTGACGTGCTCACGATGGCCGTCGTATCCGTCGCGGCGGGTCCTCAGACCCGCCGACCTCAGTGCGATGAAGTGGCGACTGACTCCTCGACGACGCGACCGTCGAAGAGGTGAATCGTGCGCTCGGCGTGCGAGGCATAGCGCGCGTCGTGCGTCACCATGCAGATCGTCGCGCCGCTCGAATGGAGCTCCTTGAGCAGGTCCATCACCGCTTCGCCGTTCTTCGAGTCGAGGTTGCCCGTCGGCTCGTCGGCGAGCAGGATCGACGGCTCGCCGCAGACGGCGCGCGCAACAGCCACACGCTGCTGCTGACCGCCGGAGAGCTGGCTGGGCAGGTGCTTGGCGCGATGCGCCATGCCGACTCGCTCGAGAGCGGCGGTCACGCGCTGCTTCCGCTCGGCGGAGCGCATGCCGCGATAGGTGAGCGGCAGCTCCACGTTCTCATAGACGGTGAGATCACCAATCAGATTGAAGCTCTGAAAGATGAACCCGACCTCGCGGTTGCGCACGCGCGCCCGTTCCGACAGCGACAGCTGGGTCGCCGGGCGATCGTTCAGCACGTACTTGCCGTCGGTCGGCGTGTCGAGCAGGCCGAGGATCGAGAGCAGCGTTGACTTGCCGCAGCCCGAGGGGCCGGCGATCGAGACGTACTCGCCCTTGGCAATCTCGATGTTGATATTGTCGAGAGCGTGCGTTTCAACTTCGTCCGTATAGAAGACTTTGCGGACGGCTTCCAGCTTGATGAGCGGCTGATTCATGGTGATCCTTTATCGCAATCGCACCTTTTCGAAGGCATCCCACGCGGACATGTCTGACAGCACGACCTGATCCCCGACATTGAGGCCCGATTTCACCTCGATCGCATTGACGGAGCTCTTGCCCAGCGCAACCTGCACGCGGTTGGCATCGCCGGCCTCGTTCGTGATCTTGAAGAGACCCACGGTGCTCTGCTCCTGTCCGAGCGACGGCCGGCCAACGTAGAGGATATTCTCGAGCCGTTCCAGCTGGATCGTGCCATCCACGCTCAGATCCGGGACCGCCCCGCGTGGGAGCTCGCCGGTCAATGAGACGTCAACAGTGACGGTTCCGTTGGCGGCAGCTGGATCTTTGCGGCTCACGAGGCCGGCAATGACACCGTTCCTGGTGTCGATTTCCGCCATCTGGCCCACTTCGATGTCCTTGGCCTGCGTTTCCGCAATCTTGAGCTCGGCCTTGAGCCGACCTGGATCCGCCACGCGAGCGAGGTTCGCGCCTGGCCCGACCCGTTGACCCACTTCGACCGGCACCTGCTGGAGCACTCCAGAGAATCCGGGAGTGACCTTCAAGGCCGCCATGCGGCTGGCCTGGAGATCCGAGACCGCGCGAGCCTGCGAGACCGCCGCCTCCTGCACACGAATCCGCGCATCGATCGACTGCTTGGCCGACGACAGCCGCTCCATGTCCAGGGCGAGCCGCTTCTTGAAGGTCTCGGCCTTGAGGGTCGACTGTTTCTGCGTGATCTCCGAGATCAACTGCTCTTTGTACAACTCCTGATCAGCCTGGGCCTGCATGCGCGCCTGCTGATAGTCGGCGTCGAGCGCGGCCACCTGGGACTGCTGGGTGAGAAACTCGCTTTGAAGCTGGACACGCAGGTTCTCGAGCGCCGCTTCCGCGGATTGCAGCGCGAGCCTGGCGTTGACCGCCTCTTGCTCGAGCTGTGGATTGCTCAACTCGAGGATGATCGAAGTGGGGCCGACCTGTGCGCCGGGACGCAGCACGATTCGCTCGACCCTGCCTTCAGTCTGGGACGGCAGCCATCGCGTGTCTTCAGGCACCAGCGTGCCGAGGCCGCGTACCTGCCGGATGATCGATCCGCGCTTGACGGTATCCACCAGCACCGTGGCGCGTTCGACGTTTGGCGCCGCCGGTTCCATCCGCGCGAGCGCGATGGACACAGCGACGACGATGATGACGCCGACAGCGGCGTAGCCGGCTTGACGAAGCCGTTTTCGTTTGAGGATGGCAGGGTCGCGAGCGATGTCAGGCATTGAGTGTCACCACTTCGGAATGGTCAAAGCGTATGCCACTCGTCGCTTGAACGTAAGTGTTTTGTTTCGATGAGGTTGATGGGAAATGGCCGGGCCGGGGAACCGGGTCCATGTTCGCTTGTGGGACGAGGATGTTCGATGCCGGTCGCTAATTGGCCACCTCGAATCTGCGTGGATCGATACGCGCATTCACGCGGAAACGGTCGAACGTCGTCTCCTCGGAGGTGTCGGTACCGGCCGCGCGGCGGATGCGGAATGGCAGCTGCAATCCATCCACGTCGCGATAGTCGGCGAAGTAGAGCCGCTGCTCGACCTGGGCAGAGGGGCCCTTTGTTTCCCAGCTCACCATGATCGGCATGCGCGTCTCGCTGTGAACGAAGAAGCGCGCCGCGAAGTTCGATGGTCCCTTGACGTCGAGAACGTCGGCTTTGCCCTGCGGGGCTTCGGCCTGGGCGAGATAGGTGAAGGTCAGAGGAAAGCCGCTGTATGACGAGGCGAACAGACCGAGCATGAGGCGCGCGAAGTCCTGTTTTGCCGTGGCCAGCCGCGACGCTGCCGCGGCCTCGGGCAACGCGGCGGCGGGCGTTGGAATCTGCACGAGACGATCGGCGCTGAATCCGTTCGTCGCGGGACCGCTGTCCTGCGCGGGAAATTCGTCGCGGCGTGAGTACTTGTCCGGTAATTCGATCTGGATCTCGAACTCGATCGGTACGAGGTTGTCGCCCCGCACCTGACGCGTGCGGCCATTGGCGATGAGCGTCTTTACCGCGGCGATCCGTTTCTCACCGCCCAGTGCGGCACGGGCACCGGTCAGGATCGCGGTGGCATCACCCTTCGTGGGCGGCGTTTGTGCCGCAAGTGACACCACGAACAGGAGCATCAGGCTCCGCATGCCGGAAGTAGACGCCGATCGTCGCTTTTTGGTTCGTTTTCCTGGCTTACGCGATGGCCACCGAGATGATCGTCGCGTCGTCGGCGAACACGCCGCCGGTGAACCCGCTCACATGGCCGAAGACGATATCGAGGAGCGCGGCGGCCGGGCGGTCGCGATGGGTGACGACCAGCTCGACCAGACGATCGTCGCCGAACTCGCGTCCTTCGTGACTGCCGGCCTCGGTGATCCCGTCGGTGAAGAGCAGGATCCGATCGCCCGAACGCAGGGGCAGCTCGTCCTGCGAGTAGGTGTTGTTCTCGAGCACGCCGAGCACCATGCCGCCCGTGGCCGGCCGCAGGACCGAGCCATCCGCGCGCACCAGGATCGGTGGGTTGTGCCCGGCGTTGCTGCACGCGAGCGTGCCGGCGGCGGTGTCGATCGTGGCGTAGACGAAGGTGACGAACCGATCGAGCGGCGTGTGCCGGCACAGCGCGCGGTTCACCTGGCGCGTGACGGTTTCGGGCCGCGCGTCCTCGGCACCGAAGGCGCGCACGGATGCCTGCAGGTTGGCCATCAGCAACGCGGCCGGAAGGCCTTTGCCGGCGACGTCGGCAATCGACAGGCCGAGACGCGTGTTCGAGAAGCGAAGCATGTCGTAGCAATCGCCGCCGAACGCGTTGGCCGGTTTCCACATCGCCGCCATCTCACAGCCATCGATCTCGGGGAGCGGAGAGGGCAGCAGCGCGCGCTGAATGCGCTGCGCATGCTCGAGCTCGCGCGAGGCGTGCTCGTCGGCCGCGCGCCTCGCCCGTGCTTCGTCGAGCTCGCGCATCACCGTTTCGGTCAGCGAGGCGTTTTCCCATGGCTTGTGGACGAACGTCCGTGCGCCTCGGCGCATCGCTTCGACCGCGGTCTCGATGCTGCCCCAGCCGGTCATGACGATGATCGGCAGGAGACGATCGCGCTCGTGCACTTCGCTCAGCAGTTCCAGTCCTTCGTGCCCTGATGTCGTGTCCCGCGCGTAATTGAGATCCATCAGCAGCAGGTCGTAGTCCCTGGCGTTCAGTCGATCCCGCACTTCCTGAACGGAACACGCCGCATCGGTCTCGAAGCCGGCGCCGCGCAGCAGCAGGCGCAGCGCCGCCACCACGTCAGGCTGATCGTCGGCAATCAGGACCCGGCGGGATATGACGGCGTCACTCGAGGTCATGGGCGAGAGTTCCAGGTTCACGACGTACGTATCAAGGTCAAATCCTGTGCCACGCGTTCGCCGCGCGTGATTCTACGTCCGGACTCACGTTGGCGACGATTCGATCGACGAAGCGCCGGACGCGAATGTTCGTGGGTGGGACGAGCTTGTCCGGTTCTGCGACAGCGTAGAATACCGCCAGATTTTTCAATGGCAACGGTGGCCGAGTTCGACTTCTCCAACACCACGATCCGGCGTTTCGACATCCTGCGCCTGATCGCCCGGGGAGGGATGGGAGAAGTGTATGTGGCGCGCGATGCGGTCCTCGGCCGCGACCTCGCGCTCAAGATTCTTCGTCAGGACGTGACCTGGGACGCGAACCGTCTCGAGCGGTTCGTGCAGGAAGCGCGGGCCGCATCGGCCCTGAATCATCCTCACCTGATTGCGATCTACGACATCGGCGAGAGCGCACCCAAACGTAACGGTGTCGCCCAGGGACCGCCCGTGCTCTACATCGCGATGGAGCTGGTGGCCGGGGAAACGCTGCGCAAAGCCATCGAGGCGAAACGTCTCGACATCAAACGCGCGCTCGAGTACCTGGTGCAGGTGGTCGACGCACTCGCCGCCGCCCACGCCGCCGGCGTCATTCACCGCGACCTGAAGCCCGAGAATCTCATGATCGCCGACGGCGGCTACGCCAAGGTCCTCGACTTCGGCGTCGCGAAGCTCCGTGCCGACCTGGCGCCCTCGGCGGTGGGCGATGGCGATTCGTCTCCGTCGGCTGGAGTCATCGGCACGGTCGGTTATATGTCGCCGGAGCAGGTGCAAGGCCAGCCGCTCGATCCGCGGACCGACATCTTCTCGTTCGGGTGCGTGCTGTACGAAGTCGTCACGGGACGGCGCGCCTTCTGGGGGACGACGTCGTTCGAGACGCTGAAGCGCATTCTCAGTGAGGAGCCCGTCCCGATCGTCGAGCCGATTCGCCACGTCGAGCTGTGGCCGATCATCAGGCGCTGCCTCGCCAAGAACCCCGACGATCGCTATCAGTCGATGCAGGAGCTCTCGCACGATCTTCGCGCGCTGCTGCGTCGTCAGGAGGCCGCGGCTCATCGCGAGGCGGCGCAACGGATCCCGTGGCGGCGGCTGCTCGCCGGTGCCGCGGGAATACTCGCGTTGGTGGTTGCCGCCTGGTGGATGACCGAGGGGGCGTTCGTCGGACGTGCACCCGCACCAATCGGCATCCAGCGACTCACGCTGAGCGGCACGGCGATCGATGCGGCGACGTCGCGCGATGGCCGGTATCTCGCCTGGGTCGAATCGGCGGGCGGAATGCAGGGCCTTCGCGTACGACAGGTCGGCGAGGATCGCAGCATCGAGCTCGTGCCCCCGGCGACGGTCGGCTACTGGGGGATCGCGTTTTCGCAGGATGGATCGCAGGTGTTCTATGCGACCAAGAGCGCCCACGAACCGGCCGGCCGGCTGTATGTCGTCAGCGTCCTCGGCGGCATGCCGCGACCGCTCCTCGACGGCATCGACAGTACGATCACGCTGTCTCCCGACGGACGAAGACTCGCCTTCTATCGCGCCAGCTTTCCCGAGCGCGGGCAGTCGGCACTGGTCGTGGCCGACGTGGACGGCGGCAACCCTCGCGTGCTTGCGGCGACGCGCGGACAGCAGTTCTTCGTGCCCGCATTCTTCGCCGCGCCGTCGTGGTCGCCTGACGGCGCGCGCATTGCCGCGTCGGTGCACGATGCCAGAACCGGCGATGCGGGACTGGTGACCGTCGATGTGACGTCGGGCAAGATCGATCCGTTTCCGCACCGGTTCAAAGACGCCACGTTCACGTCGTGGCTGCCGGACGGTTCGGGGATTCTGTTCGTCGCGGATCAGGTTGACGCGTTCCGGGAGGTGCCGCGCAAAGTGTGGCTGCAGCCCTATCCGCGAGGAGAGCCGCGCCGCGTCACGCCCGATCTGCTCGAGTATCGCAACATCTCCATGCGTGGCGATGGCAGCGCGTTCGTCTCGGTCGGTCTCGATTCCGTGTACTCGTTGTGGCGTGTGCCGCTCGACGGTCAGCAGCCGCAGCGCATCGCGTCGGAGCGATACGACGGTCTGCTCGGCGTGGCGCCGCTCAACGACGGCCGGCTGGTGATCAGCACCGGCGAGCGGGGAAGCTCGCAGCTCGCGATGGTCGATCGCAGCGGAGGCAGCAGGCAGACACTGACGAGAGAAGGCACCAGCATGTGGCCGGCGGTGTCGCCAGACAACACCACGATCGTGTTCGTCTCGAATCGCGACGGGCAGACCGGCGTGTGGCGGATGAACGTCGACGGAAGTCAGCCGCGGCTGCTCGCCCATCTCCCGCGTCCGTCGTGGCTGTCGGTCACGCCCGACGGCCAGTTTGTCGTGTGCGCCTCACTCGGCGACAACGAGCCGGCGACGTGGCGCGTTCCGATCAACGGCGGCCAGCCGACATTGATCGCACCCGGCATCGATCGGCCGGCCGTCTCGCCTGACGGCCGGTTCCTCGCCGGCATCAATGTGGCCTCGTCTGCGGGACAGCTTGCGCTGGTGACGATGCCGCTCGACGGGAGCGGACCACCGAGGGTGCTCGGTACGATCGCGCCGGCGACGGCCAATGGACTCGTGGAATGGACCGCGACCGGCGACGGCATCCTGTATTCCACGGTCGAGCGCGCCAACGTGTGGCTCCAGAAGGTGTCGGGCGGACTGCCGGTGAAGGTCACCAACCTCACCGACCTCGGCATCGTCCGCGGAAAGCTCGCACCCGACGGCGCCAGCCTCATCGTCGCGCGCGGCGTCGCCGAGACCGACGCGTATCTCGTCTCCAATTTCAATTAGATCGTTCGCGTCGTTCGACGATGACTGCACGTGAACGCACCCCCCGCGTGAAAACGCAAGCGCAGTCACAGAAGGTCGTGCATGTCCGCCGCCGGGACGATGAGCGTCCCACCAGCGAACGATCCGAACGTCCCGAACGACACGAACGATTCGTGTTCCTGTTGATTATCAACATGGCGTAGTCTTTGCTCCTGTTGATAGTCCACATGGATGAAGTGCCTTACGGTGCGCTGGACCTCATGGTCCTGAAAACCCTGGACGGACTGGGACCGCTGCACGGCTACGGCATTGCCCGCCGTATCGAGCAGGTGGCCGAAGGCTCGCTCGCGCTGAATCAGGGAACGATCTATCCGGCTTTGCTCAGGCTGGAACAGAAGGGCTGGATCGCCAGCGAGTGGGGCATGAGCGAAAACAATCGCCGCGCGCGCTTCTACGCGATCACGCGCGCGGGGAAGAAACAGCTCGCCGTCGAAGCCGACCTCTGGTCGCGCACGGTGGCGATGATGTCGCGGCTCCTCGAGGAGCAGTCATGATGCGCGTGTTGTGGTCGCGTCTCCGTGCGGTATTCCGTCGAGGTGCGCTGGACGCGCGACTCGACGAAGAAGTGCAAACCCATCTCGACGAGCTCGCGGCGGAGTACATGCGCCGTGGCGCGACACGCGACGAGGCACGCCGCGCCGCGCGACGTGAATTCGGCGGTGTCACGCAGATGAAGGAAGCCCACCGCGACCGGCGTGGGATTCCGCTCCTCGAAACGCTCGGGCAGGACGCCCGCTATGCGGCAAGAGCTCTTCGCCGCCATCGATGGTTTGCCGCGGTGGCGCTGCTCTCGCTGACGCTTGGCATCGCCGGGACGACCACCGTCTTCAGCGTGATGAACGGCGCGATCCTTCGACCGCTTGCCGGTCGCGATGTCGGCGAGCTCGTCGTTCTCGAGCCGCAACGCAATCACGAGCGGTACCTGCTGTTCAATCCGGAATTCGAGGTACTGCGCGAACGGCAGCGAAGCTTGAGCGGCATGTTCGCGGCGGCGGAACAGCCGTTTCTCAAAGTCGAGTTTCCGGGCGAGCCTCCGTCCTATGTCAGGGCCAGTCTCGTGTCGGGCAGCTACTTCGACGTGATCGGCGTCAGGCCGGCAGCCGGTCGTCTCTTGACCGGGTCCGACGACTCGGTGTCTCCCGACACGCCATGCGCCGCAGTGATCAGCGAGTCGCTGTGGAATCGCCGCTTCGCACGCGATGCCAGCGCGATTGGCCGTGTCCTGCGTCTTCGCGACAAGGATTGCGCGATCGTCGGCGTTGCGCCGGCGGCGTTCGCTGGTCATCAACCCGGATCGATCCCTGAGCTGTGGCTGCCGCTGCGCACGGTCAGCGAGCGTCGTGTGCTCGACAGCCAGACGCTGGCGTTTTATTCAGGCGTGATGGGGCGTCTGAATCCGGGTGTGACACGCGACCAGGCGCAGGCCGAATTGACGACCTTGTATCGCGAAATCCAGGCGCTCGAACCGCCGCTGCCTCCAACGATCCGTCAGCCGCCGAAGCCGTCGGAACTGAGCATGCGCGTCGCCGACGGATCGGCAGGTCTCCACAACCTCCGCCGCCAGTATGGCGAGGCGCTCACGATGATGCTCGGCGCGGTGGCGCTCGTGCTCCTCATCGCGGCGATCAACGTCGCGAACCTGCAACTGGCGCGCGGTGCGAATCGCGTGCGTGAGATCGCCACGCGGCTGGCACTCGGCGCAAGCCGCTGGCGGATCATGCGCCAGCTCGCAACCGAAGGCGCGGTGATCGCGCTGGCCGGGGGCGCGTCTGGCGTCAGTCTGGCCGTGCTCCTGACACCAGTGTTGACGGCAATGGTGTTCGGCGCGCGCGCAGCCGCCCTCGACGTATCGCTCGACGTCCGCGTGCTGGCGACCGCCGGCGCGGCCACGATGCTCACCGCGATCGTCGTCGGCGTGATTCCCGC
>Ga0075431_100003837_pt1 | contig 14612 bp, 11 predicted proteins | sample RhiMetdeltSRZDD5_FD_75297 | JGI IMG/M metagenome (GOLD analysis project Ga0075431, IMG submission 75297) | Populus rhizosphere microbial communities from Tennessee, USA - Rhizosphere MetaG P. deltoides SRZDD5 | ecosystem: Host-associated > Plants > Roots > Rhizosphere > Soil | place: USA... | reverse complement strand
ACGGGAGCGGGTCACCCGCAATGAAAGTTGTCGAAGAATGCTTTGGATCGATCAACTTCGCTCGAGTCTTGGCGTATTCCTTCGAGAGCAGACCTTCGGTGGGAACAGTCACGAATGCAGGATCGGCGTAATACGTGTCGCGATCCGCGTAGGCAAGTTTCATGGCTTCAATGACGGTGTGGAGATAGTCGGCGCTGGCGTAACCCATCGCATGAAGGTCGAAGTTCTCGAGAATATTCAACGTCTGCAACAAAACCGGACCCTGACTACCGAAACCGTGTTTGTAAACCGTGTAACCACGGTATGTGGTCTTTGCCGGTTCTTCGATTCGCGCGAAAAACTCCGCGAAATCGGGCAACGCGAATGGCGCACCGTTTTTCTGCAGAAACGCGACCATTTCCTTGGCGAGTTCGCCTTTATAGAACAGATCGCGGGCAGCGGCGATACCGGCAGCTCTGCCTTTTGACTTGGCAGCGCGTTCGGCGTCCACCATGCGGCGCAATGTTCTTGCCAGCGTCGGCAGTTTGATGGTCTCACCGGGCTTGTACATCGAGCCATCGGCTTTCAACCAGTACTTCCGATTGTCTGGCCAACGCTCAAAGAATTTGAGCTGATTGCGGATCGATTGCGCAGTGCTCTGGCGCATCGGGAAGCCTTTTTCGGCGTACTCGATTGCGGGCGTAGCGACTTCCTCAAAACTCATCGTCCCCCACTTTTCGAGGACTGTAAGCGCCGCATGAATGGCGCCCGGCACAACAGCCGGATCGAGGCCCTCGCCATCCAGAGTTTTGTTCCGCGACCGATACCACTCGACGTTCACCGCACCTGCTGCCCAGCCCTGGCCAACGACTGACGTCACCTTGTTTTCCTTTTTCGGGTAAACAAGCACGAGGGCTTCGCCGCCCAGGCTGTAGAGATCCTGTTCGAGAACGCCGCCGGCAAGCAACGATGCAGTACCCGCGTCGAAGGCATTGCCGCCTTTCAGCAGAATGCCGAACGCAGCGGCTGTCGTCAGCGGATGCCCCGTAGACACGCCGGCAGACGGTCCTGTGACCGCAGGTCGCAGCGCCGATCCGGCCGGCTGTCGATCCTGAACAGGTACTTGCGCCACAACGAAGACGCTAGATCCTGAAGCACAACAACAAAGGATCGACAACAGCATCAACAACAACGCTCGCGAGACAGGCATAAGTGGACCTCCAGTCGAGGGTTTTCCTTAAAACCTTATAAATATCAGTTCGAACGTGGCAGTTGACCAGCGAAAAATGCTCGCAATTTCGGGGACGCACACCCTGGAATTTCGGGGACGCACACCCAAATTGGCGATGCGAATTGGGGACGTACACCTGACTCCTCTGAATGCAAGTGTATGAATTCAGGCACACCTCCCCTCCAATTTAGGTGTGCGTCCCCGAAATTCGCGGCACGAAAGTGAGGTGTGCGTCCCCACTGAGTTCTGGTGTGCGTCCCCAAAATTCACCGTAGTAGAATCCCAACCGTGCGCACATTGGTATTGGCTCTTCTTGCATTGATACCTGTTGGATCCGCGGCGTGGTTGTTCAGTCTGGATGGCACAAGCTCTCGGCTGGATCCCGCACCCCGCAAAATCGCATCGGCAGTTCGGCTGAGCCTGAGTTCCCCTGCGAGCGTTGTTCGAATGGGCGAACCGGCAAAACTGAAGGTGACGATTACGAATGAGGCGGCTGATCCGGTTTATGTCACTACGAACATGGATCCGTTCGTGTCGGGAACAGGACTTCTTCGAAACTACTACTTCACGATGACCGGACCCTGTAAGCCGCGCGTCCCCAACAGGGCGACCCTGAATTTCGGTTTCGGCAGTTTCGGTGAGCGCGATTTGCTCAATGTGCGAGCGATTGCGCTGTTAGGTAAGAATCAGTCGTACAGCGGCGATCTCCCATTGGAGACCTGGGAGACGCTGGCGAGTCAGCCCGATCGATGCTGGATTCAGGCGCATTATCGAGGCGAGGCGCCGCCGGGAGAATTCTCACATCCGTTTGTTTCGCAGAGTCTGCATTCCAACTTCGTCGAGGTGATGATCACACCCTGAGTAAGGTCCGAATGGCTTCGAGGAGCCTGCCTTCCGTCGGCAGGTAATCGTCTTCAAGAGCATAGGGAAACGGCGTATCGAAGCCTGTCACTCGGACGATCGGGGCGTCCAGACTCCAGAAAGCGCGCTCGACGATCTGAGCCGTCAATTCCGCGCCGTATCCGCAGGTGCGCGGCGCTTCATGAACGACAATTGCGCGATTCGTCTTCTCGACAGACGCGATGATGTGGTCGATATCCAGAGGCAGCAAGGTACGCACGTCGATCACTTCGACAGAGATTTTCTCTTCCGCGGCACGTTGCGCCGCCCGCAACGACAAGGGCACGGTTGCGCCGTAAGTAATCACGGTGAGATCTGAACCTTCTCGAACCGTACGAGCTTTCCCAACCGGAATCGTGTAATCGGTCTCAGGCACTTCCGTTCTTTCGGTTCGATAGATGCTCTTGGGTTCAAAAAAGATGATGGGATCTTCGTCCCGCATTGCCGCCAGGAGCAATCCCTTCGCGTCGTAAGGATTCGACGGCATCACGACTTTCAAACCCGCCGTGTGCACGAAGTAACTTTCGGGGCTTTGGGAATGACAGTGGCCACCTTTCACCCCGCCACCCGAGGGCATTCGAACGACAGTCGGACACGAGAACTGTCCGCCCGACCGGTACCGATACTTCGCCAGTTCGTTCACGATCTGATCGAAGGCAGGATAAACAAAGTCTGCAAACTGGATCTCCGCGACAGGCCGCAAGCCGTAAAGACACATGCCGATCGCGGAACCGATGATTCCGACTTCCGAAAGCGGAGTATCCAGAACTCGATCGACGCCGAATTCGTCGAGCAAGCCATCAGTCACGCGAAAAACTCCACCCAGCTTTGCAACGTCCTCGCCAAGCACGACGATGTCGGAATTCCTGCGCATCTCCACCTTCAGGGCATCGTTCAAAGCCTGCACCATGGTCATTGAACTCATGGCGCCTCCGCGGTCCGGCGTTGCTGAAGCAACTCGTCTCGTTGCTCGCTCAGGTGCCGCGGCAGTTGCGCGTACACATCTTCGAAAAGGCTTTCCAGAGGAGGCTTGTTTTCGGCGGAAGCTTCGGCCACGACGGAGTCGATGTCGCGTGCCAGCTCTTCGCGTAACTTGCGGTCCCTAGCGGAATCCCACACACCATGACTCTCGAGTTCACGCCGCAGTATCTCGATTGCATCGCGGCTCCGCCACTCGGCAACTTGCTCATCCGGACGATAGCGGCGTGGGTCATCCGACGTGGTATGAGATCCGAGACGATAGGAGACCGCTTCGATCAACGTCGGCCCTTCGCCGGCGCGGGCGCGAGCGAGAGCCCGCTCCGTGGTTGAATAAACGGCGTTCGCATCATTGCCATCGATCCGGATCCCCCCGAAGCCGTATGCCTCCGCCTTGACTGCGATCGTCTTGGACGCGGTTTGCATTTCCAGAGGAAGGGAGATCGCGTATTGATTGTTCCGGCAAAGAAATACAACCGGCAGTCGATGCACGCCGGCGATGTTCATGCCCGCATGAAAGCCATCCGATGATGTCGCGCCATCGCCGAACAGCACCAGAACCGCCTCCGGACCCTTTCTAAGTTTGGCGGCATACGCCAGTCCGACAGCGTGCGGGATTCCGTTCCCGACGGGAGTTGACACCGACGCAATGCGTAACTGTTTCGAGGCAATATGGGTCGGCATTTGCCGGCCTTTGCAGGAATCGCCGCGCGTTCCCAGCAACTGAGAAAGGTAGTCGCGCATGCCGACACCGCGAGCGAACAGTGCGCCGGTGCTGCGGTAATCGGGGAAAAGCCAGTCGGTATCTCGCAGGGCCACAGCACCGGCGACGGCGATCGCTTCTTCGCCCTCGGACGTTGCATAGATGGAGATTCGACCCTGACGATGCAGTGCGATTACTCGAGCTTCAAACAATCTGGTTTGAACGAGCGTTCGATAGACTTTCAGAAGTACAGACGGCGCAATCTGGGCGGACATGCGATTCAGAGTATACGTGCATCACAGCGAATCGCAGCTATACTTGCCCGCACAATGCACGCGCCGATACTTGCTGCGTTCATGATCGCAGCGCTGACTGGATTCCCGTCGAAGCCGATCACCATTATCGCTCCGGCGAATCCTGGCGGCGGATGGGACCAAACCGCCCGGCAGATTCAACAGGTGCTCGTTTCGCAGCACATCGTTAACGTACCCACTGAAGTGGCGAATCGTCCGGGCGCCGGCGGCACGATCGGTCTGGCGGAATTCATCACCACCAATCGCAACGATCCACACAGCATCCTCGTCCTCGGACGCGTGATGATGGGCGCCATCCTCACGAATCACAGCGCGGTCACGCTGAGCGAAACAGTTCCGCTGGCGCGATTGCTCAATGAATACGAAGCGATTGCGGTTCCGGCGAATTCCAAATACCAGACCTTCACTGAATTGATCGATGACTTCAAAAAAGAACCGGAGCGCGTCAGCTGGGGCGGCGGATCCGCCGGCGGCACGGATCATATTCTCGTCGGAATGCTCGCTCAGGCAGCGGGAGTATCACCAAAACGGATCAACTACATTGCGCACTCGGGCGGCGGCGAAGCCGCGGTAGCGGTGATGGGCGGCCACGTGACAGTCGGGGTCTCCGGCTACGGCGAGTGGAAACCACACGTGAAATCCGGACGCGTCCGCTTCCTGGCCGTGTCGTCACCGACACGTTTCGCTGGAGACACAACGCCGACTATTCTTGAGAGCGGCCTTGATGTCGTTATCGCGAACTGGCGAAGTGTTGCGGCGCCACCGGGAACAAATGATGAACAGCGAGGCTGGTGGATCGATGCGTTTGAAAAGATGCGCGGGAGCGACCAATGGCAACAAATCCTTCGCCAGAACGACTGGGAAGACAGTTTCCTCAGCGGCCGCGAGTTCGATGTGTTTTTGGCAGATGAAACGCGTCGTAACGCCGAGACCCTGAATGCCATGGGACTTGTGCCTAATCCAAGCGCATATCCTTACTTTATAGCCCTCGGTCTGATCGTCTCGCTAGTTTGGCTATGGCGCAGTTCCCCCGCCACAATATCGGTTCAACCGTCCATCGACTGGCGAGGATTCGGCATCACCGCCGCGGTCGTTCTTGGTTATGTCCTGCTGTTCGAGCGTATTGGTTATGTCTTCACGACGGCTTGCCTGGTTTTCCTGACGTCGCGGATCCTGCGCAGCCGCGCGTGGGTTCGTGATGTCACCGCAAGCATCGCAGTCAGCGGCTCCCTGTATCTGGTGTTCGAAGTCCTTTTGAAGAAGGGACTGCCATGAATCAGCTGTTGGCCGGTTTTCTGACCGCGCTGAGTCCGGTCAATCTGCTTGCCGGCCTCATCGGTGTAACGGTCGGAACCGCCATCGGTGTGCTGCCTGGCATTGGCCCCGCGCTTACGATTTCGTTGTTGCTTCCAATCACCTACGGTGTAGACCCCACGACCGCATTCATCATGTTCGGCGGCATCTATTACGGCGCCATGTATGGTGGTTCAACGACGTCGATTCTCGTCAGGATGCCGGGAGAAGCCGCGAGTGTCGTGACCTCACTCGATGGATTTCAGATGGCGAAAAACGGGAGGGCGGGCGCCGCACTGGCGACAGCGGCAATCGGTTCTTTTGTCGCCGGCACTTTTGCCACGTTCATGTTGATGCTGTTGGCGCCCGTGCTCGTCAACTTCGCGCTGCGATTCGGCCCACCTGAATACTTCGCACTCATGATACTGGCGCTGACGACGGTTTCCGGCTTGTCGGGCGATTCGGCTCCGAAGGCGATGTTCTCAACCATGCTGGGACTTGGTCTCGGAATCGTAGGAATCGATATGCAAAGCGGACAGGCTCGACTGACGTTCGGCATCCCTTCACTGCTCGGAGGAATCGACGTCGTCGTCGCCGCTATCGGTTTCTTCGCCATTGGCGAGGTGCTCTGGGCCGCCGCGACCCGCGAACGGCCGGACGAGACGATCTCCACTGTTGGAGGGCTCCGCATGACGGCGGAAGAATGGCGCCGATCCTGGCCGGCATGGATTCGTGGATCATTGATCGGGTTTTTCGTCGGCGTTCTGCCGGGGGCAGGAGCTACCGTGTCGACTTTTCTGTCGTACAGCACGGAGCGAAAAGCTTCGAAGAACCCCTCGGAATTCGGAAAAGGCGCAATCGAAGGAGTCGCCGGACCTGAAGCCGCCAACAATGCAAGCGCCGGCGGAAGTATGGTCCCGCTTCTCGCCCTCGGAATCCCAGGTTCGGGTACGACCGCTATCATGCTAGCGGCTTTTCAACTGTATGGTTTGCAACCCGGTCCGCTGCTGTTTGCAGAAAAGCCCCAGTTGGTTTGGGGACTTATCGCCAGCCTCTATATATCGAACGCGTTGTTGCTTGCGTTGAACCTTCCTCTCGTCGGCATCTGGGTCAAGCTGCTCCGGATTCCTCAACCATTGTTGTTTGGATCAGTTCTCGCATTTTCGACACTCGGCGTTTACACGATCAATCACAACTCTTTCGACCTGATCGTCGTTTGGGTTCTTGGAGTCCTCTCATTCTTCATGCGGCTGTACGACTTTCCGATCGCTCCCGCGATTCTAGGCCTGGTCCTCGGTCCGCTCGCGGAGCAGGAGTTTCGAAAATCGATTGCGATCTCGGTAGGTGATCCGACAATTTTTCTCACACGACCGATCTCCGTGACGATTCTTATTGTTGCTTCAATCGTCCTAATTCGTGCGATAGTGCCAGTACGCAGCAGCAATGACGGAAAACTTCCATGATTTCGCATTCCGCACTCGAACGAAACGTCAAAAACCGCTCGCTATCCTGATGATTCCAATGGAAGGGGACTTGCAACTGTCTACCGGCTTTAAAGGTGGAGGCATTCAGCGTGACTGAAGCGAAATTTGTTGGAGTCGATGTTAAGGGGAACAGTATCGAGGTCGCGGTCCGACCTACAGACGAACTGTGGACAGCGCACGCCGGAGATGAGGGCGTGGCGGAAGTGGCGGATCGGCTGAACTCTCTGCGTCCGGAATTAGTCGTACTCGAAGCTCGCGGGCGATGGGAGCTACCGGTTGCAGGTGCCCTGGCGACGATGGGGTTGCCGTTCGCGATGATCCCTCCGAACAGCATTCGCGATTTCGCGCGCGCTCTCGGACGAACGCGCCGCGACGATCAATTGCAGGCAGGCTTGCTCGCCAGATTTGCCGAACTCGTCCACCCCGATCCACAAAACGTTCCGACCGAAGTCGTTCAACACCTGACGGAACTTCAGAATCGCCGCCGCGAATTGTTGGAGATGGTCACTCTCGAACGCACTAGACTGAATCCGGCCAGTCCCGTGATCAACAAAGACGTGCAGAGCCATCTCCAGTTCCTGGAAAAGGCTCTGGCCTTTATGAGCGAACAATACAATCGCACGGTCCGTCTCGGTCGCGTCTGGAGATAGCTTCGCTTATTTCGTCAGCGGCTTGAGAATCTGGTCGAGCAGAGCGGGTTGCCCGTTCCTCTCGAGTGCCGGATTCTTTTCCCCATCCCGATAATCAAGCTTGTACGTCGAGAAACGCTTTCCGTTCAACACCAGCAATTCCAGTGAGCCGGTGTCCTTTGCGTTGCCAATCGCCTCTCGAAGAACATCCGGACTGAACTGCCGGCCATTAACGGCGGTGATCTTCATGCCAGGCCCGATACCGGCTTTCGCCGCCGGCGTGTCGGTCAAGACATCCACAACACTGCCATCCGAACTCAATCGCAACCCAATGGAATAGGCGACGTTCACGCTGTCTCCGATCCCTTCCAACATTCTCTGAACGGGAGAAATCGTTTCGGTATACGCCAATCGATAACCACCGGCCTCAATACCACCCAATGGAGCGCGCTTCGTTCCGGTCTTGTAGACGCGCGTTTCGAAAAAACCCTTCCAGTCATACGGGACGATACCGTTTAGAACCTCGGCAAGGTTGTCGAACGTGTACGGCTTCACTTCAGGCGCGCCACTCGGACCGCCATGAAAAACGCGCAGGAAATCTTCGATGGATTTCTTTCCCTGGCTCTGTTTGCGGATTGTTGTGTCCACTTCGAGCCAAAGGAGTGTGCCTTCATCGTAAAAATCCGTGCCTCGCCGTTTCGAATCCCAATCGCTCCGAGCGTTGTAGAGTAACTGCGCCGCGACAGCGGTATCTGCCAGCGATCGCCACTCGCGGCCCGATCGATTGTCGAGCGTGGCGCTGCTCAAAGCGATGAAATCGCGAATCTGCTCCGGACTGGCAAGGCCGGCACGCGCGGTTAAGACCATTCCGAGATATTCGGTAAGGCCTTCATAAACCCAGAGCAGCTCCCCTTTCATCGGTGTCTGGAAGTCAGGCGTTGCCAGGCCTTGAGGACGCCGGTACTTGCCGTTCCATGAATGCACGAACTCATGCGGCAATAAGCTGGAGCCGGCAAGATGGATCATGTCGTCGGTAAGAAAAGCCTCGCGGGCCTGATTGTCGCTCGACTCATGGTGTTCGAGACCGAAGTGCGCGATTTGATCGCTCAGCGCAAGAAGAAAGTGATATTCGCGGTAGTGCGTCGAGTTGCCGAACAGCGCGAGAGTTTCTTTGATAAGTTGCCGGTATTTTGCAATTAGCTCGGGGCTGGCATTCAACGCTTCATCGCTGTCGGCGGCGACATCCAGGTAATGTGCCGGCTTCGCTCCCGGACTCAACTCGAAACGACGGAAATGCCTCCCTGCGAGAACAGGCGAGTCGACGAGAGTCGTCAGAGAGACCGTTTTGAATTCCGTAGTGTTGCCGGCATCCGTTCTTGAAATCGGCAATGCTGTACCGAACTTCCAGTCTGGAGGTAGCCGGAGTTGCGCGTTGACCTCTACGTCATCCGAAGCCTTACCTTCGGGATAGAGAATGAGTTGATTCCAGCTGAGGATTGCCAATTCTGAAGTCGCGGACGCGGCGGAACTGAATCCTTCTGAACTCGGTGTCGATAGAAGCTCCATCTTCACATCGACCGAGGATGCTCCTGGCGGTACGGTGACATGGAAGGCGTACATTTCAACCGCGTCGCGCGTCCACTCGATGGGTCGCCCGGCTGCTGAAATCTTTAAGCCCGCGAGATCCGTGATAGGCCCGGTCGGACCATGTTCGCCTGGAATCCATTTAGGATAAACAAGCGTGAACGGACCGGGGGTCGCGGGGATGGACATCTCCGCATAGAAGATTTTTCTTGGGGCCTGAGTAGCGTCGACGTGCAAGGAGATCGGTGCTGCGACCGCGGAAACCGCGATGCAGACGGCGACCAACACGACGTTTACAAGTCGAACGAATCGTAATTTCACCATTCATTCAGTCTATCCAACGACTCCTTGCACTTCCAGTTGGCGCCAGCCTATAGTTGAATTGCGATGATTTTGTCGCGCAACGGGTTTGGAACCTCCTCGTCTCTGTTCGGAGAGTGTCGAGCACATTGAGTCCTTTCCACACATGGCCCCGAGATTCCTAACACAAATTTCAATCTCGAGTTCTAGGTAACAGACATGTCGAAAAAAATCTTTGTAGGAAATCTGTCGTTCAATACGACGGAAAACGATCTCGATGCCTTCTTCCGACAGGTTGGCGCCGTTGAGTCCGTCAGCATCATCACAGATCGGATGACGGGTCGATCGAAGGGGTTCGGCTTTGTGGAAATGAGCGATGAAGATGCCGATGCAGCGATCACCAGACTAAACGGGGCCGATCTCGGCGGCCGTAATCTCACAGTGAATGAGGCGCGCCCTCCGGCTAAGAGAGAGTTTGGTGGCGGCGGCGGTGGCGGCGGTAGAGGCCGGGACCGGCGCGGCGGCGGCGGCGGACGTTACTAAGCCATCTTCCTGAACATTTCAATGAAATGGCGCGCCTGCGGAGAAAGCGGGCGCCCTTTCAGTCTGACAATTCCATAGACCCGGCGGGGAAAGTATTTCTTCACGGAAATGACCTCCAGACGATCGCGTGAAGTCAGGCAGACATTCATCACGATCGACACACCGAGATCAAGCTCCACGTAACGTTTGATCACCTCCCAGCCACCCATTTCGAGCCGCACTTCGTAATGAAGGCCATGCTGCAGGAATACCATTTCCACCTGGCGCCAGGTGCTCAGGTGCCTGGGGGGCAGAATCAGCGGATACTTGCTGATCTGCCGCAGATTCACATTCCGTAACTTCGCCAACGGGTGTCCGGACGCCGTGATCAAGACCGGATCGAACGCGACTACCGGTTCGAATTCGATATCCGGAGGTGTGTCGAGCAGCGGGCCGACGGCGAAGTCCACGCGGCGGTCGCGCAATTGTTGTAATCCGTCCAATCCGGTCACATTGTTCAAAGCCAGCGAAATTCCGGGATGGGATTCGGTAAACTTCTGCACCGTCGCTGGCAGCACGTAATGAATTGTGGATTCGCCGGCTGCGATCGCCAGTCTTCCGCGCTCGACGTTGTTGCGTCGCGCGTCAAAGTCTCGATCGAGATCGCGGAGTCCTTCGACTAGCGGCCGGGCCAAGTCGTACAGTAACGCGCCTTCGGGTGTCAGTTCGAGCCGGGGTCCACGCCTCTCGAAAAGAGTGGCGCGAAACTCACGCTCCAAAGCTTTCACCTGAATGGAAACGGTAGGCTGCGCCAGACTGAGCCGAAGCGCGGCTTTTGACACGCTTCGTGTTTCGACAACTGCGCAGAATCCGCGCAGCTGTTGGAAGCGGTTTTGTTTGTATCGGAAGATGTCCATGAGCATTGAGTGTATCAATACTCATGATTGCCATAATTAACTTTGTCTATACAATCGAGCGGCCTATAACTGTGGGTAACTATGAATAAAAAGCTCTCCGCCCTGTTGTCTGAAGTTCCTCCCAGGCCCGACCACAATCCGGTACGAAAAGCTATCGAGACAGCTAAAGACATGCCTGATGTCGCCGCCGCGCTGCGCCTGTTCAGCAGCATGCCGCCTTCGACGGCGGTTCTGGCAAACCCAGTGAGACATCATCATCAGGTCGACTGCGCGGGCACGCCGATCGAACTGGAAATCCGGTCGTTCACGGTTCGGGGCCGGTTGTTCGAAGAAGACATCGTCAGCGGGAAGGCGGACGCCGTTCAGGTCATCTTCGTTGGGCTCTTCGGGCGGCCGCCTGAAAACGATGAAGCGCGGGCGTTCCGCAAAGTCATCGCCGGAGCATTCGAATCGGCGCTGGACGAACCGCTTCGAAACGCCGCTGAGTTCGTAAAACAATTCCCATCGGTCCCCCCCGACATCGTCGCACAACATTGGGCGAGCGTGCGAAAAGCTTCAAAACCCGTCGGTGCGATTAATGCCGCGAGACCGGCCGATGCACTGCTTGCGGAAATGATCGAAGTCCACATGGAGAACGTGGCTGTTTCCGCGGCTGCCTCTTACATGAGGAGTTTGTTGGCGGCGGCATCGCGGCTGACGGCAAAGGATCTGGTCAAGCGGACGCTAAAATTCATCAACGAATTGGATTTGTCGGATCCGTTTCGAGTGGTTTTCAGTTTGTTGCTCAGGCGCGCCGTCAACGATGATGAAGCGCGTATCCTCGGTCAACTCGGCGCGATTCAGGTGCACCATGGCTCTGCCGGCTCGAACATGGTGGCTCGATATTTTGCCGCACTGCATACGCGATCGATTTCGGATCTCTTCACCGCCAGTCAGATGGCGCTCGACTGCGGCCGGCATTTCGGTGCGATCAGTGACATGACCGATTTCGTCCGTCAACTCGAACGCACACCAAAGGCAAAACGAGACGAAGCGATACGCGCGCGCATTCTCAAAGGTAGTCTGCCGACATTCGGTCATCCTGAGATCGCGGCGGCCGGACGCGAGAATCGCCTGGAGGCGGATCCGCGGCCGGCATTGTATCTGTCGCCGCTGTTCGAAGCGATTGACTCCGGATCCGTTACTGTCAGTGCCGAAGTCGCAAAGCGGGCGACGATGGTCGAACGGATCTATCAAATCGCCCTCGCTGAGGGTGTGGAGAAATCCGGGAGCACAGCTCGTCTTCGGCTCACACCGAACACCGACTTTGGCGCATGGCTCGTTCAGGAAGTACTCGGCATCGAGGAACCGGACCGTACGCTGCTTTCATACTCGTATCGGGGCTTCGGATGGATGATGGACGTTCGGGAACAATTGCAACAACCGATCATCCGTCCGGTGATTCCGCCTGACCCGCGCATCATCCCAAGCGAAGCAGGAAATGCCGTAATTCCTGAAATCATTTCAACGGTGCATACACGTTTGGTTTCTGGCGGGGCGTTTCAGAAAAGACCGAAATGATTGTAGGAATCGATCACGTTCAGCTCGCAATGCCGGCTGGTCTTGAGGATAAGGCGAGGGAGTTCTATGCGGGCGTGTTAGGAATTCCCGAAGTTCCTAAGCCCGCGGAGCTTGCGGCGCGCGGCGGAGCCTGGTTTGAAAACGAAACGGTAAAGATTCACCTCGGGGTCGAGGCTGATTTCCGGCCGGCGAGAAAAGCGCATCCTGGTCTTCTTGTCGATAACCTCTCGGCTGTCGCCCGCACTCTTACAGATTCCGGTTACGACGTTCGGTTCGAGAATTCCCAACACGCTTACACCGACGATCCTTTCGGCAACCGGCTCGAACTTATCCAAAATCCTGCCTGAGCCGCGCTACACCAAATATGACTTTTTTTCCATTTTAATTAAGAATTTACTTTTGTTTTACCGCTCTTGAAATATACTGCCCCGCGACAAACGGGAAATCCCAGTGGGCCTCCCGTCGTAACAACCCAACCCTCAAGTCACGGATGACGCTTGTTCCTGCGGTTGTTTCATGTCGTATCTGCAGTCCCGCTGCAGTTTTGTCAGCCGACGGCGGTTTTTTCGCCGAATCAGACCAAAACAACCGAGGTTTTAAAATGAGATTGTTTAAGCAAGACGCGACCGGTGTATGTCTGTATGTTCTTACGGCTTTCTTACTAATTGCGACGGCGGCTCAATCAGTTTACGCGCAGAGTGGACATATCGCGGTCGAAGCAGAGGCCGGAACAATAAGGGGCGACATGGCTCTCTACCCCGATCCGGCAGCAAGCGGCGGACTCTACATAGACGCTGGGAACTTAGACTCATTCGCGTTATACGTTATCAATGCCCTGGCCGGACGCTATGTCATCTGGGCGCGGGTCCTAGCGCCAAGCAGCAGCCAAAATGAGTTGTATGTCTCCGTGGACGGCGGCGTGCCGGAGGCGTTTGTTGTTCCTTCGCCTTCAGCGAACTATCAATGGTTGCGGGTCAATGGCACATCGGATCCGAGATATTTCGACCTGAGCCAAAGCGTTCACACCTTCAAAGTTGCGGCAAAAGAGCTCGGAACGAGACTCGACCAGATCGTTATCACGAAAGATCTCTTTTTCTCCCCAACAGCAACTGCAGCAACCACCACTACCGCTGCAACGACGACATCGACGACGAATACGGCTCCAGTTGTGAACGCCGGTCCGAATAGATCGACAACGGTCGGTGCGACCATTCAGCTGAACGGTACCGCCACGGACGATGGACGCCCAAACGCATTGACAGTGGAGTGGGACACGTACAGCGGCAATGCCTTCGCCAATTTTGCGTCCCCACAGTCCGCGAGCACCGCGGTGACTTTTCCCGTAAGGGGCGTGTACGTTTTACGTTTTACCGCGACTGACGGCGCATTGACGACAAGCGACGACGTGACCATTACAGTCACGACGGCGGCCACCGGGTCGACAGGTTCTACAACCACAGGCTCCACGGGATCCACAACCTCCACGGGGTCCACGACCTCTACGGGATCCACAACCTCTACAGGGTCCACAACCTCTACGGGGTCAACAACAGGCTCAACAAGCTCGACTTCGACAACCAATCAGGCGCCGGTTGTGAATGCGGGCGCCGACACAGCTGCGATCTTCCTCGCTCCATTTGTGCTTACTGGCACCGCCAGCGACGATGGCCGTCCGAACGGCACGTTGAGTGTGCAGTGGTCGAATGCGGGTGGCCCTGGATCAGTTCTGTTCGAATCACCCCAAGCTATCAGTACGAGTGTGCGTTTCGGCACGACCGGAACCTACCGTCTACGGCTGACCGCTAGTGACGGGGCCTTGACCTCGAGCGATGACGTGCTCGTCACCATCGTAGAGACGGCGTCGCAGTTGCCAACGGGCTCCACCTCATCCGGCTCCACTTCATCCGGCTCCACCACTCCATCCGGCTCCACCACTCCTTCCGGCTCCACCACTTCATCCGGCTCCACCTCGTCGGGCTCAACAGCGGATACCACCCCGCCAAATGTCGGTATCACCGCACCGACGCAAGGTCAGTCGGTTTCCGGAACGATCAGCGTGAGCGCCACCGCCAGCGATAACGTTGGAGTGGCCGGCGTCCAGTTCCAGTTGGACGGATCGAATTTGGGTAGTGAGGATACGACGTCGCCGTATTCCGTTTCGTGGAACACTGCGGCATATCAAGGCAGCCACAATCTGACGGCAATCGCTCGCGATCAG
>Ga0075431_100003836_pt1 | contig 14613 bp, 16 predicted proteins | sample RhiMetdeltSRZDD5_FD_75297 | JGI IMG/M metagenome (GOLD analysis project Ga0075431, IMG submission 75297) | Populus rhizosphere microbial communities from Tennessee, USA - Rhizosphere MetaG P. deltoides SRZDD5 | ecosystem: Host-associated > Plants > Roots > Rhizosphere > Soil | place: USA... | reverse complement strand
AGTAGCCGAGGTAACCCTCGAGCAGCGCGAGCAGCAGCATCGTGACGCCGATGTAGTACGTGAGGTCTCGCGGCTTCCTGAACGCGCCCGTGAAGAAGATCCGCAGCATGTGCAGCACGATCGCGGCGATGAAGACGTCGGCTGCCCAGTGGTGGGTCTGCCGCATCAGCAGCCCCGCGCGCACCTTGAACGAGAGGTCGACGGCGGAGCGGTAGGCGACGCTCATCTCGTGCCCGTGGAGCGGGGCGTACGTGCCGGTGTAGTACGTCGAGGCCGTGCTCGGCTCGAAGAAGAGAGTCAGGTAGATCCCGGTGCCGACGAGGATCACGAAGGAATAGAGGGCGACCTCACCGAGCAGGAACGACCAGTTGTCGGGGAAGACGTAGCGGAGCGCCTTCTTCAGGAACGGCGCGGTCCCGCTCCGCTCGTCGACGAACCGAACGACTCCGCGGATCACGTCGACGGCCCCGTGCTCGGCTTGCGCATGCGCACGCCCCACCAGGACGGGCCCACCGGGCCGGAGAAGTTGCCCCGCGCCCGCAGCGCTCCGCTTGGATCGACGTAGAGCGGCAACTGCGGCAGCGGCCGGCCGGCCGGCCCGAAGATGACGTTGCCGCCGCGGGTCGGGTCGAACGTCGAGTAGTGGCAGGGGCAGACGAGGGCCGGCCCGGGCTCGACGAGCGGGAAGGTCGGCTTGCGATAGAGGGCGACGGCGCAGCCGGCGTGCGTGCAGATCTTCGAGTACGCGACGACGCCGCCCGGCGCCCAGTCGCGGCGCTGGGACGGCAGGTGGAGCTGCGACGGCTCGAAGCGGACGACGACGAGCGGCGAGCCAAGCTCCTCCTTCGACGCGCGGTCCGCGTAGGCGGTGTAGAACGTCTCGGTCTCGATCTCGTCGAGCAGGAACGGCTTGCCGGCCTCGTCGACGAGCCGCCTGCCGCGCCGCCACGGCGTCTCGTAGAACGGGTCGGTGTCGAGGAACGGCCCGAGCGAGAGCGCCGGCACGACGAGCGCCGCGCCGAGGGCGCCGACCGCGGTGCCCCCACCCGCGAGCAGCAGCCGCTTGCGCGTGAACCGGTCGCCGCTCTCCTGAACGAGCTGCGCGATCTCCTCCTCCGCCTCCGGATGGCGAGGCAGCGGATACTCCTCCTCATGCTCCTCGTCGTCGACGAGGCGCTTCCCGATCACGCCGAGCGCGGCGCCGAGCAGCGCGAACGCGAGCCCGAGCGCCAAGCCGAGGTACTGGGTTTGATGCTCGAGGTGGTTGAAGGAGTAGACGGCGATGAAGCCGGCCGCGGCGCAGGCCGCACCGAGCAGCAGCGCAAGCACGAGCCACTCGGCGCGTGGATCGGGCTGCCCCGCTTCGACGAGCCGCTCGGGCTCGGCGACCAGAGGCCGGCGGCGCTTCCGTCCCAACAGCAGCACGCCGGCGGCTATCGCCCAACGTTTGAGCGCGTTCAGTTGTGCGCCCTCCTCCCGATCGCCAGACATACCCCGATCAGAACCACCGCCGCCATCAGCCACGTAACGAGCCCTTCAGGGACCGGGCCGATGCGGCCGAGGTTCCAGCCGCCGCGGTCATCCGGGTGCTTCGCCCACTCCACGTAAGCGACGATCGCGTTCAGCTCGTCGTCGCTGATCTGGCCTTCGCTGAACTTCGGCATCAGATAGGGGCCGACCCGCACCGCCTCCGCGATCTGCACGGCGGTCGCCTGGTGGAGCGGCGGCGCGACGGCGTTCGGCACGTAGCCGCCTTCGGCCACCACCTGGTGGCAGCCGGCACAGTGGTCGGTGAAGAGCTGGAGCCCGCGCGAGATCTCGCTGCGCTTCGGTTCGGGCTTCGGGATCGGCGGCCCCTTCCCTAGCGACGAGACATAGGCGACGAGCGCCGCGATCTCCTGCTTGTTGAACGGTGATTGGGTGTGGCGCGGCTGGTCGTAGGGGTCTTGAAGCGGCATGTAGCCGGTCGTGAGGTAGAAGTCGGCCGCCTGCGCTCCGACGCCCTTCAGCGGCGGCCCAAGCCCGTGGAGGCCGAGAGCGCCCGTCGGATGCGACGTGGACGTGACGCCGCTGCCGTTCGGGCCGTGGCAGCTCAGGCAGTGCTCGGCGTAGAGCTCCTTCCCCTGCTCGACACTCGCGCCGCCGCCGGGCTGCGCCCCCGCGGCGCCCGGCAGCGCGAGCGCGACGGCGACCGTTGCGAGCGCCTTCTTCACGCGGGTTGGCAAGGCGGCTCGTGGACGACGGCGGCGACCCCCCCGAGAACGATCGCGACGAGAAAGAGCAAGTTTCCGAGCACCGCGGCAACCGCGAAGAAGTGGCGCCGCCCGTCGGGGGCGGCGTCGTCGTACTGGACCGCGCGGGTCTCCCAAAGCGTCTCGAGCGCCGCAGCCTCCGCGAGCACGACGAGCACGACCCCGACGCCCAGCAGCGACAATTGCCACGCCCGCACGTCGACCCCGAGCACCGCGTTCGCGGCTCCGCAGCGAGCGACCGCCACGCCGAACCCGAGCACGAGCTGCGCCGACCACGTCAGCGCCGCCCCGAAGAGGCCGAACCACTGAAGGAACTCCGGCGTGAACCGCCGTCCGGCCGCCGTCATAGCCGCGGCGAGAGCTGCGTCAAGACGACCGCGATGGCCAGCGCGTTCACGAAGTGCCAGTAGAAGGCGGTCGCGCGCAGCCCGGTCAGCCGGTACTCCGTCAGCCCGGAGGCGGTGCGGAGCAGGATGAACAGGCTGAGCAGAATCCCGACGAGAACGTGCAGGTCGTGGGCCCCGAGCATCGTGAAGTAGATGGACGAGTAGGCGCTCCCGCTGGGTGGAAACTCGTGCGAGTCGTGCACGAAGAGGTGCAGCTGCATGGCGAGGTAGCCCGCCTGCACGACCGCGGCGAGAAGCAGGGCCGCGCGCGCGGCCCCGAGCCGCCCGCGCGACGCCGCCCGGACCGAGAGTTGCACCGGAATGCTGGTCGCGACAAGGACCCCCGTCAGGACGATCGGCAAGGTCAGCTTCGGCTCCGGCACCCCGGGCGGGGGCCACTTCGCGCTGTCGAAGCGCAGGAAGAAGTACGTGCCCACGAGCGTGCCGAACAGCGTCGCCTCGGTCGCGACGAAGACGGCGATCCCCCACCAGCCGTTCGGCCGCGCGAGCCTCGGCTCCGCCCTGTACGCGAAACTGTTCACTCCTCCTCCGGCTCCTTCCAGTGCCAGGCTGCGAGAACGAGCAGGGCGAGCAGCGCGAAGACTCCCGCCACGACGTAGTGGCGGACGAGGAGCATCACGAAGAGCCCCGCCGTGCAGACGGAGAGGACGAGCGGCCAGGGCGACTCCGAGGGCATCTCGAGGACCTCGTCGGGGACGGCGTCGACGACTGTCGCCGCCGGCGTCTCGTGCCCCTCGTCGAAGACGAGCTCACCGCGCCGCAGGCGTGCTCGGTCGGCCTCGCGGTCCTCACGGTCCCAGTTCGGGTACGCGCTCCGCACGACCGGGATGACCGGGAAGTTGTAGTGCGGCGGCGGCGAGGTGGTCGACCATTCGAGCGTTCCGCCGCCGAACGGGTCGGGTCCCGCCGCGGGCCCGCGGAACCGGCTGTAGGCGAGGTTCGCGAAGATCATCAGCAGCCCGGCGGTGAGGATGAACGCGCCGATCGTCTCCGACAGGTTGTAGGCGCCCCAGCCCATCCCGTTCGGATAGGTGTAGATGCGGCGCGTCATCCCGAGCAGCCCGAGCATGTGCATCGGGAAGAAGGTCAGCGCGGTGCCGACAAAGGCCAACCAGAACGACGCCTTCGCGACTCCCTCGTGGTACATCCGGCCGGTTACCTTTGGGAACCAGTAATACATCCCGCCGAGGATCGGGAAGACGGCCGCGCCGAAGATGATGAAGTGGAAGTGCGCGACGACGAAATACGTGTCCGTCGTCGCCTGGTCGAAGGGGATCGCGGCGAACATGATCCCGGACAGGCCGCCGAGGACGAAGAAGGCGATAAAGCCGCCTATGAACATCAGCGGCGCACGGAAGTCGGGGCGCCCCAGGTTGACCGTGATCGTCCAGGCGTAGATCTGGATCGAGCTCGGGATCACCACCATCATGCTCGCCGCGGCGAAGAAGACGAGCTGGATCGTCGGCAACCCGGTCGCGAACATGTGGTGGGCCCAAACGCCGAAGCCGATGAACGCGACGAGCAGCTCCGCGAGCGCGACGAGCGGGAACGCGACCATCTTCCGCTTCGCGAACGTCGGAATGATCGACGTCGCGATCCCCATCGCCGGCAGGATGATGATGTAGACCTCCGGGTGGCCGAAGAGCCAGAAGAGGTGCTGCCAGAGAAGCGGACTGCCGCCGTGGGCCACGTCGAAGAAGTGGAAGCCGGCGTTCCGCTGAAGCTCGAGGAAGACGAGGTCCGTCGTCAGCGAAGGCAGCGCGAAGATCAGCGAGAGGGAGACCGCCAGCATCGCGAAGATGAAGAGCGGCATCCGGTTCATCGACATCCCCGGCGCCCGCAGCTTGAAGATCGTGACGATGAAGTTGATCGCGGCCGCGGTCGAGGAGACGCTGTTGAAGATCAGCCCGAGCGCGTAGAAGTCGATGTTCCGCCCCGGGTTGTACGGCTTCAGCGCGAGCGGCACGTAGTTGAACCAGCCGGCGTTCGGCGCCGCGTGCATGAAGAGGCCGACGTAGATGAACACCCCGGAGAAGAGGAAGAGCCAGTAGCTGAGCGCGTTCATCCGCGGGAAGGCCATGTCCCGCGCGCCGATCATCAGAGGCACGAGATAGTTCCCGAACGCCCCGATCGTCATCGGGATGACGAACAGGAAGATCATCGTCACCCCGTGCATCGTCATCAGCTGGTCGTAGGTCTCCGGCGAGAGCACCTTTTCGTTGGCCTGCGAGAGCTGCGTCCGCATCAGCAGCGCCTCGACGCCGCCTGCGCCGAAGAAGACGAGGGTCGTGAAGAAGTAGAGGAGGCCGATCCGTTTGTGGTCGGTCGTCGTCAGCCAGCCGAGCACCCCGTGCGGCTCGTCCCAGATCGTCTCGAGGCGCCGGACGCGCTCGAGGCCCGGCTCGGTGACCGTGGCCGCCATTACCGAAGGCGCTCCAGGTAGGCGACGAGGGCGCCGGTCTCCGTCTTAGTGAGCGTGAAGCCCGGCATCTTGTTGCCCGGCTTGTAGCGCTGCGAGTTCTGGATCCAGTCGGCCAGGTTCGACCGCGTGTTGTCGAGCGTGAGCGCGCCGATCGTCGTGCGGCTCGCGAGGTGCGTCAGGTCGGGCCCCGACGTTCCGGCGGCCGGCGTCCCACGGATCGTGTGGCAGCCCGAGCAGGGCATGCTCATGAAGAGGCGTCGGCCGAGACGCTCCTGCGCGGTGGCCGGCGCACGGCCCGGTCGCTCCTCGTTGGCAAGCCAGCGCCGGAACACCGGCACCGGGTCCGCGAACACGAACATCGACATGTGCGCGTGCTGGAGGCCGCAGTACTCGGCGCACTGACCGCGATACGTCCCGGCGCGGTCGGCGTCGAGAAGGATCCGGTTGACCTGCCCCGGGATCATGTCGGTCTTCCGGTTCAGCTCGGGAACCCAGAAGCTGTGGATCACGTCTGCCGTCGTTCCCTCGAGGTTGACGCGCGTTCGGACCGGGATGTGGATCTCGTTCGCGGTCACGGCTGCAGTGCCGGGGTAGCGCACCTCCCAGAACCACTGCTTGCCGATCACCTTGACGGTCAGGCGCGTCGAGGACGCGGCCGGAGCCTCGGTCGTCTTGAGCACGAAGATGTCCGACCAGACGAACAGGGCCGAGAGCAGAGCGATCATCACGAAGATCCCGGCGCCCACGACGATCGCCGTCCCGGCCCGTTCGCCACCGCCGAAGGGAAGCGAGGCGCGGTCGCGGCGCACCCAGCCGAGCACGAGCAGGAAGACGATCACGGCAAAGCCGAATGCCGAGACCCCGAGCATCACCCACCAGAGCGTCCAGATGGCGTGCGCTTGCTTGCTCTCCGGGTGAAGCATGTTCTGGCCGCCGTCCGCGTGAGCGACGGCCGGAAGCGCCAAGGCGGCTGTGGTCGCTGCGATCGTTGCAGCCCGCCAGAGGCTTCGGAGCACTCCTCCCCTCTCTCCCGGCTCGAACCCTGTTCGTCTTGCGAACGAGTGTTTTCCGGTGCCGGAGCATATAAACGGGGAGGGACTGTCCCCACACAACAAAGAAAGCGTCGCCGTCAGGCGACGGGAAGGGACTGTCCCCGAAGGGGACTGTCCCACTGGCGGCTCTTGGGCCGCAACGCCTAATTGACTGTCCCCGAAGGGGACTGTCCCACTGGCGGCTCTTGGGCCGCAACGCCTAATTGACTGTCCCCGAAAGGAGACTGTCCCACTGGCGGCTCTTGGGGCCGCCAATGCCTAAATGCGACAGCAGACCCCTGCGGGGTCAGACCCTGGGCAATGCTCGATCCGCTAATGTCTAGGCAATGCCTAGGCAGCGTACGTACACCGCCTCCGAGGCCGCGGCGGCGCTCGGAATCAGTGTCGAGACGCTCCGCCGCTGGGACCGCGCCGGCCGCATCAAGACGCGACGCGACGGGGCAAACCGCCGCGTGATCTCCGGCTCCGAGATCGCGCGGCTCCGCGGAGGAGAGCATGGCGAGCTATCGGCGCGCAATCGCTTCCGCGGCACCGTCCGCGAGGTGAAGGTCGAGGGGCTGCTGGCACAGGTCGAGCTGGAGGCCGGGCCGTTCCGGGTCGTCTCCGTCGTGACGAGCGAGGCGGTCGAGCAGCTCGGGCTGAAGCCGGGCGCGCCGGCGACGGCGATCGTCAAGGCGACGTCGGTGATGCTGGAGAGATGAGGCGCGCTGTCGTCGCATCGGCCGTGCTGCTCGCGCTGCTCCTGCCGCTCGCGGGCGCGGGCGGCACCCGGATCACCGTCTACGCCGCCGCGTCGCTGACGCAGGTCTTCCCGCGCATCGACCGCACGCCGCGCTACAGCTTCGCCGGCTCCGATCAGCTGGCCACGCAGATCCGCGCGGGCGCGCCGGCCGACGTCTTCGCCTCGGCGAGCCCGAGGCAGACCGAGCTCCTCTATCACGACGGCCTGCTCCGTAAGCCGGTCGTGTTCGCGACGAACAAGCTGATCGTGATCGTCCCGCGCTCGAACCCGGCCGGCGTCCACTCGGTCTACGACCTGCGCCGCCACGGCGTGAAGGTGATCGTCGGCACCCCGACCGTCCCCGTGGGCGCGTACACACGGCAGGTTCTCGACTCGCTCGGGATCACGAGCGACGTCACGGCGAACGTCGTCGACCAGGAGCCGGACGTGAAATCGATCGTCGCGAAGATCGCCCTCGGAGAGGGCGACGCCGGCTTCGTCTACAGGACCGACGCCCGGCCGGCAGGCAAAAAGGTCACGCCGATCTTGATTCCGGCCTGGGCGCAGCCGCAGATCCGGTACGAGGTCGGGATCGTCAAGGCGAGCAAGCATCGCGCCGCGGCCGCCTTGTTCATCAAGCGCCTGACGTCGCTGCGCGGCCGGCGGCTGCTCGTGCAGGCGGGCTTCGGCCTGCCAAAGCGCCCGCGATGAGGCACGCCTTCGCCGCCGTTGCCGTCGCCGCGGCGGCGTTCTCGCTCGCTTTCCTCGTCGTCCCGGTCGTCGCGCTCTTCGTGCACGTACCGCCGGGCGACCTCCTTCACGCTCTGGGTACCCCGGCGGCCCGGGACGCCCTCGTCGTCAGCGCCAAGACGAGCGCGATTGCCCACGGCGCCGTGCTGCTGATTGGCACGCCGGCGGCCTATGCGATCGGCCGCAGCCGCTTCCGCGGCCGCGCCGTGTTCCTCTCGCTGATCGAACTGCCGCTCGTTCTGCCGCCTGCCGTCGCCGGAATCGCCCTCCTCGTCACCTTTGGCCGGCTCGGCTTGCTCGGCGGGACGCTCGACGCGCTCGGGATTCAAGTCGCGTTCACCCAGCTGGCGGTGGTGCTCGCGGTCGCCTTCGTCGAGGCGCCGCTCTACCTGCGCGGCGCGATCGCGAGCTTCGAAAGCGTCGATGTCTCGCAGCTCGACGCGGCGCGCACTCTCGGCGCGCGCCCGTTTCGCGTCTTCGCTCGCGTCGCGCTGCCGCTGGCGGCCGGAGGGCTCGGGGCGGCATCGGCGCTGGCACTCGCGCGTGGGCTCGGCGAGTTCGGTGCGACGCTTCTCTTTGCGGGCAGCCTCCAGGGCGTCACCCAGACCCTCCCGCTCGCCGTCTACGCACAGTTCGAGGTGAACCTGGATACCGCGCTCGCGATCGGCGCGCTCTTCGTCTGCTTCGCCGCCGCGGTGCTGCTGGCACTCAAGCTCCTGCCCGGATGGACCCGCTTCGTCTCGCTCTCGACGTTCCGCTCCGCGACTTCGACCTCGGCGTAGAGCTCGCGGTCGGGGCCGAGGTGGTCGCGCTGGTCGGGCCTTCCGGCGCCGGCAAGACGACGCTGCTGCGGGCGGTCGCCGGCCTCACGAAGGCGCGCGGGCGGATCTCGGTGAACTGGACAAGCTGGCTCAATTCCGAGCGCGGCATCGAGCTGCCGCCGGAGGAGCGGTCGGTCGGCTTCGTCTTCCAGGACTACGCGCTCTTTCCGCACCTGAGCGTCCGGGCGAACGTCGAGTTCGGACGACACGCCCGCGCCGAGGGCCTACTCGAGCGCTTTGGGCTCGCCCGGCTCGCGAACGCGAAGCCGCGCGAGCTCTCCGGCGGCGAGCGGCAGCGCGTCGCCCTGGCCCGCGCGCTCGCGACCGACCCGGCCGTGCTGCTGCTGGACGAGCCGCTGTCTGCGCTCGACGCGCACACGCGCGACGAGGTCCGCGGCGAGCTTCAGCTCCTGCTCCGCGAGTCCGGCCGGCCGACGATCGTGGTCACCCACGATTTCGAGGACGCGGCAACGCTTGCGAACCGCGTCGGGGTGCTGGTCGAGGGCCGCATACGGCAGATCGGCGCGCCCGCCGAGCTCGTCGCCGCTCCGGCCGACCCGTTCGTCGCCACCCTGACCGGCGCGAACGTCCTGCGCGGCGAGGCGCGCCGGTTCGGCGGTCTCACGGAGCTCGCGCTGCCGAGCGGCGAGCGCGTTCGATCGACCGACACGGCGGCGGGAGCCGCAGTCGCCGTCGTCTACCCGTGGGAGGTGACGCTCTCGCCAACGGCGCCGGACGACTCGGCGCAGAACCACGTCGAGGGGGCGGTCGCAAGCATCGTCCCGATCGGCAACCGCGTTCGCGTCCGCGTGGGGCCGCTGACGGCAGAGATCACCTCCGACTCCGCCGAGCGTCTCGACCTGAGCGTGGGCGACCGCGCCGTCGCGAGCTTCAAAGCGACCGCGACGCGCCTACTGGGACTGGGTCCCTAGCGTGTAGCCCTTCTTCTTGAGATCGTCCGTGGCGCGGCGCGCGTCGATCAATCCGTGCGAGTTGCGCAGGTCGCCGAGCGTCTTCTGGACCTGCTGGGGATCCTTCTTCTCGGCAGCCTTCCTGAGCGAGTCGAGCTCGCGCGCCAGCTCGCGGAGCCCGGCCGCAAGATCCGAGTTGTCCTTCTTCACGTTCTTCGGCGGCGTGACCCCCTCGAGATCGTCGGCGGCACTGTTCAACTTCGACACCCCCGCCTTGAGCTCGCTCGCAAGCTCGTCGAGCGACTTCGGCGGTTGTGTGAGCGGCTTGAAGGCCTGGTTGATCTCGTCGCCGTCGGTCTGAAGGTGCTTCTGGTAGTCGTCCTTCGAGAGCTGGCCTCCGCCGCCACCCCCGCAACCGGCAACGACGAGCGCGAGCAGCACGGCCGCTAGAGTGGCGAGGCCGCGGTGCCTCGTCGCGACGAGGCTGAGAAAAGACGCGTGGAACCTGCTCTGGGTCATGCCAGCGAAGGGAGCGTAGTTGCGACCGACTTGGATAGCCAACCCGTACGGCGGAGCCGGGCTTTGCCCGGCGCAACCTGGTCCCGAGAGGGGATGCCGCGACGGCGAAGGAGGGGGCTCATGGGGAACCATGGGTTCCCCCATGCGGAGCGAACGGGAGCGTAGTTGATCGACGAGAACAGGCCGAACTGGGGCATCGAGCCTGTTCCGGACCGACTGCGGGTGCTTGGTCTGCTGGACACGATGCTGCTCTGGAGCAACCTCTCGATCAGCCTCCTCGTGATCGTGCTCGGCGCCTTCCTGGTGCCGGCTCTCTCGCTGAAGTCGGCGTTGCTCGCGATCCTCGTCGGAGCGGTCGCCGGGAACCTCCTGCTCGCGCTCGCGGGGCTGATCGGCTCCGACGGCCGCGTTCCCGGCATGGTGCTGCTGCGCGCGCCGCTCGGCCGGCGTGGCTCCTATGCCCCCACGGTCGTCAACGTGGCCCAGAACCTCGGCTGGTCGACCTTCGAGTTGATCATCATCTCGATCGCGGCGGCGAAGCTGTCGGACAGCGTCTTCGGCTTCTCGGCGCGCTGGGCGTGGGCGCTCGCGTTCGGCGCCATCTCGATCGCGCTCGGCCTGCTCGGCCCGATCGGCTTCATCCGCCGCTACGTCAAGAAGTTCGCGGCCTGGGCCGTCCTCGCCTCGATCGTCTATCTGACCTGGTGGGTTTTGGACAAGTCGAACCTCCACGCGTTCTGGATGGCGAAGGGCGAAGGCGGCATGACCTTCGGGCAGGGGGTCGACCTCGTGATCGGCAGCATCGTGTCATGGACGCCGCTCGCGGCCGACTACACGCGCTTCACGCGCGATCGGCGCAGCGCGTTCTGGGGCACGGGGATCGGCTACTTCGTGCCGACGCTTTGGTGCTTCGGGATCGGCTGCCTGCTCGTGCTAGCCCGCGACATCGGCGCCCCCGAGCAGATTCCGGCGGCTGTCGCGGCCGGCGGCGCCGGCATCCTCGCCTTGCTGGCGCTGACCGTGGACGAATCGGACGAGGCGTTCGCGGACATCTACTCGACGGCGGTTTCGCTTCAGAACCTGCTCCCGCGCGTCTCCCAACGGCTGCTGATCGTGCTGGTCGGCACCGTCGCGACGATCGGCGCGGTCGTGATCGACCTCCGCTCCTACCAGAGCTTCCTGCTCCTGCTCGGGTCGGTGTTCGTGCCGCTTTTCGGCGTGCTGCTCGCCGACTGGCTCCTCGCCGGCGCGCACTACGGCGAGAGCGACTTCTTCGCCGGGCCGGCCGTGCGCGCGGAGCAGCTCGTCGCCTGGGTGGCGGGGTTCGCCCTGTACCAGTGGCTCTCGCCGAACGGCCCTTCGTGGTGGACCGGTCTCGTCGAGCACGCCCATCCCGGCCACGCGATCTGGACGGCGTCGCTGCCGAGCTTCGCAGCCGCATTCGTGTTGGCCACCGCTGCGGGACTGCTGCTGCCGCGAGAGAATCGGCTCGGTGCGAATCGCGGTAGTCGGGAACCTCTCGCTCGACCACGTTGAGGGCGGGCCGCCCCGGCCGGGCGGGCCTCCGCGCTACGCCGCCCGCTCCCTCGCCGCGCTCGGCGTCCCGTCGCTCGTCCGCGCGAAGTCCGCTGCCGCCGACCGGGATCATCTCGTCAGGCCGCTCGAGGAGCTCGGCGTCCCGGTCGAGTGGCGCCCGGGCGAGAAGACCGCGACCTACGCGTTCTCCTACGACGGCGACGCGCGGACGATGGAGGTCCGCGAGCTCGGCTCGACGTGGTCGCCCGACGACGTCGCAGGCCTCGGTGCCGACTGGGTCCACGTCGGCGCGCTCTTCCGCGGCGAGTTCCCCGACGAGACGCTGGCGGCGTTGGCGGCGACCGCCCGGCTTTCCTTCGACGGCCAGGGGCTCGTTCGGCCGGCCCGCCTCGGGCCGCTGGAGCTCGAGCCGGAGCCGGACGCGTCGTTCCTGCGCCACGTCTCGGTGCTGAAGCTCTCCGAGGAGGAGGCGCGGGCGCTCGTTGGCTCGCTCGAGGAGGGACCGCTCTCCGAGCTCGGGGTGCCGGAGGTCGTCGTCACGCTGGGCTCGCGCGGCGCGCTCGTCGTCGCGGACGGGCGGCTCGTTCACGTACCCGCCGAGCCGGTCGACGCCGATCCGACGGGCGCCGGCGACGCGTTCGCGGCCGCCTACGTCGTCGAACGGAGTCGGGGGCAGGAACCGCGCCGGGCGGGTGAGCGCGCGACCCGACTCGTCCACGGGCTGCTCCGGGAGTCGCATTGAACGCCGCCGTCGAGACCGACGAGGGCGTCTACACGATCGACGCCGACACCGAGCAAGTGCTCGACTTCGTCGCCGGCGCCGAACTCTCGGCAGAGGAGGAGCCGCGCGTCGACCTACCGCTGCTGGTTGCCGCAGCGTCCGAGGGATCGACCGTGGTCGCCGTGCTCGATCGCCGGCCGCCTCTCGCCGTCTCCCACGACGCCGGCTCGAGCTGGCGCGAAGCCGGCGGCGGCCTGCCCTCCGGCCGCGGGATCGCCATCGCGCCCAATGACCCGGACCGGATGCTCTATGCGACCACGCACCGTCTCTACGTCTCCCGCGACGGCGGGCGTTTCTGGCGCGCGCTCGAGCCCGAGCTGTCCGAGATCAGGCGCGTCGCCTGGCTGGACTAGTCGGCCGTATCCTCTTTCCGTGACGCCCGCCGGGGGCGGAGACTGGGCGCTCCGCCACCAAGCTTGGACCGGCTTATTTGTTGAAGCCGGGTGCTCCGCAGGGACCGGGGACCGTCGCGGTCGCCACGACGCCGTGCCCGCTGTTCGCCGACGGCGTGACCGTGACCACGCCTACTCTCGCGGGCGGGCCGGGCGGAATACTTGCGCCGGTGACCGTGCAGTTGTGGTCCGCAGTTGCGGGCTGGGGGTCGGCCTGCGCCGCCGGCCCAAGCAGCAACGTCGTCAACGTTGCTACCAGCACGACGATACGCCTCATTTGCTCCTCCTTTCCCTCCGTGCCGCAGACGTCGATCCTCGCATGCGGACGGGGCGTCATTCAACAATCCGCGTCACGCCAGCGGCGCTACGACGAGGGCTATCGCTAGCCGTTAAGGGACCTGGAGCTCGCCACGCGCGATCACGACGGCGGAGCCGCCCACCTCGACCCGCTCGACGTTGTCGGCGCTCCCGTCGGCGCGTGCGTAGAGCGTTGAGGGGCGGTTGATCTCGACGCCCTGAGTGATCTCGATCTCGTCGCCGAACGCGATCCGTCCGTGCCGGGCGAGGTGGAGCGCGAGCGGGCCCGCCGCCGAGCCGGTGGCCGGGTCCTCGGGCACTCCGCTGGCAGGCGCGAACATCCGGGTCTTCCAGCGTCCATCCGCTCCCGCGAAGCAGTTGACGCCCACGACGCCTTCGAGTCCCGCCAGCCGGTTCAGGTCGGGACGCAGCCGCGCCACCTCGTCCTCGGAGCCCAGCGCGACGTAGACGTGCTGCGCCCCGTTGTCGTACCGCTCGACGGGGAGCTCCGAGCGCTGCACGCCGAGGGCAGACAGAAGCTCGGCCTCGGGCTCGAACGGCTCGATACTGGGCAGCGGCTGCTCCATCCGCCCGAACACGATCCGGGCTCCCTCACGCTCGAGGCGCACGGGCACGATCCCCATCCCGGTCTCGAGGCGGATCTCGAGCAACTGCATCGGCGCCGCCAGGACGAACGCCGTCCCGAGCGTCGGATGGCCTGCGAACGGAAGCTCGGTGGCAGGCGTGAAGATCCGCACCTTCGCGTGCCCGCCCTGCTCTGCCGGGAACACGAACGTCGTCTCGGAGAGCTTCAGCTCGCGCGCGATCGACTGCATCGTCTCGTCGTCAAGGCCGCGGCCGTCGGTAAAAACGGCGAGCTGGTTGCCCGTCAGCGGCGTGTCGGTGAAGACGTCGCAGAGGACGTAGCGGTGGCGCGCCACGACGCGATCGTTGCAGAACGTGCAAGTCGGTGGGAAGATCGATGCGCGAATCGACGTCTAGCCAGTAGCGCTTTTCTCTCGGCGCAGGATCGGAAGGAGGAACCATGGACGAGAGGCACGGAACGATCAGACTCGCGGATCCGGGCGAGTCCGAGGCGCGTGGCCTCGTCACAACGGTGCCGCGCGCAGAGGTCGAGCAGGCGCTCCAGTCGGACGAGCCAGTCGACCTCTTGCTCGACATCGAGCGCGCCGTCGAAGACGAGGGACGCGAGACACAGCGCGTCGCACTCGCCTGGGAGCGGCAGGATCTCGAGCGGCTGCTCGAGAACGACGGGGATATCACGCTCACCTTCGACGAGGCCGAGCTCCAGCAGCTGCTGGACGAGGACGTCGAGGCGCACGGCATGCGCGAAAGGCTCGCGGTGCTGACGGTCGTGGCGGCCGGAATCGCTGCGGCCGGCGCAGGCTCGGCGTTGGCATCCCCGAACAGCGGCGATGGTTCTCTTGCGGGCGGTACCCCGGTTGCGGCCGCAACGGCGCAGGCGCCGTCATCGGAGATCAGCACTGGCCTCACTCAGCAGACCGCGGCGCACTACGGCGGCGTTGCCGCAGCCTCCGAGATCAGCACCGGCCTCGGCGCAACCGCCGACGCCACCGCGGCGACCGGCCGGACGGGTCCATCGGAGATCAGCACCGGGATCACGGGCGCCGCTCCGGCGACCCCCGCGGAGATCTCGACGGGCATCGTGGGCGAGACGCCCGCAACCCCCTCGGAGGTCTCGACCGGCATCGTGCAGCAACCTACGGCGAC
>Ga0075431_100003834_pt1 | contig 14618 bp, 13 predicted proteins | sample RhiMetdeltSRZDD5_FD_75297 | JGI IMG/M metagenome (GOLD analysis project Ga0075431, IMG submission 75297) | Populus rhizosphere microbial communities from Tennessee, USA - Rhizosphere MetaG P. deltoides SRZDD5 | ecosystem: Host-associated > Plants > Roots > Rhizosphere > Soil | place: USA... | reverse complement strand
GGTTGAGGCGCGCCGCCTGCAGCTTGGCGCGCCGCAGGTCGAGCCCCGACAGGTCGAGGCCGTTGAGGCGCTTGCCCGAGAGATCGACGAGCCTGGTCGAACCGGCGTCCGCCAGTGCCGCCGCGATCTCGTCCCGCGTCATGTCGGCTTTGGTGAAATCGTCCGACTTGAGGTCGAGAAACCGGAGCATGTCCTGGGCGCCGGCGTACGGCACCGCCAGTGCCAGCATGGCCGCCGCCAGCATCGGCGTCGCCCAACAGCTCGCTTGCCGGCGCCCGGCACGAGCGATCATGCACGCCACCTCGCGTTCCACGACTGCAAATGGGCAATCGAGCATAGCCGTCCGCCGCAAGCACGGATAGTCCGCGACATTGCGCTGCGGAGCGGGCGCACCTATCCTTGTTGCTTGTCGTGCGCGGACGGGCGGCGCGTCGCCGCCCAACCCATCGGCACTTCAATACCGTGGAGTGACAAGGAATGGGCCGGATGCTGGGAGCGCTCGCGACGGCGGTGCTGGTGGCGCATTGCGCCATCGGTGCGGCGCGAGCGGCCGAGCTCCCCGCCAACGACTATCCGACGGCGGCGCGCGCCGATTACGTGTTCGGATGCATGCAGGTCAACGGGCAGACGCGCGACGCGCTCGAGCGATGCGCATGCTCGATCGACGTCATCGCCTCGCTGCTTCCTTATGATCAATACGAGGAGGCCGAGACCGTCATGCGCGTGCGCCAGCGCGGCGGCAAGAACGCGTCGATGTTCCTGAGCATGCCGATGCTGCGGGCAAAGGTCGACGAGCTCAAGCGCGCGCAGGTCGAGGCGGAGTTGCGCTGCTTCTAACCTGCCGGAAGCGACGCCGGTCGTTGCAACGGCAGGAAGCGAGCTGGCCGGGACAACAACGGTGACAGGGAGGAAACGATGCAATCAAGTTATTGGATCAGTGGCGTGGCGCTGGTGCTGACTGCAGGCCTTTCGGTGCAAACCGCCACGGCGGGCCCGCAGGAAGATGTCGCGGCTGCAGCGGAGAAGTGGACCACGGTCTTTGCCGAAAACAATCCCGATACGATCATGGCGCTTTATGCCAAGGACGGGGTGCTGTGGGGCACGCTTTCACCGACGGTACGATCGGACCCTGCCGCGCTGAAAGCCTACTTCGTGGGCGCCTTCCAGGCGCTGCCGAAGGCCACCGTCAAGTTCGGAGACCAGTTGATCCGCGTTTACGGAAACACCGCGGTCAACACGGGCTACTACACGTTCTCCTACACGAAGGACGGCGAAACCCGCCCGCTACAGCTTCACCTATGTGAAGGAGGGCAACGATTGGAAGATCGTGGACCATCACTCGTCCACGGTGCCTGCGCCGCCGAGGTGAATGCAGCGGGCACCCACGCCGCATTCTGCCCAGCGGGGGCGGGCGGCTGATACGTCCACCCCTCGCCATGAGAAAGACCGGTCTTGCGGTCGGAGGTTGACGTTGAAGCGCGCGCGGATCGAGGTGAGGTGGCGCGGTCTCTGATCGTGTCCCACGTCTCCGCGCGCACGTATGGGCCAAATCCCAACTTCCAGCGGCGCGCGTTCACATTTTTTTGAACGCCGCGGCGTCGGACCGGTTCGCCTTGCGAACAAGGGACGATGCCGCCTAGACTTGGCCTTGGTAGCGCTCGTCTTCGGGAACGCCCGCGAAATACGGCAACGACGTTCCCTTCGCACGTCCTGTGCTTCCCAGGAAAACCAGGGAAGGGGGCCCAGGCTGCGACGCGCCGACGATCGCTGCCGCCTAAAGACAAAGAAGCTTACGACCCAAAGGGAGTAGCGCTATGCGCAGACATGCACTTGCTAGTGCATCGCTCGCGGCGGTCGCGTTTGCGACCCCGGCGATGGCCAATGACGATGTGCGGCAGCAGACGGCAAAACCCGAGCAGTGGGTGCTGCAGACCGGTGACTACGCGAACCAGCGCTATTCGAAGCTGGACCAGATCAACCGGGACAACGTCAAGAATCTGAAGGTGGCGTGGACGTTCTCGACCGGCGTGCTGCGTGGCCATGAGGGCTCGCCGCTGGTGGTCGGCAACATCATGTACGTCCACACCCCGTTCCCGAACATCGTCTACGCGCTCGATCTGAGCCAGGACGGCAAGATCCTGTGGAAATACGAGCCGAAACAGGATCCCTCCGTCATTCCGGTGATGTGCTGCGATACGGTCTACCGCGGCACCGCCTACGCCGACGGCACGATCTATCACCATCAGGCCGACACCACCCTGGTCGCGCTCGACGCCAAGACCGGCAAGGAGAAGTGGAAGGTCGTCAACGGCGATCCGAAGAAGGGCGAGACCAATACGGCGACCGTCCTGCCGGTGAAGGACAAGGTCATCGTCGGTATCTCGGGCGCCGAATTCGGCGTGCGCGGTCACGTCACCGCCTACGACGCCAAGACCGGCAAGCAGGTGTGGCGGGCCTACACGCTCGGCCCCGACAACGAGACGCTGTTCGATCCCGAGAAGACCATGTCGCTCGGCAAGCCGGTCGGCAAGGACTCCTCGCTCAAGACCTGGACCGGCGATCAGTGGAAGATCGGCGGCGGCACCGCCTGGGGCTGGTTCTCGTACGATCCGGAGACCAACCTGTTCTTCTACGGCACCGCCAATCCCTCGACATGGAATCCGGTGCAACGCGCCAGTCCGGACGGCAAGCCGATCGACCAGAAATGGACCATGGCGATCATCGCCCGTGACGCCGACACCGGCGTGGCGCGGTGGGCCTACCAGATGACGCCGTTCGACGAGTGGGACTATGACGGCGTCAACGAGATGATCCTCGCCGACATCCCCATCGGGGGCCAGACCCGCAAGGCGCTCGTCCACTTCGACCGCAATGGGCTCGGCTACACGCTCGATCGCGTGACCGGCGAGCTCCTGGTCGCTGCCAAATACGACCCGAAGGTCAACTGGACCAGCGGCGTGGTGATGGACAAGAACAGCCCGCAATATGGGCGTCCGCAGGTCGTGAAGGAGTACTCGACCTTCCAGACCGGCCAGGACAAGAACACCAAAGGCGTCTGCCCGGCGGCGCTCGGCACCAAGGACCAGCAGCCTGCGGCGTTCTCGCCACGGACCGGCCTGTTTTACGTGCCGACCAACCACGTCTGCATGGACTACGAGCCCTTCCGGGTGTCGTACACGGCGGGTCAGCCCTATGTTGGGGCCACGCTGTCGATGTTCCCGGCGGCCGGCAGCCACGGCGGCATGGGCAACTTCATCGCCTGGGATGCCGCCCAGGGCAAGATCGTCTGGTCGGTCCCGGAGAAGTTCTCGGTCTGGTCGGGCGCACTCGCCACCGCTGGCGGCGTCGTCTTCTACGGCACGCTCGAGGGCTACCTCAAGGCGGTCGATGAGAAGGACGGCAAGGAGCTGTTCAAGTTCAAGACCCCCTCCGGCATCATCGGCAACGTGATGACCTATAGCCACAACGGCAAGCAGTACGTCGCGGTGCTGTCGGGCGTCGGCGGCTGGGCCGGGATCGGCCTGGCGGCAGGGCTGACCAACCCGACCGACGGTCTCGGCGCGGTCGGCGGCTACGCGGCCCTGCGAGACTACACGGCGCTCGGCGGTGCGCTGACCGTGTTCACGCTGCCGTAGTCGGCACCTCAGGCAACGGACCGGCGCGGGCGCATCCGCGCCGGTCCTTGAAGCTTCTCCATGATCCAAAGCACCGGCGCTCGAGGTGGCTCGTGACGCGAGCGGGTCTTGCATTGGCGTTCGCGGCCGCCTTCGGCCTGCTGTCGAGCCTTTACGCCGTCGCCGAGACGGCGAAGAAGGAGAAGGACGGCAAGTGGGAAACCGCCGACGGCAACCCCACCTACAACATCACGGCCGACGGCACGGTCGACTGGTACACCTTCTCGGGTTTCCGCCGATACCATTCCGAGTGCCACACCTGTCACGGGCCGGACGGCGAGGGCTCGACCTATGCGCCGGGCTTGGTGCAATCGCTCAAGACCATGACCTATCCGCAGTTCATGCTGATCGTCGCCAGCGGGCGCGAGGTGGTCAACGCCGCCAGGCAGAGCTTGATGCCCGCGCTCGGCGACAATCCGAACGTGCGGTGCTACCTCGAGGACATCTACGTCTACCTGAAGGCGCGCGCCGACGGCGTGCTGCCGCGCGGGCGCCCGGCCAAGCGGGTCGACAAGCCGGCCGCCGCGGAAAAGCATGAGAAGGCCTGCTTCGGTGACAAGTAAGCGCACGGCGGCGCTGCTCGCCGGGCTGTTGAGCGCGGCGCTCATCATATCCGTCCGCTTGGCGCCGGCGCAGCGGATCGACCTCGTCGACCGCGCGGCGCTGCGCGTCTGCGCCGATCCCGCCAACATGCCGTTCTCGAACGACAAGGGTGAGGGCTTCGAGAACAAGATCGCCGAGATGGTGGCGGGCGAGCTCAAGGTGCCGGTCGAGTACACCTGGTTCCCGCAGGCCACCGGCTTCATCCGGCAGACGCTGGCCGCCAAGCGCTGCGACGTTGTGATGGGCTACGCCCAGGGCGACGAGCTGGTGCTCAACACCAATCCCTACTACCGCTCGACCTATGCGCTCGTGTATCGCCCCGGCGCCGGGCTCGACGGCGTCGACAGCCTCGCGGACGCGCGCCTCAGCGGCAAGCGCATCGGCGTCGTCGCCGGCACGCCGCCCGCCACCGTCATGGCGGGGCTCGGTCTCATCCAGCAGGCCAAGCCCTATCCGCTGCTGGTCGACCGCCGCTACGATTCGCCGGGCGAACGCATGATCGGCGACATCCGCTCGGGCGACATCGGCGCCGGCTTGCTGTGGGGACCTATGGCCGGATATTTCGCGGCCAGCGGCGGCGACAAGCTCAAGGTCGTGCCGCTCACGAAAGAGGCGGCCGGCGCGCGGCTCGCCTATCGCATCACCTTCGGCGTGCGCCATCTCGAGGACGACTGGAAGCGCCAGCTCAACGCGCTGATCGCCAGGCGGCAGGGCGATATCGACGCCGTGCTGCTCGGGTTCGGCGTGCCGCTGCTCGACGAGCAATCCAATCTCATCACCCAGCCGCGGCGGTGAACCCGCTTGTAGGGTGGCCAAAGGCGGGACTGGATTGGATGTCGCCGCGCGCACGGCACAGCGCCGTGCCCACTTCCCAAGCTCCGGTGGATGTGCTCGCCGCTGTAGCTTCAGACGCGTGGGCAAAATCGCGCACCGCCGGTGCAGAACCGCGACGATACGGCATGCGATTTTGCCCACCCTACGACGTCAATCCTTCATCCGCGCGCGGATCTCTCGGCCGAGCTCGAACAGGCGCTGCTCGATCAGGACCGGCACCTCGCAGGCGAGCGGAAGCGACTGCTGGCGCTCGGTGAAGACCCGCACATCCCAATTGTATTGCTCCTGCACCGCGGCAAGCTCGGCACGCGCCTTGTCGTCGCTCGCCGCCCGCTCCCGCAGCTGCCGGAGCGCCGCGCCCTGCCGTTCGATCTCGGCCGCACGCGCCTTCTGTCGCCGCTGAAAGCGTTCGATGCCGCTCATCACCACGGCGCGGTCGCTGTTGACGGAGCTGAGCAGCCCCGCGAACAACAGCTTGAGCGCGTCGTCGCGCTGGTCCGGCGGCTGCGCGGCGGCAAACTGCGCGATGGCGGTGGCCGCCTGCTCGATCGGCACGCGGCGGCTGGCGAGCACCGCGACGAGCTTCGTTATCTGCTCATTGTTGCGCCACTGGGTGAGATCGTCGACGTCGGCGCCGTCCCACATCTGCGCCGAGCTCAGCATCGCCACCTTGCGCTGGACGCACGGCCAATCGGGGTTGGCCGGGTCGGCTGCCAGCGCCCGCGGCGCCGCGAGCGCCATGATGCTCGCCGCGATCAGGCCGACGATGGTGGTGCGCGAGGACGTCATATCGTTCGCCACGTCGATCAGAAGGGCGCCACCACGACGCCCCAGGGATAGCGCCCGACCTTGATGGAGCGCACCACGCGCAGCTTCTCCACGTCGATCACCGACACGTCATTGGACGCGCCGTTGGTGGTGAACAGGAGCTTCTCGTCGGGCGTGAAGCCCATCTGCCAGACGCGCTGGCCGACCAGGAGATATCTCTCGACCTTGAACGTCGCGGTGTCGATCACCGCGATCCGGTTGGCGGGCCCGAGTGCCACGAACGCCCGCTTCCCGTCGCGGGTGATGCGGATGCCGACCGGCTGAATAGCGTCCTGGTGGATGCCCGGGATCTTGAAGTCGATCCTGGCCGCGATCTTGCGCGTGCCGGTCTCGATGACCGTCACCGTGCCGCCGATCTCGGCGCTGACCCAGACCTGGCTTCCGTCGGTGGTGAACTCGGCGACCCGCGGGCGGCTGTCGACCAGCACGTTGTCGATGGTCGTGTTGGTCGCGGTGTCGATGAAGTGCGCCATGTTGGTGGTTTCCGACGTGGTCACCAGCAGCTTCCCGTCCGGGCTGATGCCCATGCCCTCGGGCTCCACGCCGACCGGGATCTCCGCCAGCACCTTGTCCTGCTCGATGTCGACCACGGTCACCAGATTGTCCTCCTCGTTGGCGATGTAGAGCGGGTTGCCGGAGGGGTGCAGGACGAGCAGCTCCGGGTCCGCCCCGGACGGCAAGGTCTTCACCAATTCCATGGTGCGGGCGTCGTAGACCTGAACGCTGTTGTCGTCGCTGGCGCAGACCAGGAGCCAGCGGTGGTCCTTCGACAGGATGACGCCGCGCGGACGCTGGCCGACCTTGACGGTCCTGACCACTTCGAGCTTGCTGCTGTCGATGAGGCTGACCGTGTTGTCCTTCTCGTTGGTGACGAACACCGTGAAGGCGCTCGCCGCCGTGGCGGTGAGCAGCGAGGCCGCCAGCACCAGGGCCGCAACGGCGCTCTGAAATATACGCACGGACGTTCCTCCGTTCGAGCAAGACCTCAAGGCGCGTAGGCCCGGCAATTGGTTTCCGGCTTGTCGACGCCGAGCGTGTCGAGCTCGGTGAATTGGTGCAGGAAGCCCGGCTGCGGCGAGACCGTCACCGGCAGCTTGGCGGTCGCGATCAGGATCGGCTGGCGCAGCTGTCCGTCCCAGGCACGATAGGTGAGCTTGCGTCCCTTGAAGGCAGCGAGGTCGAAATCGGCGGATTTGAGATGCGCGATCAGCTGCGCGGGCGCCGCCGCCTTGGCGCGCGTCGCCGCCTCGCCGACCGAGCGCACCGCGACCCAGACATCGTAGTCGAGCGGCCGCATCGGGCGGTTGGCAAGCCGCCGGAAGCGATTCTGCAATTGTGTCGCGCCCCACTGCTCGAGCGCCGGATGCCAGCTCGTGGGCACGAGCCCTTGCGTGCCGGCCACCGGCCGCGCGTCGGCGGTGCGGTAGGGCAGGTACTCGCCGAACAATCCGCTTTCGTCGGCGACCACCAGCACGTCATGGGCGGGAGCATTGCGCGTCAACGCCGGGATCTGCTCCTGGACTTGCTCATGGCCGCCGTCGGCGCGGCGGCTGCCGACCTCGTACCTGAACGGCCGCTCCTCGACGATCTTCGCGGCGAACCGCTTGGCGGCGCGCCGCATCGCCTCGGCGAAGGCCGCATCGTCGGGCTCGGTCCCGTGCACCAGGAACCAGCGCGGCCAGCGCTTCCAGACCAGATACTGCGCCAAGGCGTCGGCGAGCATGGCGCGCGCCGGCGCCGTGTGCACGACATTCGGCCGGCAATCCCGCTCGCGCAGGCGGTCTTCGCTGCTGCCGGCGTTGAGGATCAGCGCGTCCTTGCCCTTGAGCGCATCGGCCAGCGCGATCACCGTCGCCGGGCTGGTATCGGCAACGATGAAGGCGGCGCCGGCGTCGACCCGCTGCCTGATCTCACCCACCAGCTCCTGCGCCTTGCCGCTCTGGACCACGTCGAGCGTGAATTCCTGCTGCAGGAACCGGCCGGTGGTGGCGTTGTCGTTGACCGCGAGCCGCGCTCCGGCAACGCCGTCGTCCGACGGCGGCACGTCGAGCAGGGAGAGCGGCGGGGGCGCTTCGCGCAGCTCGCGGACGAGCACGATGCGGTGCTGCCCGCCCGCGGCGGACGCCCGCGCGCCGGTGCCGGCCGCCGGCTGTTGGCTCGACACGCTCGTCGCAAGGGCCAACGGCGCCGTGACCGCCGCCGCCACCATGAGCGACCACAGGCGGCGTGGCTTTGTCTTGTCGGGTTCTGTTGCGCGAACGGCCCCCCGCTCCGGAGCACGTCCCGGGCAGGCTTTCACCCCGACATGCTCTCCGTCGGCAGGCCGGTGGTGCTCATCGGCGTTGCGTTGCATCCATGGGCTCCCGGTGCCCCTCGCATAACCACGTTTCCCCCCGACCGAGCGGACCTCCCAAGCATTGCGGCGGCGTGCGCAGCCGCAAACCAAACGCTCAGTACAAGACCACGCTCCTGATGCTCTTGCCCTCGTTCATCAGGTCGAAGCCCTTGTTGATGTCGGGGAGCGGCATGGTGTGCGTGATCATCGGGTCGATCTGGATCTTGCCCTCCATGTACCAGTCGACGATTTTCGGCACGTCGGTGCGGCCGCGCGCGCCGCCGAAGGCCGTGCCCTTCCAGACCCGTCCGGTGACCAGCTGGAACGGGCGGGTGGCGATCTCCGCGCCGGCCGGCGCGACGCCGATGATGATCGATTGGCCCCAGCCGCGATGGCAGGCTTCGAGCGCCTGGCGCATCACCGTGACGTTGCCGGTGCAGTCGAAGGTGTAGTCGGCGCCGCCGATCTGATCGGCGCCGCGCTTGGTCATGTTGACCAGGTGCGGCACCAGATCGCCGCCGAGCTCCTTCGGATTGACGAAATGCGTCATGCCGAAGCGCTCGCCCCATTGTTTCTTGCCGTTGTTGATGTCGACGCCGATGATCATGTCGGCGCCGGCGAGCCGCAGTCCCTGGATGACGTTGAGGCCGATGCCGCCCAGCCCGAACACCACGCACTTGGCGCCGGGCTCCACCTTGGCGGTGTTGAGGACGGCGCCGATCCCGGTGGTGACGCCGCAGCCGATGTAGCAGACCTTGTCGAACGGCGCGTCGTCCCGAATTTTGGCGACCGCGATCTCCGGCAGCACCGTGAAGTTCGCGAACGTCGAGGTGCCCATGTAGTGGAACAGCTTCTTGCCGTCGAGCGAGAAGCGCGAGGTGCCGTCCGGCATCAGGCCCTGGCCCTGGGTGGCGCGGATGGCGGTGCAAAGATTGGTCTTGCGCGAGAGGCACGAGGGACATTGCCGGCATTCCGGCGTGTAGAGCGGGATGACGTGGTCGCCCTTCTTCACGCTGGTCACGCCCGGCCCGACGTCGACGACGATGCCGGCGCCCTCATGGCCGAGGATGGCGGGGAACAGCCCTTCGGGATCGGCGCCGGAGAGCGTGAACTCATCGGTGTGGCAGATGCCGGTCGCCTTGATCTCGACCAGCACCTCGCCGGCTTTCGGCCCGTCGAGCTCGACCTGCGCGATCTCCAGCGGCTTGGCCTTCTCGAATGCGACAGCGGCGCGGGTTTTCATCGCGGGTTTCCCTCCTCGTCGTTGCGGTTGGCACGAGCTGATGGGCGAAAACGCTCGCCGCCAACAAAGTGGAGCCGGCGGCGTTGCAAGGGCAAGGCCTTGCAGGCTCCCACCGATCTTTGCCCACTTGGCGGTAGGGCGCTGCTGTGGGTCGTGCCCCTGAACGGCGCAAGTTTCCTTTTCGAAAAAAACCTGCCAGTATCGAAAAGCACTACAGGAAAACGGAAATCCAGCCTTCTCGCAAGAGCGTGGCCGCTCAGAAGGCAGCATTCGAAGTCGTCCGAGCGACCGCCTCACGAGAACGTGACGTCCTGCACGGCGCAGCAATAGCGCCGATACCAACTTTGGGAGGACATGTTATGGCGACGGTCTCAATTCATCCGGCAGTAGACAATGGCGTGAAGGCCGGCTCGCCCAGCTTCGCGGGCGGGACGCTGCAATGCAAATGCGCGAGCAATCCGGTCGAGGTGAAAGTCACCGCCCAGAGCGCCCACAATCACGTGTGCGGATGCACCAAGTGCTGGAAGCCGGCGGGCGCGCTGTTCTCAATGGTGGCCGTGGTGCCGCGCGACAAAGTCAGCGTCAGCAAGAATGCCGACCGGCTCAAGGTCGTGGACGCCAATGCGACCATCCAGCGCCACGCCTGCACGGCCTGCGGCGTGCACATGTACGGCCGCATCGAGAACACCAAGCATCCGTTCTACGGGCTCGATTTCATCCACACCGAGCTGTCGAAGGACCAGGGGTGGTCGGCTCCCGAATTCGACGCCTTCGTGTCCTCGATCATCGAATCCGGCGCGCCGCCCGCGCAGATGGGAGCGGTGCGGGCGCGGCTGAAGGAGCTGCGGCTCGAGCCGTACGACTGCCTGTCGCCGCCGCTGATGGACGCGATCGCCACCCATCTCGCCAAGGCGTCGGGCGCGCTCAAGGCCTGATCCCGGTTTCCGCGACTTCGAGATTCGACGGGGCGAACGAGAGCCGTCCGGCAACGCCGGGCGTGTCGAAAATATTTTTCGTCCGGGCGCGGCGCGGCGGTAACGCGCCACTGCGAGACGGGTTTGGCAGCCCGCTTTGTCCGAATTCGAAACACGCAGCCGCGCCGCCACATTTGTGCGCGCGGCGACCATCGGCGATAGTATGGCATGGGGATCGGAGAGCTCGCGTACAGGAGTATCAAATGCGCTACCGATCACTTGCCCTCGCCGTCGCTGCGTTCTCGTCGCTGCACGTTGCAAGCGCCGACGCGCAGTCGGTCTACGTCGCGCCTGGCGGCGTCTATATCGGAGCCGGACCAGTCTATGTGATCCCGGCGCCGAACAACGGCGCGGCGCCCTATGTGACGCCCAGCTATGGATATGGCCCGCCCACCGTCGTGGCGCCGCCACCGGCGGTCGTCGCTCCGACCGCGGTCTACGGCCCGAACGGAGGCTATTATAACGGAGGCTATAACGGAGGCTATAACGGAGGCTATAACGGAGGTTATTACGAGGCGCCGCTCTCGGCCTATGCGGCCGAGGTGCCGCCGCGCCCGCCCGCGGTCGTGCCTTACTACGGCGGCCGTCGTTGCGTGGACCGCTTCAACGGCTACGGCCAGCGCTGGTCCTGTTACTGAATCATGTGACTCGCATGGGCGGCCGCGCCGGTCGCGGCCGCCCATCGCGCGCGTGTCCCGCGGACCGCCTTACTACTCCGCCGCTGCGGCGCGCTTCTTCCGAATCTGCCGCTTGAGCTCGAGCGCCTTGGCGGACAGCTCTTCGTCGCCGGCCTTGAGCAGGAAGGCGTCGAGCCCGCCGCGGTGATCGACGGTCTTGAGCGCGTTCGCCGACACCCGCAGCCTGACCGAGCGGCCGAGGGCGTCCGAGATCATGGTGACGTTGAGCAGGTTGGGCAGGAATCGCCGCTTGGTCTTGATGTTGGAATGGCTCACCTTGTGCCCGACCTGGGCGGTTTTGCCGGTGAGCTCGCACCGCCATGACATGGGGAAACCTCGAAAATGTTCAAAACGCCGCCGGACCGGCGCCGGCGCGTGCGCGGATGCTGGGCCACTTACGATTTTCGCAAGCGGGCGGAGCTATAATCAGCGCAACCGGGGCTCGTCAAGCGCGCCCAGCCGCAGGAACCTGGCCCCCGGCCCGAGGAAATCTGGTCCGTCACGCCCTCGACACACGGCGCCGCGAGCCGGGAAAAGGGCCAATCGGCCGCTCCACCTGCCTTGATCGGGTCAAGATGCCACGGCAAGGGTGGAATCTGGCCAAGTCGCCGGGCCCCGCCCGGCGGCTTGGTTTGAGCTTCAGGCTGGCGTGGTTCGGGGTGTTTGTGAGTGCCACGCTCGGCAGGGATCGGACTTAGGTGAATTCAACCCGGCCCAATCGCAACGCGACCTTGCTCGGCGCTGCCGCGCTCGCCGCGACGCTGGCCGGCGTTGTCGTGGATGCGGCCCAGGCCCAGGGCAAGCTCGATGCCCGCTACACCGTGACCTTGGGCGGGTTGCCGGTCGGCCGCGGCTCCTGGTTGATCGACATCGCCGACGATCATTTCACGGCCACCGCCAGCGGCAGCACCGCCGGCCTCATCCAGGTGTTCACCAGCGGCCAGGGCCAGAGCGCCGCGCGCGGCGCCGTCGCGGGCGAGAAGCTCGTCCCCTCGACCTACGTGTCGAGCATCGCCACCGACCGCAAGCACGACGAAGTGCGCATGGTGATCAGCTCCGGCACGGTGAAGGAGTACGTGGCCGAGCCGCCCAACGTTCCCAACCCGAGTCGAATACCGGTGACGGACGCGCACCGGCGTGGCGTCGCCGATCCGATGACCGCCTCGCTGATGCGGGTTCCCGGCAGCGGCAGCACGTTCGGGCCGCAGGCCTGCCCGCGCAACGTCGCGGTGTTCGACGGCCGCATGCGTTACGACCTGCAGCTCGCCTTCAAGCGCCTCGAGAGCGTCAGGGCCGAGCGCGGCTACCAGGGAACCGCCGTGGTCTGCTCGGTGGTGTTCGCCCCGATCGCCGGACACATCCCCGATCGCGCGGCGATCAAGTACCTCGCCGAGCGGCGCGACATCGAAACCTGGCTCGCCCCCATCGCCGGCACCCGCGTGATGGTGCCCTACCGGGTTTCGATCCCGACGCCGATCGGCCTGGGCGTGCTGCAGGCGACGCAATTCGTGTCGATGCCGCAACCGTCCCGGGCCAACGCCAAGACCCAGTGACGGCTGCCGCTTGGAGCGCGCGCTGGCGGTGCGCACAAGCTCCGGGGAACTTTCGACCGCAAGAATAGAGACTAAGATGGATCGGGCTTGCACATTAACCGCTCGCAGCACTGCGCGGCGGCGCGTCGGTCGGCCTGCTACCCGATCTTGGGGGTCCCGCGCCCGCTGCCGCGAGATGTGGCCGTGAACGAATTCCGACAGCCATCGAGTCAGCGATTCGGGCGCGATTCGTTCCAGACTCGTTCCACAGCTTAAGCACAGGCCGTGCCCACGATCTCTACAGGCCTTTCCCCGTCGCATTGTGGTACAAGCGGACGGCTGCCTTGGCCGATGTCGCGGCCGGCGAACCATCCCAGCCACTCCAATCGCTTGCGGCGGTGAGGACATGAACCACATTGACTTGACGGGCTGATCCGCGTCGTGAGTGCCGGCGTCCCGATCGCGGGTTGACCCGAAGATCGCCCGCCGGCCGAACGCCAGGCCCCAGCGATGGCGGGCACGCGATCGAGCCCTGCCACACAGATTGGCCTACACCCAGACCGCCGATGCCCATCTCCTTCTCCTCTCCGAGCAACCGCGAGACCGGCGCCCGCGGCGCCGGCGTCACCGCGGTGCTCGGGCCGACCAATACCGGCAAGACCCACCTCGCCATCGAGCGCATGCTCGCCCACTCCTCGGGCATCATCGGCTTGCCGCTGCGGTTGTTGGCGCGCGAGGTCTACAACAAGGCGGTCGACCGGGTCGGCGCCGACGCGGTCGCCCTCGTCACCGGCGAGGAGAAGATCAAGCCCGCAAGCCCGCGCTACTGGGTCGCGACCGTCGAGGCGATGCCGCGCGATCTCGACGTCGCGTTCCTGGCGATCGACGAGGTGCAGCTCGGCGCCGATCTCGAGCGCGGCCATGTCTTCACTGACCGGATGCTCCACCGCCGCGGCCGCGAGGAGACGCTGGTGCTCGGCGCGCAGACCGTGCGCCCGATGGTCGAGCGGCTGCTGCCCGGCGCCCACGTGCTCACCCGCCCGCGCCTGTCGACGCTCAGCTTCGCGGGCGAGAAGAAGCTCACCCGGCTGCCGCGCCGCTCCGCCATCGTCGCGTTCTCCGCCGAGGAGGTCTATTCGATCGCCGAGCTGATCCGCCGCCAGCGCGGCGGCGCAGCGGTCGTCATGGGCGCGCTGTCGCCGCGCACCCGCAACGCGCAGGTCGCCCTCTATCAATCCGGCGACGTCGACTATCTGGTCGCCACCGACGCCATCGGCATGGGGCTCAATCTCGACGTCGATCATGTCGCCTTCGCCTCCGACCGCAAGTTTGACGGCTACCAGTTCCGCAAGCTCAATCCCGCCGAGCTGGCGCAGATCGCCGGCCGCGCCGGCCGCGCTACCCGCGACGGCACCTTCGGCACCACCGGGCGATGTCCGCCGTTCGAGACCGAGCTGGCGCAGGCGCTGGAGAGTCATTCATTCGAGCCGCTCAAGCTGCTGCAGTGGCGCAACACAGCGCTCGATTTCTCCTCGATCGGCGCGCTGCAGGCGACGCTCGCGGAGACGCCGAAGGAGAGCGGGCTCACCCGCGCGCCGATCGCCGAGGACATCCTGGTGCTGGAGCACGCCGCGCGCGACGACGACATCCGCGCGCTCGCCACCACGCGGCCGGCGGTCGAGCGGCTGTGGGAGGTCTGTCAGGTCCCCGACTACCGGAAGATCTCGCCGGCCACCCACGCGGAGCTCGCCACCACGCTCTACGGATTCCTGATGCGGGAAGGCGCGATCCCGATCGACTGGTTCGCCCGCCAGGTCGAGCAAGCCGACCAGGCCTCCGGCGACATCGACACGCTGTCGAACCGCATCGCCCATATCAGGACCTGGACCTTCGCGGCCAACCGTCCGGACTGGCTCGC